>Ga0182015_10003225_pt1 | contig 18548 bp, 11 predicted proteins | sample 712P3MmetaG_FD_120478 | JGI IMG/M metagenome (GOLD analysis project Ga0182015, IMG submission 120478) | Permafrost microbial communities from Stordalen Mire, Sweden - 712P3M metaG | ecosystem: Environmental > Terrestrial > Soil > Wetlands > Permafrost | place: Sweden: Stordalen | collected...
ATGGCTTTGCGGGCGGTCAGATCGACGGAGAAAATACCGCTCTGGGTGTTCGTCTGGCGCTCTCGGACCTGTTGATTGGGGTCACTGCGCTGGAGCTTGGATACCGTGTTGCAACGGCGAATTTCCGTCATTTCCAGATGGTTCCGGGACTCGAAATCATCTCCCTCTGAGGCTCTTAGCGTCTTGTCAGCTCAGTCGCCGAGTTGCTTGTGTGTGCGAGCTCCGGGAATGGGAACGATTCACTGCCCTGCCAGCACCCGTGCCCTGACAAAAATCCGCGATATGGACTAGCATGGAGGTGCAGGTGGGCCGGGCGGTCGCTGCCGAAGTACTCGCGTTCTTCGGGAGAGGAAAGTCCGAACTCCGCAGGGCAGTGTGCCGGATAACGTCCGGGATTTGAGCGTCAAGGCTCAAAGACGGCCAGTGCCACAGAGAAAATACCGCCACGGGCTTCATCGCCTGCGGTAAGGGTGAAAAGGTGCGGTAAGAGCGCACCGCGCCGCCTGTAAAGGTGGTGGCAGGGTAAACCCCACACGGAGCAAGACCAAATAGGGAAGGAATCCGACGGCCAGACCCGGGCCGCGGATGCGTGCTGGCCCGGCGCGCCAACCCGGGTTCCCGTCGCGGTTCGCCGTGACGGGCGGGAAACTTCCGGGTAGGTCGCTTGAGCGGCGTAGTAATACGTCGCCTAGAGGAATGATCGTCCTCGACAGAATTCGGCTTACAGGCCACTTGCAAACGCGGCCCTGCAGCTCTGACCGAGATGCGGGGCCTCCGCTTTTTGCGCACTATCTGCGTTTCCGCAGCGGTCTTGCCGGGAGGCACGATCAGCACGCCGGAACCGGGAAAGTTCTACACTCGTACTACGGTAAACAGGGATTATGGAATTCACCGAAGCCGTAAAAGTTGCGCTGCAATCCTTATGGGCCAACAAGCTGCGATCGATTCTCACCCTGATGGGCGTGATGATCGGCGTGGCCGCGGTCATCATGGTGATTACCCTGGTCAATGGCGCCAATAAATTTGTTGCTACGAAGGTGTACGGCTACGGCGCGGATGTCTTTACCGCGTCCAAAGAGCCTTCCGTAGTCTTCAGCGACGCGGAGTTCAACAAATACCAGAAGCGCAAGGACATAAAGATCGACGACTACCGCGAGGTGGCGGCGAAATGTAAGGACTGCACGAGCACCGGGGCCATGGCGACCGCGACCGGCAGGGTGGTTTACCAAACCCACTCGAGCACGGACACGAGTATCCGCGGCTGGACTTGGACCATGCCTCCGATCTACAACATCAACATCGACAAAGGCCGTGGCTTGGTGCCCGCCGATGAGGAGCACAACAGCAAAGTCGCCATCATCGGCTACGACATCGTGGACAATCAGATGGGATCTGAGGATCCCATCGGCAAAGAGATCCGGGTCGACGGGACCCAATATACGGTGATCGGCATAGGGGAGCGCAAGGGCAAAACGCTAGGGCAGAGCCAGGATAATTGGGTCGCTGTCCCACTGACGACTTTTCTCAACACTTACGGATCGAACCGCAGCCTGACCATCTACGCGCGGGCCGGCGGCGTGGGCGATCCGCTGGAGCTGGCGGTCGGCGAAGTGCGGACCATCCTGCGTTCGCACCGCCACGACCTGCCGGGGGCGGAGGACAGCTTCTCCACGGATACCAACGGGACGTTCGTCGGCATCTGGCAGAGTATCAGCTCGAGTTTTGCGGCTGTTTTTGTCTCTCTCGCTGCCATTTCACTGGTGGTCGGCGGCATCGTCATCATGAACATCATGCTGGTGAGCGTCACCGAGCGGACGCGGGAGATTGGGGTGCGCAAGGCGCTCGGTGCGCGGCGCAGCGATGTTTTGCTGCAATTCCTGATCGAATCGGCCACCATGTCTCTGGTGGGCGGCCTCGCCGGTGTCATTGCCGGGGTGGTCTTTGCCAAAGCCATTACGCTGTTGATCGGCTTCCCTTCTGAGATTGAGTTATGGTCAGTGGCCCTGGGCCTGTTTGTGGCCACGACGGTGGGCGTTTTCTTCGGTGTTTATCCGGCACGCAAGGCCTCGCTGCTTGATCCCATCGTGGCCTTGCGCTCGGAGCTATAGGGCGTTGATGCAGCAGCTGCTTCAGGAGTGCAGCCAATGAGACTTGCGGACACAAATGAAGCCATCAGGATGGCGATGGACACGCTGCGCACAAACAAGCTGCGCTCCGGCCTGACCATGCTCGGCATCATGATTGGGGTCACCACCGTGATTCTGATTTCGTCCGTCATCAACGGCTTGACGAGCAACGTCGACGGGCTGGTCAAATCGTTGGGATCGAATGTGTACTGGGTCTTCCGCTTTCCCGTCTTCGGTTCGCGGCCCACTTCGGAGATGCTGGCAAGAAAGCAATTGACCTACGACGATGGCGAAGCCATGAAAGTGCTGCCTCACGTCGTCGCGGTCGACGCCTCGCAGCAATACCGCTCGCCCACTGGCGCGCAGGGCAGTTTTTCGGTCAAGTACGGTGGCCATAAGGTACAGAACACCACCCTGCAAGGCGAGTCGGAGGATGAGCCGCTTGTCTACGATCTCGATATCGCCCAGGGACGCTACTTCACCGCGCAGGAGGCGCAGCGCGCGGCCAACGTGGTGGTTCTGGGCTCGGACACGGCCGAAGAACTTTTTGGCAACGACCCTGCCATAGGCAAGGAGGTCCAGATTGAAGGGGACTTGTTTACCGTGGTGGGCGTCCTGGCGCCACAGAAACAACCCTTTGGCGGCGGTAAGAATCCGGACGACAACTCCGCGCATTTTCCCGCTTTTACCTTTCACAAAATTCATCCCGAGATCCTCGATCATTGGATCAGCGTCAAGTACGACGATGTGAAAAACAAAGTCGCGGTCGAAGACGAAATCCGCGAACTTCTTCGCCGCCGGCGTAAGGTTCATGTCGACCAACCGGACAATTTCGCTATCTTCAGCTCGGACGCTCTGCTCCAGTTGTGGAATTCCCTCACCGGTGGACTCTTCATCTTTTTAGTGGGGGTGGCCAGCGTCGGTCTGATGGTCGGTGGCGTCGGCGTGATGAACATCATGCTGGTCAGCGTTACCGAACGGACGCGGGAGATTGGCGTCCGCAAAGCGCTGGGCGCAACCAAGAAAAACATCATGTTTCAATTCACGCTCGAAGCGGTCACGCTGTGTGCTCTGGGTGGAGTGACCGGCATCCTCGTCGGCGGTCTCCTCACCCTTGTGCTCAAGCTGATTCTGGGCGCGGTCCTGCCCGCCGAAATGTCAATGGCGTGGTCCACGGCCGCCTTCATCGTCTCCTGCGCCATCGGACTTCTCTTCGGCATCTATCCCGCCTGGAAGGCGGCCTCACTCGACCCCATCGTTGCCCTGCGCTACGAGTAAGCGGTGCTGGACCCCGGCGCTCGGCGGAGCGGTTTCACAATTGATGTAACCCGTGGAGAAGCCCTTTCCGTGGTTTTCTCTCAAGGAAAACCACACCTCGCGATCTTTAATGAGGCCACCGTGATTGTGAAACCGCTTAAACTAAAAGCGTTCTCATGCTGCCGATCGCTGTCGCTGCCGTCACCACCACGCTCACCCTTGCCGGCCTGGGTTACTACCTGCTGGCGCTGTGGAGCGCGCGCGCCTTCCAGCACCAGCTTCGCCGGCCATTGCCTGATTTCCAGCCCGGGGTAAGCATCCTCAAGCCGGTAAAAGGCCTCGACCCGGAGATGTATGCCAGCTTCGCCAGCCATTGTCTGCAGCAGTATCAGGGTCCGTACGAGATCCTGTTCGGCGTCTGCAACATGGCTGATCCGGCGGTGACAGCGATCGAACGGCTCAAGGCGGAGTTTCCCGGGAGGACGATCCGCCTGGTGCTGTGCCCGGAATTGCTCGGCGCCAACGGTAAGGTGAGCAACCTGGTGCAGATGCTTGGCTGCGCACAGTACGACCACATCCTGATCAACGACAGTGACATCAAGGTCTCCCCGCACTATCTACGCAGGATCATGAGCTGTTTCCATCGCCCTAAGCGGCGCGGCGGACGCGTAGGGCTGGTGACGGCGCTCTACCGCGGCCAGGCGCACAGCACGGTCGGCTCGCGTATGGAGGCGCTGGGGATCGCCACCGACTTTATCGCTGGAGTTTTGACCGCGCGGCAGATCGAAGACGGAATTCGCTTCGGCCTGGGCTCGACCCTGGCAGTCTCTCGCGAAGCGTTGGACGCCATTGGCGGTCTGGAGCCACTGGTCGACTATCTGGCGGATGATTACGAGTTGGGCGCCCGGGTATGGCGAAACGGCTTTGAAGTGGTCTTGAGCGGCGAGGTCGTCGAGACCTTTTTGCCGGCGTATCGCTTCAGGCAATTTCTAGCCCACCAGATTCGCTGGAGCCGCAGCACGCGCTATTCACGAAAGCTGGGCTACACGGGCATGGTCTTCACCTACGGATTACCCTGGGCACTGTGCAACCTGATCGCCTCGGGCGCCAGCCTGAGCAGCGTTGCGTTGCTCAGCCTGACCTTGCTGGCGCGGGTAGCGCTGGCCTTGGCGGTCGGCGTGGGCGTGCTGGGTGATCGCCAGGTAATGCGTGATCTCTGGCTGCTCGCCCCGCGCGATGTGGTGGCACTGGGTATCTGGATCTGGAGCTTCGCCGGAAACACCGTGGCCTGGCGTGGCCAGCGCTTCTCCTTGAAAGACGGCAAGATGAGCCGGCTCACTGCGGTTTAGCTCGTCAGCGTTGGTTGCTGAGGATCTCTTTGCCGCCGCTCCTCGCGATCGCGTAAGCCGGCCCTGGTAGCGTGGGGACCTGATCCTGCTCCGTCCAGAGAAAGATCCGTTGCGGGCCACCCCAAAGCCGCCGGAACGATGCATCATCGTCGAAGAGGTGCGGCGCATCGTTGAAGAATGAGCCGTACCAGAGATTGGAAGAACGGCCATTAAGAATGCGGACCTGGCGGCGCAGATAGAAGCCGAGCGTCGATCCGGCTTCGTATTCGCCATTGATCTCCACCACATCGCCGGGCTGCAGCCGCGGCTTGATCGCATCGGACAGAGTTTTTGATGAAAGTACGGGCGAGAAGGTGACCAATGCCATGTGCGCAGCGATCAGGAAGACCACCATCATGGCGGCCAGCGCGTAGTTTCCTATCCGGGTCATGTTGATGAAACGAAGAATCAGGTTGGCAAGGGTTCCGGCCGCCAGCGCAATCGCGGTCAGGGTGAGCGGCAGCCGAAAGGCGCCCATCGCCCGCGCGCTTAGATCGAGAAAATGTCCCAGCGAAAGTGCGTAGTCACCGGGGTTTTGCGTAAGCAGTGTGGAGATATCCACGCCCGGCGCAGGAGGGCGGGCGTGAATGGCCAGGTACGCGGCCAGCGTGGATCCTACCGCGCCCAACAGGAAGAGAACGACGGCGATGCGGCGTCCGGCGATGCGGCGCGGATCGTGCGCTGAACATTCCTCCTCTTGCGCCAGCCAGCCGCCGATCATCAAGGCGATGGGCGGTAACGCGGGCAGCGCATAGTATTCCTGGCGCGTGGAGAAGCTGAAGAAAACCATAACGAATGCGGCCCATACAGCGAGCAAGTTCCAGGCCTGATCGTAGGGGGCCAACCGGACTCGGCGGAGAGCCTTGAACACGAAGGCGATCCACGGCATCAGCCAGATCAGAAGCAAACCCCAGAACAGCAGTAGCGGGACAGTGTCGTAGTCTCGCGGAACACGCCGGTTGAGATAGCGGAAGAGTTGTTCGTTGATGAAATAAAACCAAAAGAAGCCGTGCACGTTGCCTGGCGTCGGCATCGTGCCGCTGGGATGGCCCTGCGAGGGATTGGCAAGTCCGGCGGCAATATGCCAGGGCAGCGCGATCACCAGGAAGACCAGCAGGCTGGAGAGAGGGTGCCAGCGCCGCAGGTGCCCCAGATTCCGGCTGAGCAACAGGAAGATGAAGACGATGCCGAGCGGGAAGACGATACCGATAAGTCCCTTGGTAAGCACATTGAGGGCGCAAGCCGCGGCAAAGCCCCAGGCGGTCGTGCGCGAAGGCTCTTCCTGCTGGAGAGAAATCCAAAACAGCAGCATGCAGAGGCTAAGCCACAGGCAGACGAGCACATCGGGAATGATGATGCGTGTGTAAATGAAAATGCCGAAGGAGGTTAGCAGAATGAGGGTCGCATAGAAGCCGGCAGTATTGGAAGCGAAAAGGCGGCGGCCGGAGGCATAGACGACCAGAAACAGGGCAAGCGCAGCGATGGCCAGGGGCAGGCGGGCGGCCCAATCCTCAGGCCCAAAAAGAGTGAAGCTCGCTGCCATTGCCCAGTACATGAGTGGAGCCTTTTCGAGGTAGCGGATGCCGTTGGCGTAGAGGGTAATCCAGTCATGCCGTGCGACCATTTCCCGTGCAACTTCGGAATGCACCGAATCGGCATCGTCCAACAGCGGCGGACGAAAAAGCGTGAAACTTCCGTAGAGCAGGATCCAGAGACCGGCAAGCGTGAGGATTATTTTCCGCGAACGGTGCGTGATGTGCGCAGTGATGGCGGGCTCCAAAGGAGAAAGACTAATTGTGTTGAGAATGCTCGGGATGGTGTTGAGAATGCCCGGGTGCCGGGTGCCCCATCCTTCGCGCTTTTGCGAAGGGTGGGATCCACGGACGGCTGCCATCCGTGGAGCCAAGAGGAGTCAATCGTCACAGGAAAAGGGTCGCCGAGGGCATAGTGCCGAAAACTACTCCATTGCCAATCCTCGGGCTTTTCTACCAGGCCTCTGGTGACGGGGTTTTGGTGGAGGTATCGAAGTTTTTCGATCCGCTTAAGTTCGGTCCGCACGTTGAAGTCATAGAACCTGCGCTGCCAGAAGCTTTCTACGGGCGCATGTTGCTCGCTGGCCGACACCTTGCGCGAAACTATCTGCTTTAGCACCTGCACGACAATAGATAGGTTCGCCCTCTCTGGTTTACTCAACAGCAGGTGAACGTGTTCCGGCATTACGACGCAGCCGATGATCGCAAATCCATACTGCTGTCTCACTCGCTCCAGCACGGAAAGAAACAAGTCTTTGCGGTGTGAGGACTGCAGATTTGGCTCGCGATGATAACAACTGAAGGTTACGAAATGCAGATCTGCGTTTTCGTAAAATCGCTTTAATCGCAGCGGCATGAGCGAAGTCTACAGCAGTGGATTGGCAAGCGTCTCACTTCCAATCGAGCACCGGTGAATCCCACCCTTCGCAAAAAAACGCGAAGGATGGGGCACCCGAACATTGGTTTCTTGGCCGCTATCTCGTCGGTCAGGCCCATCATTCCCACGCAGGCGGATTTTCGCGGCTTGCGGTTGCGGATGATCTTCTCGACATCGGCGGCGAAGTCAGCGTCAAGCACCGGAGCCTCGCCAGTCTCTTCTTCGTGCTTCTTGGCCAAGGCGATACATTCGGAGATAGCACGGCGTGCGGGAACAGGCCTTTGGATCACAGCCACGGGTAGCGTGCCACCGGCTTCCGACATGTGAATCCTAGCCATGCTGAGATGACACCCTCATTCGATTTCTCTTTAACCGCGAAAAGCGGCAGCGGCGACACACGAAGGAAATCCGAGGCCGTGGCGCTATAGTAAGTGCAGGTTTTTGGGGATCGCGGGCGATGGCATTCGATGCGGCAGCGGGGAGGGAACCGGCGTTGTACCCGGCGAGCGATTTGCTGGGGCCGGACACATCCCTCATCTACAACGACTGGTATCCAGCCATGCGCAGCGGCTCGCTCAAGGGCCGGAAGATGGCCACCGCGATGCTGCTCGGAATCCCGCTGGTGTTGGGGCGCAAAAAAGAGGACGGCCGCATCTTCGCCATGCGCGACAGTTGCCCCCATCGTGGCATCCCGCTCTCCTGCGGATGGTTCGATGGCAGCGCGGTCACTTGCAAGTATCACGGATGGGTCTTCGAGCCGGAGTCCGGCCAGTGCATGGAGATCCCTTCCTTGACCAGCCAGGACTCCTATCCCCGGCGCATCTATGCCACCGCATTCCCTTGCCAGGAGAGGGACGGATATGCCTGGGTCTACGTGCCCAGGCCGGGCAGCGGCCGGGTTCGCATGGAGGCCAGAGAGGCGCTGCCACCGGTGCCGGAAGTGCCCAAGTTCAGCGCCAGGCGCCGGGGCGCTCATCTGACCGCGGAGCTGCCTTGCAACGTGGATCATGGAATCATCGGACTGATGGATCCCGCGCACGGACCGTTTGTGCATCAGGCATGGTGGTGGCGGTCGCGGCACAGCATCCATGAAAAGGAGAAGCACTTCGAACCCATTCCGCAGGGCTTTCGCATGTCGGCGCATACGCCTTCGGCCAACAGCGCTCCTTACAAATTGCTCGGCGTTTATGGCGAGCCCATCGTGACGACGATCGATTTCGTGCTGCCCAACCGCCGGTATGAGACGCTCCGCTGCGGAAAGAAGTGGTTCGCCAGCCTGACCACGGTGACGCCCACCACCCCCGGTCACTCGCGCATCGATGTGTATGCCGCCTGGAACGTCTTCTATGGGGTGCCCTTCGTGACTGCGGTGGCCAAGTTCTTCGGCCAGCGCTTCGTGCGCCAGGACCAGATCACGATGGTGCAGCAGGCCGAGGGGCTCAAGTTCAATCCTGGCCTGATGCTGATTGACGATGCCGACCGCCCGGCGAAGTGGTATTTTGCCTTGAAGCGGGCACGGCTCGAAGCCGAAGAGAGCGGCCGGCCGATGCAGCACCCGATGGACGGTCCGGTCACGCTCCGCTGGCGCAGCTAGGGTCTTAAGGAAGAATGGCCTTCAGCGATAAAGGCACAGATTCTGTCGCGGCAGCCATGCTGGGACCGGCCGGCAACCCGTCTTCCACCACCAACTGCTCGACCGCGATCGAGAGTTGACGGCCCAGTTCGAGAAAATGATTGCGCCAGACCTCGGCGGCTGAGGCTTCAAGGCCAAGCAGGAAGCGGCTGGACTTGGTCAGCGTGTCATACCAGATGTTTTGCGCCTGCCATAGATTAAGTTCGAAAGGGAGCTCGCGCAGCGTGCGGGCCAGAGCCAGCGCGTGGTCGAGTTGGATGGTGTCGAGAGGTTTGGCATGGAGCAGGACCATGGCGCGCTTCATGTGCTGGTCAACCAGGTAGCGGAGCGCGTGGGTTTCCAGAACCACCCCGTCGGACTTGGCCAGAGAAATCAGGGAGCGGACCCGGGCCAGGTCGATGGGCTCCTCTTCGAGCGCACGCCGCAGGCCGGCGTTGATGGCGAAACCGGCGGCCATGGTCAGGGCAGGCGGTTTGGGGAGACCGGAGGCGTTCAGAAAGTGCAGTAGCGAGGCATGCTCCTCGTAGATCTTCACTAGGCTGTCTTCGACCTCGCTCAGAGTGGAGTTCAGGATGACGCGCAGAATGCGCCGCTGATCGTCTCTGAAAAGGGAGGCGAGGGAGTAAGGACTACCCCCAAAGAAGCTGTCAATCAGGCGCACCACTTCGGGCAAATTCGCCTGGGTGACGGCTGCACTGCATTTTTGCTTGAGATCGCCGAAGGCGGGGAGATCCTGCGGCGTAGAACGCTCCACTGCGGCGGTAACGTTATGATCACCGAAATGAAGTGCGGCAAAGGAAACCTCCTCCGTTTCCTCGGTAAGGTTGGAGGTGATGCGGCAACGTCCGATGGCGAGGCGCGCGCGCCCGGAATTTACGTTCTCATAGTCAAGGCGGCGGACGTTGTAGCAGAAAAGAGTCATCTCTTCCGGATAGCTGCCGAAGACCGAGGAGATGGCGTAATGCGCCGCCACCTGCTCCAGGTTCACCTCCATGGTTTTGACCAAAAGCCGATAGATATTGCCGCCGTCCTTCCACTGTGGGGTATTGCTTTTGGCCTGGCGCAGGCGCTCCACGAACTGCCACTCGACTAAAGCGCTATTAAGACCGAAGATGTCGGCGGCCAGCCGCAGCGCACGCCCCGCGTAGGCCATGATCTGAACCGTCTCGATGCCCGAGATATCGTCGAAGAACCAGCCGCAACTGGTGTACATCAGTTGGGTATGGCGCTGCATCTCCATCAGCTTGAGAACCAGCGTTCGTTCCTTGGCCGACAGGATGCGCTCCGCCTGGGCAGCGAAGAACTGGTCGACCGCCCCGTCGGCCGCGGGTGTTCCGGCGGCAAGTATGACCGAGATATAAGCGTCGCGAGCGCTCCAGACATCTTTGAGCAGACCGCGAGCCGTGTCTTCGGTAAGCGGCGTGACGGTATCACGGAGCCAATCGAGAGCATCGCGAAGCGGCGCCCGCCAGCGCTGATTCCAACCTTGGTGCCCACCGTTGCAGCCGCAGTCGGCGCGCCAGCGCTCGACGCCGTGGGCACAACTCCACGAAGTATCCTCGACGATCTCCGCCTCCCACAGCGGCGGGAATTCAGCCAGGAACTGACCATAGTTGGTCAGCCGGGCGAGATTTTTTTCTTCGATGAAGCGCAAGGCGTAGGAGAGGGCCATTTCTCCATGGCGATGATGGTGGCCGTAACTTTCGCCGTCGGTGGCTACATGCACCAGTTGCGCCGCGGGGGCGTTGGTGTCGAGGCCTCGCGCCAGCCGCCAGGCGAATGTTTCGCCGTTATTGAGCATGCCTTCGAAGGCGATGGCGCGCGAGATGGGGCCGTTGTAGAAGAAGACGGTGATGCTTCGGCCATCCTTCAGCGGCACCAGGTAGGGGTGGTTGGTGTCCACCGAAGCATTGGGAGTCTCGGTCCAGCGGGCAGTGGTGCCATCCAATCTGGGGAGAACGGGCTGCAGGCTGGTATCGACTCGCTCGCGAACCCGGGCGCACTGGTGGGGCGCAAGGATGGTGAAGAGGATGCCGTGCTGCGCCAGCAGATCCAGAGTCTCGTTATCGACCGCGGTTTCCGATAGCCACATTCCTTCGGGCGGGCGGCCGAAGCGATGCAGGAAGTCGGCAATGCCCCAACGGATCTGCGTGACCCGGTCGCGCGTGGTGGTCAGGGGCATAATGACGTGGTTGTAGACCTGGGCCAGTGCCGATCCATGTCCTCCGTAGCGCTGCATGCTCTGACGGTCTGCATCGCGGATCATGCGATAAGTCCGGGGTGCATTCTCTTCCAGCCAGGAGAGCAACGTGGGCCCGAAGTTAAAGCTGATCCGCGAGTAGTTGTTCAAGATGCGGATGATCTGGTTCTGACCGTTGACGATGCGCGAGGCGCCGTTGGGCGCATAACATTCCGCGGTGATCCGTTCGTTCCAATCGTGGTAGGGCGCCGCCGAATCCTCAGTCTCGACGGCTTCGAGCCAGGGATTCTCTCGCGGCGGTTGATAAAAGTGCCCGTGGACGCAGATATACCGTCCCGACGGCGTCGAGTTGTCTGCCATACAGTCATCATAGCCGGGATGGCCGACAGGCCGCACGAGCGTGCGGGCGAAGCTTCGTTCTTCGTTCCCCGGACCCGGCTTTCCTGCTGCGCGGCCCCACCAAGGGCCATGTGTGCGGCTTTTTGATAAGAAACAAGCGGCTCGATTAAATCGCCGTTGGCACGGCAGGAAGCACCACGAAAAGGCACCGGGGATTTGTTTGCACTTTTTGCCGAGGACTTTGCCGTTCCGTCCGCATCGGTCACTTGTCGAGGACGTCGCAGGCCCGCCAAAGGTACCAGCTTGCCACCGAGCGCCATGGCTTCCAGCGCGCGGCCCGGCGCAGCATCTCCTCCGGCTTGGGTAGCATATCGGCCGTGATGGGCTTGCCCGCCTTGGTCTTGCCGAAGGTCAGGAGATAGCCCTTGCGGATTCCGTAATCCGTCATGGGGAAGACGTCCGGCCGGCCGAGGCGAAAGATGAGCAACATCTCCGCGGTCCAGGTGCCGATGCCGCGCACGCGGCTGAGCCGCTCGATGATCTCCTCGTCCGGCAAACGCCGGATGAGGGCCAGCGAGGGCACCGTGCCGTCGAGAGTCTTGGTGGCGAGGTCACGCAGAGCCAGAAGTTTACCCTGCGAGAGCCCGGCCGCGCGGAGCGCCTCTTCCGGGGCGGCAAGCAGTTGCTCCGGCCGCGGATGCAGATCGTCGAACAAGGCCATCAGGCGCCCCAGGATGGCCCTCGCGGCGCTGGCGTGCAATTGCTGGTACAGGATGGCCTCAAGCAACGCCTCGAAGGGTGAGTGCGAGCTTTTCACGCGCAGCGCAAAAGGCCCGACACGTTCGATGAGCGCGCCCATCTTGGCGTCCGCCAGGGCTAACTGTTGGAGCGCAAGCGCGACATCGTAGCGCACCGCGCGGAGGCCGTCGACCATGAAACATTTTCACTTTTGGTGTAGAGGCTAGAGCTGAGCTTGGCGCAGCCGTCTGCCAAGGACCGGCTGCACATAGCCAGCATCCGCCACACCATAGTAAAAGGGAAAATGTTTTAGATCCCAGAGTGTACCCGAGATGCTAACAGCGCGAAAAAATGCCCCTGCTACGCAGCCAACGCCCATACCTGCGCACCCCTCCGTTACCGTATCGGCTGTTTCGCTCCGATCATAATTTCTCTTCGACCGCTCTCAGGGGTTGCCTACCCCCGGTCGGTTGCTGCTATATTCAACTTTCCGAGAACGATGCAGGAGGGGGGGTAGTCCCGCGGCCCGGTCCTGCATCAAGTGGCACACAAAAATCCCGTAATCGTAGCGGATCCTTCATCACAAAACGCGATCTGAGGAGCAAGGACTCATCCAATGGCGCAGATTTTTGACCGGAGTTCGAACGCGCTTGCCCGGGCGAGCCTGATCCTGACAGGGTTGATTGTCATCGCCCTGGGAGTCACCCTGGATCAGTTGCAGGGTTCTCCGTGGGTGACCAGGCAAGGACAGCGCGCCGAACAGCCGGTGCCGTTCAGCCACAAGCATCATGTGATGGGGTTGGGGCTACAGTGCCAGTACTGTCACACCTCGGTGGAGAAGTCCAGTTACGCCGGCATTCCGCCGACCAAGACATGTATGAACTGTCATGCGCAGATCTGGACCAATGCAGCCCTGCTGCAACCGGTACGCACCAGCTGGGCTACGGGCGACTCCATACCCTGGATCAAGATCCATGACTTGCCCGATTTCGTTTATTTCAATCACGAAATTCACGTGAACAAGGGAATTGGCTGCTCTTCCTGCCACGGGCGGGTGGATATGATGCCGTTGATGTATCAGCAGAACACGCTGCAGATGGAATGGTGTCTGAACTGCCATCGCGAGCCGGGCAAGAATCTTCGCCCAACCAGCGAGATTTACAACATGGCGTGGGATGGCCCCTCATATGACAAGCCCGTGTGGTGCGGCAGCACGGGCCTGAAAGATGGCGTCCCGACGGCGCAGACGGTAAGCTGCACCACCGTCGATCCCAGTCAGGCAGGGGCTCAGGTAGCCTCGCTCAACATGCTGCCGGATGGAGTGCATGGGCAAGCCACCAGCGATGCGCCGGCCATGGCGCTCCCACCGGCATTGCAATACGTGAAATACACCGACCAGGCGTCGCTGGGCAAATATTTGATCCAGCAGTACCACATCCGCACGCCCCAGGAATTGAGCAGTTGCGAGACATGCCACAGATGAGCGAGACAAGGGATGGCGCAGGGTCCAGGAAGCAAAACCTAAAGAACACGCAATCTCTCCACCAGGGAAGACGTGAAGCAAACATGGCAAATGAGATCACCCGCGGCCAGGGCCAAAATAACCAGAACGGCCAGAATGTTCAGCACCCGTTGGGTCCGCTCGAGCCCGCCGCGCGTCAGAAATTGACCCTCGAGGACGCAAGGGCCAAACTCGCCGGCCAGACGGGAAAGAAGTACTGGCGCAGCGTGGACGAGTTGGCCGATACGCCGGCCTTCCGTGAGGCGGTGGAGCGGGAGTTTCCCGCGCAGGCTGCGGAATGGATCGATCCCGTATCGCGGCGCGGCTTCCTCAAGGTAATGGGCGCTTCGCTGGCGTTGGCTGGACTTTCCGGCTGTACCAAGCAACCGGACGAGGAGATCTATCCCTACGTCAAGGAGCCGGAAGACCTGGTGCTGGGCCGTCCGGTCTATTTTGCGACCGCCTCACCCTTCCCCACTGGGGCGGTGCCGCTGCTGGTTAAGAGCGACGCCTACCGGCCGATCAAGGTGGACGGTAACCCGGAACACCCGGTCAACCGTGGCTCTTCCGATCCGTTGACCCAGGGGACGTTGCTCGATCTTTACGATCCCGACCGCTCGCAGCGGGTGCTCTATCGTGGGGAGACGCGGCAGTTTGCTGCATTTCTTGCCAGCTTCCGGGCCATGCTTGCCGACAAGAAGGCAAGCGGGGGCGCCGGGCTCTACATCCTGAGCGACACGGTGACCTCGCCGACCCTGGCGGCGCAGTGGAAGGCGGCGCAGCAGAGGTATCCCAACGCCAAGTGGTTGCAGTGGGACCCGGTCAATCGCGACTCAGCCTACTCCGCTTCGAAGACCGCCTTCGGCGGCTACTACGACGCCCAATATCGTCTGCAGGATGCCGACGTCATCGTCTCTCTCGACGCGGACTTTCTCTCTGGCATCACCTACCCCGGATTTCTGCGTTTGGCGGCGGACTACGCTGGGCGGCGCAAGCTATTAGACGGCAGCTTGGCCATGAACCGGCTGTATGCCATTGAGAGCACGCCGACCACGACCGGCTTCAAGGCCGAGCATCGTCTTGCGCTCAAGGCCGGCGATATATCTTCGTTTGCGGCCGCTCTGGCGGCTGCGGTCGGGGCTGGGGGCTCGTCGCAGGGAACGCTTTCCGGTCCGGCAAGCAAATTTCTTGCTGCCGTGGCGGCGGATCTCAAGGCCAACGGGGGCAAGTGCGTGGTCATCCCCGGAGAGCAGCAGACCCCGGCGGTGCATCTGGCCGCGGCCGCCATCAATCAGGCACTGGGTAACGTCGGCAAAACGGTAGTTTACACCGAGACCGTCAACCCCATGCCGTCGATTCAAGGACAGGACATCGTCAACCTGGTCAATGACATGCGCGCGGGTAAGGTCGACTGGCTGCTGATTCTGAATGCCAACCCGGTATACACGGCGCCGGTGGACCTGCATTTTGAAGAGGCGCTAGGCAACGTAAAAACGTCGGTGCACCTTGGCTCCCATCTCAACGAAACCGGGGTCGTCACGGAATGGCATATCAACGGCACGCACTATTTAGAGAATTGGTCTGACGCCCGGGCCTATGACGGGACGGCCACCGTGGTGCAGCCCATGATCGACCCTCTTTATGGCGGAAAGTCGCCGCACGATGTGATCCAGTCCATGCTGGATGACCCTGACACCTCGCCCTATGACGCGGTGCGCAAGACCTGGATGGCAAGCCTCGGCTCTGGTGATCCGGAGCATGCCTGGCGCAAGATACTCCACGATGGCATGGTCCCGGGGACGGCTTACCAGCCTAAGACGGTTTCCGCCAAGATCGGCGACCTGCCGGTCACTGCGGCCAGTGACCAGGATGGAACCGTCGAGGTTATCTTCCGCGCCGACCCCAACATCTACGACGGGCGCTATGCCAATGTGGGCTGGCTGCAGGAAGTACCAAAGCCGGTGACCAGCATGTCGTGGGACAATGCCGCGCTGATGAGCTACCGCACACTGGGGAAATTCGGGCTGGCGGAGTCGGACGTGGTGGCCATCGAATCGAATGGCAACACGGTATTGGCCCCCGTGCTGGCGGTTCCCGGACACGCCGACGGCTCGGTCACCCTGTACCTGGGCTATGGACGCCGCAACGGCGGCCGCGTTGCAGGTGGGCTGGGCTTCAATGCTTACGCGATTCGAAGCTCCAACGCCCTGCTGTTCGCTTCCGGCGCGACCATGAAGAAGACGGGCCAGACCTATGAGTTCTGTGTGACCAAGAGCCACTACACCGATCACCGCTCCATCATGGCGGGTGGAGATGGCTCCGGCACTCATTCCCTGGAAGGCAATGAGGCTTTGACGCGCGGCATCATTCGCTACGCCACCCTGGATGAGTTCAAGCAGCAGCCTAACTTCGCGCACGAGGAAGAAGAGCTTTCCGAAGATCCAACGCCGGACGAGAGCATGTTCAGCAACTGGCGCTATGACAAGAACGCCTGGGGTATGGCCATCGACATGAACTCCTGCGTTGGCTGCAATGCCTGCATCGTGAGCTGTTATGCCGAGAACAATATCGCGGTGGTGGGAAAACACAACACCAAAGACGGCCGCATTATGCAGTGGATTCGCATCGATACCTACTTCGAAGGCGACCTGGACACCCCTCGGGCGCACTTCCAGCCGATGACCTGCCAGCATTGCGAGAACGCGCCCTGCGAGCAGGTTTGCCCGGTGGGAGCCACTGTGCACTCTCCTGAAGGCCTCAACCTCATGATTTACAACCGCTGCGTCGGCGTTCGCTACTGCTCCAACAACTGCCCGTACAAAGTGCGCCGCTTCAACTTCCTGCTCTTTTCCGATTTCGAAACGGAGAGCCTGAAGCTGATGCGCAACCCTGACGTAACCGTGCGCAGCCGCGGCGTAATGGAAAAGTGCACCTACTGCACGCAGAGGATCGTCGCCACCAAAATTGCAGCGGATAAGGAAAATCGTGAGATCCGCGATGGCGAAGTCGTGACCGCCTGCCAGCAGGCTTGCCCCACTGGCGCCATCGTCTTCGGCAACATCAACGACCGGTCCAGCAAAGTGGCCAAGCTGAAGGCACAGCAGCGCAATTACGGCGTGCTCGCGGACCTGAACGTTCGTCCCCGCACCACCTATATTGCGGAAGTCTTTAACCCCAATCCGGATTTGGCCGAGGCGCGCACCGAGCACGCGCCCGAAAAAAGTTGAAAGGTTAGCGCAGCATGGCGACCAAACCAGAATTACCGGTAAACGATCCGCAGCTGGATCCGAAGACAGGCGAATTCCGGGTCATCGCGCCCGGATACACCTTCAAGTCGGTGACGGATGTTATTGCGCGCATCGTGCTCACCCCGCACACGCCCCTGTTTTGGTTCTTCGGTTTTACGTTGGCGGGGAGCATCTGCGTCATGCTGTTCACTGCAGTGACCTGGCTGTTCCTGAAGGGCGTCGGCATCTGGGGCCTCGACATCCCGGTGGGCTGGGGATTCGCCATCATCAACTTTGTCTGGTGGATCGGTATCGGCCACGCCGGGACGCTCATCTCGGCTATCCTGCTGCTCTTCAAGCAGCAGTGGCGCAACTCGATCAACCGCTTCGCCGAGGCCATGACCATCTTTGCCGTGGTCTGCGCCGGCATGTTCCCGCTGATCCATGTCGGGCGGCCCTGGCTGGGGTACTGGCTGTTTCCTTACCCCAACACGATGAACGTGTGGCCGCAGTTCCGTTCCCCGCTGTTGTGGGACGTCTTCGCGGTTTCCACCTATGCCACCATCTCCGTGGTCTTCTGGTACATAGGAATGGTTCCCGACTTGGGAACGATGCGCGACAACGCCAAGAGCAAGCTGGCCCAGTACATTTATGGCATTATTTCCCTTGGCTGGCGGGGCTCGGTGAAACACTGGATGCGCTATGAAACGGCTTCCCTGCTTCTGGCCGGTTTAGCGACTCCCCTCGTCTTGTCGGTTCATTCCGTCATCAGTTTTGATTTCGCGGTCGCCGTTCTGCCCGGTTGGCATACGACCATCTTCCCTCCCTATTTTGTCGCCGGCGCCATCTACTCCGGCTTTGCCATGGTCATCACCCTGGCCATTCCTATCCGCAAGCTCTACCACCTGGAAGGGCTGATCACCATCCGCCATATCGACAACATGGGCAAGGTGATGCTGGCCACCGGCCTGATCGTCGCCTACGGCTATGGCACGGAAGTCTTCATGGCCTGGTATTCCGCCAGCCACTGGGAATACTTCATGATGTGGAACCGCATGTTCGGGCCGTTGGGTTGGGCCTATTGGGTGCTGATCACCTGCAACATCGCCCTTCCGCAATTGTTGTGGCTGCGCAGCGTTCGTTTGAGCCCGGGCAGGATGTTCGTTATGTCGCTGATCGTCAATTCAGGCATGTGGTTCGAGCGCTTCGTCATTATCGTGACCAGCCTTTATCGTGACTTTCTGCCCTCTTCCTGGGGAACCTACAAAGCAACACGGTGGGACTATGCCACCTTCATAGGCACCCTGGGCCTGTTCACTGCCCTCTTCTTTCTCTTTATCCGGGTGCTGCCCATGATTCCCATGTCGGAGATACGGATGATGCTGCCTCAGGCCAAGGTAAAGGAACCGGAACCGCTGGAGGCGGGTGACTGATGCCTATGCGCGAAGGAATCTACGGACTTCTGGCGGAGTTCGACACCCCTGGCGAACTGGTGGCGGCCGCAAAGACCGCTTACGATTCGGGTTGGCGGCGGCTGGACTGCTATACCCCGTATCCCGTGGAAGAGGCGGCGGAAGCCATCGGCTTCCACCGCAACTACGTGCCCCTCATTTGCCTCATCGGCGGCCTGATGGGGCTGGCTGCCATGTTCCTGATGGAGACCTGGGTCGCGGTCTTCGCTTACCCGTTGAACATCGCGGGCCGGCCCCTCTTCTCCTGGCCGGCCTTCC
>Ga0182015_10003226_pt1 | contig 18546 bp, 16 predicted proteins | sample 712P3MmetaG_FD_120478 | JGI IMG/M metagenome (GOLD analysis project Ga0182015, IMG submission 120478) | Permafrost microbial communities from Stordalen Mire, Sweden - 712P3M metaG | ecosystem: Environmental > Terrestrial > Soil > Wetlands > Permafrost | place: Sweden: Stordalen | collected...
AGCATGACGTCGATTTGATCGTTGCCGACCAGGCGGCGGATCTCAGCCTCCACGTTGGCGAAGTATTCCTGGGTCGTTTCGAGCCGCGTCCCCGGGGGGGCACGCACGTGCAGGCGCATCTGGCCGGCGTCCACCTGCGGAAAGAAATCCCGCCCGAGCTGCGGGAAGAGCAGCGCCGACAGCACCATCAGCACGACAAAGGCGGTGACGGTGGCGACCGGCTGCGACAGCGCCCAGGACAGCGTGTTGCGGTAGCCCTCGCGGAACGCCTCGAACTTGCGCTCGAACCCCTGTTGAAAATTGACCAACGGGTTCGTGGAGCGCGGCTTCTGACCGATGGGACGGTGCTGGTCCTCGGAATCGTAGCGGTGAACCGACTTGGCCATCAGGAAGTTGAACAGCACGGGTACCATGGTGAACGATAGCGCGAGGCTCGCGAGCAGCGCTCCGATCACCGACAAGGACAGCGGAGAGAACAGATATTTCGCGGTGCCCTGCAGCAGGAAGACCGGGACGAACACGATGCAGATGCAAAGCGTCGACAGGAAGGTGGGAACCGCGACCTCCGAAGCGCCGTCGACGATCGAGCGATGCAGCGGTTCGCGCATCGCGACGTGCCGCTCGATGTTCTCGATCACGACCGTCCCATTGTCGACGAGAATCCCGATGGCGAGCGCGAACCCACCGAGGGTCATGGTATTGAGCGTCTGTCCGGTCACGTCGATGAACAGCACCGAAGTGATGATGGACAGCGGGATCGCGGCGAGAATGATCAGCGACAGGCGCACGTTGCCGAGGAAGAGGATGATCACCAACGCGGTCAGCGCAGCGGCCATGGTCGCGCTCAGGAGCACGCTGTCGAGAGCCGCTTTGACGAATACGGATTGATCGAACAGCGCTTTGATTTGGACGCCCTTGGGCAGTACGTTCGCGATGTCCTTCATCGCCGCGCGCACCCCGTCGATGACGGCGAGTGTCGAGACGCCGCCCGTTTTGCGGATCACCATGAGTGCGCCGGGCGTGCCATTGACCGATACGGAGTTGGTTTGAACCTGGAAACCGTCGTGCACGTGCGCCACATCGCGCATGAACACCATGCGCCCACCCACCTGCTTGATCGGGAAGGAGTTGATGGTGTCGATGACGTTCGGCGTGTTGTTCATCGCCAGCGTGTAATCCTGGTTGCCGATCTTCACGTCGCCCGACGGCAGGATCACGTTCTGATGCTGAAGAGCGGTGCTGACATCGCTCGGGGACAGCCCGCGGGCTTCCAGGGCGCGCGGATCGAGATCCGCCATGATGACGCGCGGCTTGCCGCCGTAGGGATAAGGAACCTCGGCGCCGTGGACCACCGCGAGCGCCGGGCGGATGATGTTCTGGCCGAGATCGTTCAGCTTGGTGTCGGGCAGCGATTTGCTCGACAGGCTGAGCTGAATGATCGGCACATCGGTAGCCCCGTAGCGCAGCACGAGGGGCGGCGTGATGTTGGGCGGCATGTATTTGAGCACCACCAGCGCGCTCGAGGCGAGTTGCGAGATGGCGCGGGTAACGTCGGCGCCCTCGTGTAAATAGACTTTCTCGACGCCGACGCCCTGGTAGCTCACCGCTTCGATTCGCGAGATGTCGTCGACCAACGAGGCGAGCTGGCGTTCGTGCAGCGTCAGAATGCGATTCTGGATGTCCTCGGCGCTCATGCCATTGTAGGTCCAGACCACGGCCACCACGGGAATATCGATCTCGGGAAATATATCGACCGGCATGCGCAAGCCCGCACCGATCCCCATGAGCGAGATCAAGATCAGTACGGCCATCACCGTATAGGGACGCTTCAGCGCTGCTTCTACGACGGACATGCGAAGACCTTTGACCTTTTCGCCGACACTGTAGCCAAGCGTCGAGGCGTCGTCAGGAGCCGAAAGTCACGATCGAGAGTGACCAAAGTCATGTAATGAACCGGCCTCGAGGTCACTTGTTCGCGGTGGGTCCCGCATGCCGGTGCGACATGATGGCAAGCTCCGTGCGCGTATTGGCATGGAGCTTTTCCATGATCCGGCTGACATAGTTCTTGACGGTTCCCTCGGCCAGGGACAGGGCGTTGGCGATCTGCCGGTTGCTCATTCCCTCGGCGATGTGCTCGAGCACCCTCTCTTCCTTGTCGGTCAGAGAGTCGGAATCGAACTCCGCCGCGGGGCGGGCCGCGCGGCTCTCGGCCGAGCGCGCGGGCATCTCGGCGGGTGCTTGTGCAAAGCGCCGGAACTGATCCATGACCTTGCGCGCGATCTGCGGAGTCAATCGAGACTCGCCTCGGCGCAGGGCCCGAACCGTCTCGAGCAATTCGTCCTCCGCCGCATCCTTCAGCAAATAAGCCTGGGCGCCCGCTCGCACCGCCTCGAAGACGGTCTCGTCGTCGTCGAGCGTGGTCAGCACCAGGATCTGCGTGCCGGGGAGTTCTTGCGTGATCTCGCGGGTCGCCGAGACTCCGCCTTTGACCGGCATGTGCAAATCCATCAACACCACATCCGGACGCAGCAGACGGGCGAGCTCGACCGCCTCGGCTCCGTTGCGAGCCTGTCCGACGACCTCCATGTCGGGCTCCATGGAGATGAGGAGCGCGGCGCCCCGCCGTACCAGCTCCTGATCCTCGGCGATGACGATGCGGATCGCCGCCGGCCGGCTATTGGATGTCACGCTTGGTATTCCTTCTGCGGCCTGCCACCATCTACGAATCATGCGACTGTGCCGGCGTTATTTGGAAGTGACTTTGGTCATGAGTTATCCGGGCGGCGACAACGAGAGGGTCGAGGTTTGCTGATCGGCTGGCTTCGCGCGATGGATCCCCGCCGCAGCCTCGGCGCGGGCGCGATGTGGTTGATCATCGGACTCGCCATCACGTTTTCCGTGTCGGCGGGGATCTGGGTGGGCAACATCGCCCGGCAGAACGTCCTTGAACAACATGTCCGGCGGCTCTTGCTCGAGACCGACCAGCTGAGCTCCGAGCTTGGCTATGCGCTCGCCGTCCGCCTCGATGCGATCGATGCGGCGGGACGCATTGTGCAGTCCGCGGAGGGCAGCGATCGACCCGGCAACCTGCAGGAGATTTTCAGCGAGTTGACCGCGGCCTATCCGGAGCTCGACTGGATCGCAGCCGCGGATGATGACGGCACCGTGCGAGGCGCCTCGAACGAAGCCTCGGGCGAATTGGGATCCGACGTTGCCTCGAGCGCCTGGTTTCTCGCCGCACGCAATGGGCCCTGGCTCGGCGTGATCGACTCCGGCCCGCAGTATTCGAATACCGCGGCGCTCGGCGACATGGCGGCTCCCGTACGCGATTCCTCGGGGCGCGTGATCGGCGTGGTCGCGAGTCACTTGCGCTGGCGGCGCCCTCCCCATCATCCCGAGCGGCTCACCGACGAATCCGATCCCCGCGTCGCCGCGCAGGCGTTCGTCTTGGATCGCGACGGCATCGTACTCGTGGGACCGGACGGCACGCGCAACCGTCACTGGAGTGGCAGTCCGGTCGCGGCGGTGATCCCCACCGACTCGCGCCTCGATGCGCCTCAATTCGAGCGTCTGCCGGATGGACGGCTCGTGCTGGTGGCGCGCGAGTTCTTGAGCGCGGGCGCCCACGTCTCCTCCTTGGGCTGGCGGGTGCAGCTTTCCGAGCCCAAGGAGCGCGTGTATCAGCGCGCGAACGCGATTGCCTTGGAGATTCTCTGGGTTTCCCTGGGTCTCGCCCTGGCCACCTGCTTGCTTGGGATTGTCGGCGCACGGCAGCTCACCGGTCGATTGCGGCGCCTGACCGAGTCCGTCACGTCCATGGGACAGAAGTCGGCTCAGAGCATCGACATTCCCAACGGGGTCGACGAGGTCGCCCAGCTGGCGCGCGCGTTCGACCGCATCCTCGGCGATCTTCAGGACGAGCGGCGCGAGCTCAAGACCCTGAGCGACGAGCTCGAACGCCGGGTCGCCGTGAGGACCCGGGAGGTGGAGCGGCTGGCGGAGGAATCCCGATACACCGCCATCGTGCGCGAGCGCCTGAAGATCGCTCGCGATCTGCACGACACGCTGGCGCATTCCATGATGGCCATGTTGAGCGAAATTCGTTTCCTGCGGAAATTGCAGGCGCGCGAGCCGGGCGCGCTGGCCGAGGAGCTTGCGCGCGCGGAAACGGTTGCTCACGAGGGACTGAAGGAGGCCCGCTCGGCGATCACTCAAATGCGGGTCACGGCGGTGCGCGAGACCGGTTTGGGTCCGGCGCTCTCCCGGGAATTCGAGCGCTTCGTCAATCGCACCGGCATGATCGGCGAATTCCATGCCGATCCCGAACCGGCCCGCTTCGGCGACGAGCGGGCGGAGACGCTGATGCGCATGGCGCAAGAGGCACTGCACAACGTCGAACGTCACTCCAAGGCCGCGCGGGTCATGATCGAACTCAAAGCCGTCGACGACGGCGTGATCGAACTTCGAATCGAGGACAACGGAGTTGGCTTCGATCCGCTCGCATCGCGGCCCGGCCACTACGGGTTGGTTGGCTTACGCGAGCAGGCGGAAGCCATCGGAGCGGAGCTCATCCTCGAGTCGGACGCGCAGGGAACAAACATCTGCATCCGGTTACCGGTGGGACCGGCCCGCTTCGGCTAAGCGCTCGCCCTCAGGGCACCGGCGGCAGAGGCTTCGCCGTGAGCGGCGCCGAAGGCCCGCTCGAAGACGGCGGCGTCGAGGGATCTGCTGCCCCCGTGCCTTCTTGACTGTCGATTCGCGGCACCAATCGCGTGTCGTCGATGCGCGTTTCATCGCCCAAGTGGTGCGCGGGCGGCCCCACCAGGAAGCTCGGCCCCCAATCACGCGAGTTATCATACATATCGTACAGGTTCAAATTATCGCCCACGCGCACTTCGCGCTCGTCAGAAGCAGGCTGCGCCGCACACCCGGCAAGCAGCGCCGCGGCGCCGATACAAGTCCCGGCGACAACGCCGGCCACAACGCGGGCGGTACGCCGGCGGGCTTCGTCAGAAATTCGTGATTTACACATGAAGTGACCTCCTCGATTGCTCGATGTCACGACTATCACCCTACCTAAGGCACCCGCCGATTGGCAGCGGGTGACCTCGACGCTGCATGTAAGCCTCAGCCGACATGCAGTATGCTATTCAGTGACTAAGGAGAGCGCACGATGCGATTTCTGACTCTTGCCGCTGCCTCGCTGGCGTTCGCGTCCTCGCCTCCGGCGCTCGCGCAGCAAAACTCCGTCGCGGCCGATCCTTGCGCGAGATATAAATGGGATGTGACCCCGGAAAGGAAGTTGTTCGCTGCGCCGGCCTCGCCCGTCACGGCGGCCCGCGACGGCCGGGCGCCGCCGCGGATAGAAACCAACCGTGCATACCAGGTGCAACTCGCGTCGGCCGCGCAAGTGACCTTTCCAGCCTCTCCGGGCAAGACCTCGCCGTCGGAAGGAGCCTTCTCGGGAGTGCTGGCGTTCATCGCGCCGACGGCCGGGAGTTATCGGGTGGCGGTCGATCAGGCGATATGGATCGACGTGGTGGCGGATGCTCATCTGGTCACCCCCACCGACTATGAGGGACAGCACAGCTGCGATGCGCCACGCAAAATCGTTCAGTTCACGCTGACGGCCCAGAAGCCGCTGATTTTGCAGTTGAGCAGCGCGAGTCAAGCGAACGTGCGGGTGACCATCGTGCGAGCCTCGGGAGATTGACCATGCCGGAGGCGCTCAAAGTTCGCTTTCGCGTCGACTTCGACGCACGTGCTCCGTCGGGCCTCCCGCCGGGCTGCCGACGGTTGAACCGATGACGCGCAGCAAGGTCACATTAAGTATGTGGGAACGGTGATGAAAATCAGTTCGGGGCAGTCAACCGTATAGTAGGGTTGTGCGTTGTTACAGCTTATTTGACGCGGTGATGTTATGGAAAGTCCAACTCTGATTCGAAAACTCTCTGCGGGCCTCGGAGCGTTTGCTCTGGCGGCCGTCATGTCGACCAGCGCCTTCGCCCAACATGGGGGCGGCGGCCATGCGGGCGGCGGCGGTCACTTCAGCGGCGGCGGCCATGCAGGTGCGTATGGCGGCCACGCAGGTGCGTATGGCGGCTACCGCGGGGGCTATGGCGGCTACCGCGGGGGCTATGGCGGCTACCGCGGGGGCTATGGCTATCGTGGCGGATGGGGCGGCGGCTGGGGCGGATGGGGTTGGGGCTGGGGCGGCTTGGGTCTCGGCTTGTACTTCGCGAGTCTGCCGCTTTACTACCAGACCTACTGGTGGGACGGCGTTCCTTACTACTACGCCGATAACACCTACTACACCTATGACCCGAACGCGAAGCAGTACGAGACGGTTGCTCCGCCGGACGGGGTTCAGGCCCAATCCGGCGGGCCGACCGGCGGCGAACCATCGACCGGCACCGATCTGATGGCGTATCCGAAGAACGGTCAGACGGCCGATCAGCAGGGGAAGGATAAGTTCGAGTGTCACAAGTGGGCCGTGGGTCAGACCGGCTACGACCCGACCACGGGCTCCGCCGCACCAGCCGGGAAGCGCACGGACTACATGCGAGCCCAGGCCGCTTGCTTGGAAGGCCGAGGGTATAGCGTGCAATAAGGTGTGATCGGCGAGCCGGTATTGGCCGGCGAGCAGCCTGATCACCGATTGCGCGGCCCTCGAGGCCGCGCAATCGTTTAGTGCACCAGCAAAGGCCGATCCACCCGCAACGCTAGTCCACCAGCAATAGCTCCAACGTTCTGCGATACGCGCGGCGCAGCCGCTCGATATCCGCAACCTTCACGCACTCGTTCGCTTTGTGGATGGTGGAATTGACCACACCGAGCTCGATCACCTGGGTGCCCATGGGCGCGATGAATCTGCCGTCGGAGGTGCCGCCGCCCGTCGAGAGCTTCGGAGTAAGCCCAAGTTCCTCGAGCACCGCCTGACTCGCGGCCTGCGACAGGGTTCCGGGTACCGTCAGGAAGGGATACCCCGAGATGAACCACTCCAGGGAATGCTTGAGGCCATGCTCGCGAAAGATCCGTTCGACGGTCGCCTGAAGCGTCTCGACGGTTTGCTCGGTCGAGAAGCGTAGATTGAACCGCGCCTTGAGTTCGCCTGGAATGACATTCGGCGCCCCGGTCCCCGCCGCGATGTTCGACATCTGAAAGCTGGTCGGCTGAAAATGCCGATTGCCTTCATCCCAGGTGCGCGAGGCGAGTTCGGCGAGTGCGGGGGCGAGTGCATGGATGGGGTTGTCCGCAAGCTGCGGATAGGCAATGTGTCCCTGCACCCCATGCACGGTGAGCCGTCCGCTCAGGCTGCCGCGGCGACCGATCTTCAAGGTATCGCCGAGCACCTCCTCGCTCGATGGCTCGCCGACCAGGCAGTAGTCGATGGACTCGCCGCGGCTCTTCAGCACTTCGACCACGCGCCGCGTGCCGTCCACCGAAGGACCCTCTTCATCGCTGGTGATCAAGAAGGCGATGCTGCCGCGATGGTCGGGGTGGCGTGCGACGAATTCTTCGCAAGCAGTCACCATGGCGGCGAGGCCGCTCTTCATGTCCGCCGCACCTCGGCCGTAGAGCATTCCCTCTCGAACCGACGGCTGGAAGGGATCGCTCTGCCATTCCTCGAGCGGCCCGGGCGGCACCACATCGGTGTGTCCTGCGAAACAGAATACGGGACCCGCGGCGCCGCGGCGTGCCCAGAAGTTCTCGACGTTCCCGAAGGGTAGATTTTCGATGGTGAATCCGAGCGCTCGCAGCCGCTCGCACATCACCGCCTGACATCCGCCGTCGGTGGGGCTTACGGAGGCTCGCGACATCAAGTCGCAGGTGAGATCCAGCGTTTTCGGCATCAGAACCTAAGCACCGGCGGCCGGCGCCGAAGATTCGCCCACAGACCCCATGCGCCGAGAGCCAGCGCGGCGATCAGCACCCACCCGGGCATGGACAGCCCCAGGAACCGCCAGGTGATCTTCGCGCACTCGCCCGATCCCGTGAGCACTTTGACCAGCACATCGGTCAGCGGAAACACTTTCAGCATGAAGTCGAGCGATGCGCCGCAGGCCGGCACGCTGTCGGGCGGCAGGCTCTGAATGTAGAGATGGCGGGCCGACACCCCCAGGGTGGCGAGCGCGGCGAGTCCGATCAACGCACCGTAGACCCTGCGCCCCCACCCAACCGGATCCTGGGCGGCGGCAAGCGCGAACGCCACGCCGACGGCGAAGATGCCGAGGCGCTGAAAAATGCACAGCGGGCAGGGCGCCAGATGCAAGACGAACTGAGCGTAATACGCATACGCCAACAGGGCCACGCAGGCCAAGCAACCCAGCGCATTCGCCTTGCGAGCGGTCATCAGCGGCGCGCTATCGCGGCATCGATCTGTTTGGCGACATCCTCGAGCGATGAGTGGCGGATATCCTTGCCGTGAACCATGTAGATCACGTACTCGCAGATGTTCTTGGCATGATCGCCGATCCGCTCGAGGGCGCGGACGATCCACATGATCTCGAGCGCGCGGCGTATGGACCGCGGATCCTCCATCATGAACGTGATGCATTGGCGCTGGATGGATTCGTACTCGTCGTCCACCAATCTATCTTCCTGCGCGGTTCGAAGCGCCGCTGCGGAGTCCATGCGCGCGAAGGCATCGAGCGCATCGTGCACCATCTGGGCGACCTGCCGGCCGAGGTGCTTGACCTCGCGATACTTGTCGGCGGGCCGCTCCATGGTCGCGAGACGCGAGGCGATATAGCCGATTTTCTCGCCCTCATCGCCGATGCGCTCCAGATCGGTGCTGGTCTTGATGATGGCGACGATGACCCGCAGATCTCCGGCCGCGGGCGCGCGCAGCGCCAGAATCCGGCTGCACTCCTCGTCGATCGACAGCTCCATGACGTTGACCTTGTAATCATCGGTCGCCACCGACTCACCGAGGCGGCTGTCGCCCTCGACCAGCGCGAGTATGGCCTTGTGAAGCTGCTGTTCCACGAACCCACCCATCTGCAACACCTGCGTGCGCACCTTCTCGAGGTCCTCGTTGAAGCGGCGGGAGATGTGGTGCGAGAGATCGGCGGTTTCCATGTCGTCTACCTTGAAGCCAGCCACGGGCGTCGGCGTGTGCGCATACTGCGTTTACATCCGATTGTCCCACGCGTCAACAGGTTGAAGGATATTTGTGACGTCATATACCACCGCGGCGATGCTATGCGCTCGCGGCGTCGCGGACTTCCAGCCGGCAGATTCGCTGCGCTGGGAAGTGACAGGTGAAGACGCTCCCCTTGCCCTCGGTGCTTCGGACCTCGAGCCAGCCGCCGTGACGCTGCAAGGCATGCTTGACGATTGCGAGGCCGAGCCCGGAGCCGCCTTCGCCCCGGGAGCGGCCGGCGTCGATCCGGTAAAAGCGCTCGGTGAGCCGCGGAATATGCTCGGCGGAGATGCCGATGCCGGTATCGATCACCGCGAAGTAGGCGCCATCTTGGTCGCTCCACCATCGCATGCGCACGGTGCCTTCCTCCGGCGTGTACTTGAGGCCGTTCACCAGCAGATTGGTAAATGCCGATTCGATTTCGTGGGGCGCACCGAACAAGCCGTCGGCGGACTCGATCTCCAGGAGCAGATCACGCGGCCGCGCGCTCGCCGCCAAGGCGTCGCGGTGTAGCCGTTCGAGCATGCGCGGCACATCGATGGACTCGCGGGGCGCTTCGCCGTCGGTGGATTCCAGCCGCGACAGCTCCAAAAGGTCGGTGATGATGGCGTTCATGCGCTGCGCCTGCGCCCGCATGTCCCGGATCGGCCCCGCCCAGGCCTCATCGATGCCGGAGTCGTCGGCCATGGTGTCGAGGTATCCGGCAATCACGGTGAGCGGGGTGCGCAGCTCGTGCGAGGCGTTCGCCACGAAATCCTTGCGCATTGCCTCGAGCCGCATCTGCCGCGTGACATCTCGCGCCAGGAGCAGCGACTGCCCTGCCCCGTACGGGACCACTTGCAGTGCGAGATACAATTCCGCCTGTACGGGAGGCCGGATGATCAAAGGCAGCGAAAAGTCATCCCCGTGCAAATAATGTACGAACTCGGGCGAGCGGATCAGGTTGTCGACGCGCAGCCCGATATCGATCGGACGCCGCAGCCCGAGGAGCCTCGCGGCCTGGCGATTGAACCAGACGATCTCGTTTTGAGTGCTCAAGATGATGACGCCATCGGGAAGCGCGGCGGTCGAGCGGCGCAGCTCACGGAACAGCTGCACCAAGCGTTGCTTGTGGAACTGTTTGCGCCGGTGCAGGCGCACCACCTGGCCGATGATGTCGCCCCAGATACCGCCGATGGTGGGCGGGTCGAGCTGCGAGCGCAGCCGGAGCCATCGGTCAAGTCGATAAAGATTGACAAGCTGCCAGCCGAGATAGAGGCAAGCTGCCGCCAATAACCAAAGCCAAATGGGTCCTACAGCCAAGCCGAGGCACAGTCCCGCCAGCAATATGCCCGCGAGCCGCGCGAGCGCAAAAGTCCACATCGCCGCCATGATTGGAGCCCGTTAGCCCTTCGTCTCCGGCCCGATGGCCGCGTTCTAGCTCTCGCGCGTCGAAAACCGATAGCCGGCGCCACGGACGGTTTGCACCAAACCCTCGAGGTCAAAAGGTTCGAGCGCCTTGCGAAGACGCCGGATGTGCACGTCCACCGTGCGCTCTTCGACGTAAGTATTGCCGCCCCAGACCCGATCGAGCAACTGGCCGCGGCTGAATACGCGCTCTGGATGGCTCATGAAGAAGTGCAGCAGCCGGTATTCGGTGGGCCCGAGGGCGATTTCCCGGTCCCCGGCGCTCACCCGGTGGCTGGAATCGTCGAGCTTGAGGCCCTGCGCCTCCATGACATCGCCGGCCCCGGCAGGAGCCGCGCGCCGCAGCACCGCCTGGATTCGCGCCAGCAGCTCCCGCGGGGAAAACGGCTTGCTGATGTAATCGTCGGCACCGCCTTCCAGACCAGTGACCTTGTCCTGCTCCTCCGCGCGCGCAGTGAGCATGATAACCGGAATCTCCTCGGTGTCCTTGGAGCGTTTCAGCGAGCGCGTCAGCTCGAGCCCGCTCATATCAGGCAACATCCAATCGATAAGCATGAGATCGGGTCTCAAGTCGACGATCCGCGCGCGGGCATCCCGGCAGTCCTCGGCCTCCCGCACATCGTATCCGGCTCGCCGCAATCCGAAGGCGATCAGATCGCGGATGGGTTTTTCGTCCTCGACGACGAGGATGCGCTTGGCGGTCATCTCAGTATTACAGCGCTCGATTGTGACAGTTCCATGACTGGTTCTATTGGCCGACGGCGCTGCCGACGCCGCGTTCCGCCTCGGTCATGGCGACTTTATCGCGCACGTACAGAGGCTCGAGAAATTGAGGATCGATGCCGCCGCCCGCCTCGAGCCGTGCGGCGCCGAGGCGCGCCATGTCCCGCGCTTGAGGCAGTGCGCGGCCATCCGCCGGGTCGACTCGGACGCTCGGCAGTCCCGAGAGCTCGGGGTACACAGCGAAACCGCGGCCGATCCCTTGGTAGAGCGCGGACCCCGTGGCTTCAGGCAGCCGCACGCTTGCGGGCGGTCCCACGGCCGGCGGCGCCGACGCGCGGAGGAGTCCCACCGGCTCGGCAACGAAGCATCCCCAATACACTTCGCCCATCCGCGCATCCAGGCATGCCAGCACTCGCTCGGCCCCGCGCCCCATCGCATCGAGCGCCAGCGCCTCCAGACTCGAGATGGGCACCACCGGAAGCCCGGCGCCGAAAGCCAGCCCCTGCGCAACGGCGACGCTCACCCGCACGCCGGTGAAGGAACCGGGCCCGATGCCGGCGGCGATGCCGGACAAGCCGGCGAGGGTCATCCCGCCCTGCGCGAGAATCCGGTCCACCATGCCGAGAATCTCCTGCGCGTGGCCGCGGCCGATCTCCACCGACTCCGCGAGCAGCCCGTGTTCGGTGAGCAACGCCACCGAACACGCCTCGGTCGAGGTATCGAGGGCCAGCAGACGCATCAGACCCCCGGTCCGAGCGCCGAGATCGCCCGCTTGCTTGGCTTCCGGGCACGCAAATTCTCGAAACGTTCGGCGAGAAAATCCGCACCCGCCGCGCCGTCGTTGATCCTCGGGCTCGGTGGCAGAGAATCGAGGAACACCGCGCCATAAGGTTTGGTCACGACCCGCGGGTCGCCGATCACGATGACGCCGAAATCGTCCACGTCGCGGATCAGCCGCCCGACGCCTTGTTTCAGCGCGAGCACGGCCTGCGGCAGCTGGTACTCGAGAAAGGGGTTGCCGCCGCGCCGGCGGATACCCTCGAGACGCGCCCTGAGCAGGGGGTCGTCGGGCGAGGCAAAGGGCAGCTTGTCGATCGCGACGATGGACAGCGCTTGACCCTTCACGTCGACGCCTTCCCAGAAGCTGCCGGTGGCGAGCAGCACGGCATTGCCGAGCTCGCGGAATCGGTGCAGCAGCGCCTCGCGCGGAGCCTGCCCCTGGACGAGGACTGGGAAATCCGGTTCCGGAAACCGCGCCTGGAGTGCGGCGACGCCGTCGGCCAAGGCGCGATAACTCGTGTACAGCAAGAACGCACGCCCGCCGCTCGCCTCGATCAAGGGAGCGCAGGCGTCGATGAACTTCTTTGCATAGGACGGGTGCTGCGGTTCCGGCATGCCTCTCGGCAGGTAGATCCGCGCCTGACGGCGGTAATCGAAGGGGCTGTCGATTTTCAACGTCCGTGCTTCAGGGAGCCCGATGCGGGTCGCGAAATGTGCGAAATCATCGCCGATGGCGAGAGTCGCCGACGTGAACACCCAGGCGCAGGGCCGCGCGTCCACGTACCCGCGAAGGCGCTCGGCGACCTCGAAGGGGGTAAATTGCAGCGACATGCCGTTCTGGTTGGCGTCGACCCAGCGAATGCCATCCTCTTCCGGCATCTCGATCAAAGCCTCGAGGCCGCTCGCGAGCGCCGCCGCGCGACGAGCGCAATTGGCGGTACCCGGGCCGGCCCCCAGCCCCTCGAGCTCCGTGGCCACCGCCTCGAGCGCGGCGCGGAGCGCAGGCAAAGCATCGAAGAAAGCGTCCGTGAGACTCGCCCATTCGTAGCGTCCAGCGCCTCCGCGAAGCGAGGTGCGCAGCTCCTCAAGCAGCGATTCGACAGCGGACACGGCGGAGGCTGCCTCGGAGGCCCGCACTCCGGCGCCGTTCATCTCGGCCGAGGCGTCGCGCAACAGAAGCTGCACCTGCCGCACCGACCATGTCTGGCCGAAAAATTGAGCGGCGATCTCCGGCACCTGATGCGCCTCGTCCAGAATGACGGCCTGGGCGCCGGGCAGCAAATCGCCGAAGCCCTCGTCCTTGAGCGCGAGATCCGCCAGCAGCAAATGATGATTGACCACCACGACCTGGGCCGCCTGCGCCGCACGGCGTGCCTCCATGACGTGACAGCGCGAGAATTGCGGACATTCCAGACCCAAACAGTTTTCGCGGGTCGAGGTGATCTGCGGCCATGCCGGCGATTGTTCGGGCAGATCGGTGAGCTCGGAGAGATCGCCGGACTTCGTGACGGCCGCCCATCGAGACACCCGCGCGAGAAATCGAGCGGATCCGCGTTCGCCGGGAAAGAGCGAGCGCTGCACCGTGGCGAGCTCCAGCCGATGACGGCAAAGGTAGTTGGCACGTCCTTTGAGCAGCGCCATCTTGACCGGCATTCCGAGCGCGCGGGCGAGCAACGGCACGTCGCGATGAAACAGCTGGTCCTGCAGCGTGCGGGTGCCGGTGGAGATGATGATGCTCAACCCCGACAACAAAGCGGGAACCAGATAGGCGAAAGTCTTGCCCGTACCGGTGCCGGCTTCGACGATCAGCGGCTCGCCGCGCGTCAATGCCCGCCCCACGCCGGCCGCCATGGCCGCCTGTTCCGACCGATAGGCGTACCCGGGGATGGCACGCGCCAGCGGGCCCTCGGCGCCGAACACCTCTTGATAGTTCATGGGACTACTATTTCACAACGGCTCGAAAGCGCGCGAAGGCCACCGACTTGCCCTTCAGGATATTTTTCAGCTGCCAGCGAATATGCGTGTAGTCGGCGGCCGTCGCCATCCGCTTCTGCCCATCCGGGCCCGTGGTCTTCAGATTCTCGGGCCGATCGAAGGTGTGTCCTCCATCGACTGAGTAGGTGATTTCTGCACCGGGACCGGCGGCGGTGTCGTCGAGATAGCGCATGTGCTCCGGAATCGGGTAATCGACCCGGGGCGGCGGCAGCGACATCGAGCCCGGGTTGCGGATCTCCAGCGTGTAAATCACCTGATCCCCGGGCACGACCCGGTCGGCCGGGGCGAGTTTGACGGTCTCGCGGTCCCCATTCAAGGTGGTCACTTCAACCTCGGCGATCGCTCTGACCGAAAGACGCGGATTGCTCCGCGTGTCCGACTCGCTCGCAGCGACTGGGCTACCGGCCGCCGGGCTGCCCGCGGTCGGGCTGCCTGCGGCGGCCGAGGTGCCCGCGAGGGCCGACAGAAAGAGCGTCAGGGCGCGCATCCGGCGTTCACTCGATTCGACATAATTCTTCGTAGAGCACCATATTCGTATCAATAAGTTGCGACATATTTCTGTAAGTTTACATAAGATTTGCACCGCAGTTCGTGCCTGTTCGGATCGAGGGGTTGGCGCCCGTGCAACCATCTGTCATCCTGCGAATCTAAATAACGAATTAGCCTCCGAGGATCTCGCATGGCCACCGCTGCCCAGCATGTGACGTCTCTAGCATCTCTCAATCACGCCGTGTCTGCCTGGGTCGATGAGGTCGCGCGACTCACGCAACCCGACCAGGTTCACTGGTGCGACGGCAGCGATGCGGAACGCCGAGTCATCGAGCGCGAGCTCATCGGCAGCAAAGGTCTCTTGCCCCTCAATCAGGCCAGCTTTCCCGGTTGCCATTTGCACCGCTCCGATCCCTCCGACGTGGCGAGAGTCGAGCATCTCACCTTCGTTTGCACGACGCGCCGCGAGGACGCCGGCCCGAACAATAATTGGATGCCGCCCCAAGACGCGCACGCCAAGATGGACGCGCTGTTCGCGGGCTGCATGAAGGGACGCACCATGTATGTGCTGCCCTATTGTATGGGGCCCATCGATTCGCCGCTGTCCCGATGCGGGGTCGAGCTCACCGACAGCGCCTACGTGGTGCTGAACATGCGGCTCATGACCCGCATGGGACGCGCTGCCTTGGATCGCATCACGCGCGATGGCAAGTTCGTGAAAGGTCTTCATTCGATCGGCGAGCTCAATCCTGAGCGGCGGTTCATCATGCATTTCCCGGAGGAGCTGTCCATCAAGAGCTTCGGCTCGGGCTACGGCGGCAATGCGCTGCTCGGCAAGAAATGTCATGCGTTGCGGATCGCCAGCTGGCAGGCCCGCACCGAAGGCTGGCTCGCCGAGCACATGCTGATCGTTGGGATCGAAAATCCGCAGGGGGAGACGCATTATCTTGCCTGCGCATTCCCATCGGCCTGCGGCAAAACCAATCTGGCCATGCTGATCCCGCCGGCGAGCTACAAGGGATGGAAGGTGTGGACGGTCGGCGAGGATATCGCGTGGCTCCATCCTGGCAACGACGGACGGCTGTACGCGATCAATCCCGAGTCGGGATACTTCGGCGTCGTTCCCGGCACCAATCCGAAGACCAATCGCAATGCCTACGAGACGATCAGGCGCGACACCATTTTCACCAACGTCGCCGTCACCGAAGACAACCAGCCCTGGTGGGAGGGACTGACCGAGGGCAAGCCCGCTCTGGACTGGCAGGGCCGCCCGTATGATCCCTCGAGGGGTCCGGCGGCCCACCCGAACTCGCGATTTACGGTCGACGCGCGGCAAAACCCGGTGTATTCGAAGCTCGCCGACGCGCCGAGCGGCGTGCCGATTTCCGCCATCGTGTTCGGCGGCCGGCGCCGCTCGCTGGCACCGCTGGTCTATCAAACCCGAAGCTGGCCTCACGGCGTGCTGGTGGGCGCCGGCCTCTCCTCGGAGACCACCGCGGCGGCGGCGGGAGCCGTCGGCGTCGTGCGTCGCGATCCCATGGCGATGAAACCTTTCGCCGGCTATAACTTCGGCGATTACTGGGCGCATTGGATCGACATCGGCGCGAAGCTCAAATCGCCGCCCGCCATTTTTCACGTCAACTGGTTCCGTCAGGACGCAGCCGGCAAGTATCTCTGGCCGGGCTTCAGCGACAATTTGCGGGTGCTGCGTTGGGTCATCGATCGCTGCAAGGGCATCGCGGAAGCGCGCGAGACCGTCATCGGATATCTTCCCCGACCCTCGGACCTCGACACCACAGGTTTGGATGTTCCCGCAACCGCCATCGAGGAGTTGCTCGCGGTCTCGCCGCCCGCCTGGCTCACGGAGCTCGAGTCCGTGGGGGCTTACCTCGCGGAGTTCGGGGAGCGCGTGCCGCCGTCGCTCCATGCCGAGCTCAAGGGCGCGATGGAGCGCGTGCGGGGCTCTGCCTGACGGCCGCCCGGCGCGCCGTCACTTCTCGGAGCGCCGCTACTCTTCGCAGATGTAACGGATGACCTGCGAGGAGTTGCTGTCCGGGGCCTTGCCCAAACCGATCAAGCCTTCCCCGCGAATCTGCATGGAGTCGCGCCGAACGAAGGCCTCTTCACCATCCTTGCCGAGCACGAAGGTCCCGTTCGTGCTTTGATCGATCAGCATGAATTTATTGCGATTGAACTCCACGCGAGCATGCAGCCGCGAAATGAGATTGCCCTTCACGACGAGATCGTTTTCTTCGGCACGCCCCATGGTGATGTTCGCCCGGCCGTCCTGGACCAGGATCTCCTGTCCCTGATAGCGAAGCCGCAGGCGCTGAGTCTTGTTGGCCCGCTCGCGCGACGTGATCGCGATGGCCGGCACCATGCTGGTGATGTCCTCGGTCTGCCACAGGACTTCGTATAGCACGACCTCGCTACTGCGCCCCTTGAGGGTGGCTATGTCGATCTGTCTCACCGAGGCGCGCCATTCGCTCGACAGCTGATCGACCATGGTCGCGGTCGTGATGATCTGGCCGGCCTTCGCCTGGCTGGTCATTCGATTCGCGGTGTGGACGGCCGAGCCGAAAATGTCGCGGTTCTCGAGGACCACCGGGCCGAAATTGCACCCGATCCGGATGGCGACCGCCTGCTCCTCGACCTTGAGGGAGGGGTGGAGCACGATCTGCTTCTGCATCAGAGCGGCGGCGTTGAGGGCGTCATCGGCCGTCGGAAAGGTCGCCATGACCTCATCGCCCATGGTCTTGATGACCGTGCCATGATTCTGCTCGGTGGCGCTCCGCATCACCTCGATGCAGATCCCCACCATGTCACGGGCGCGCAAATCTCCAAGCAATTCATACAGCTTGGTACTGCCGACGACGTCGGCAAATACGATGGCAAGTTCGATTTCCTTTCCCATTGCGCCGGAGAATTATACTTAACCTGGTATGCCGCGTTCCGGCCGTTTTACGCAGCCAGTCCTAAGTTTCAGCAAGCATAGCGCGGAAAGCAGTGTCTCCGGGGCCGTTCCCGGTTGTGCGGCGATGTCCGACAGGAACCGCCGCCAAGCCCGGGCCCCCTCGCGACCGGCCATCAGCCCGTGCAAATGACGGGTGATCGAGTGCAGCCGCGCGCCCTCCTCCACCCGCCCCCGGGCGTAGGGCACGATGCGCTCGATGAGCTCCTGGGGCTCCGGAGGGCCCCAAGCCGGATCGAAAAGGGCGCGCTCGGCCTCGGCCAGCAACGCCGGGCGGTGATAAGCGGCGCGGCCCAGCATCACGCCATCAAGACCGGCGGCCAACGGCTCCAAGAGCGAGGCCAGATCGCCGAGACCCCCGTTGAGCACGATGGGCAGCAACGGATAGTCGCGCTTCAGGCGATGCACATGTCCGTACTTGAGGGGCGGAATCTCGCGGTTCTCCTTCGGGCTCAAACCGCCGAGTATCGCGACCCGCGCGTGGACGATGAGCGCATCCACGCCGGCGCGCACGACCGCATCGGCGAAGCTCGCGAGAAATTCGTAGTCGTCGCGGGTATCGATGCCGATCCGGCACTTCACGGTCACCGGCACCTCGGCCGGCACCGCCTCACGCATGCGCCGCACGCAATCTGCGACCAGTTCCGGCCGCAGCATGAGGCAGGCGCCGAACGATCCGCTCTTCACGCGATCGCTGGGGCATCCCACATTCAGATTGATCTCTGCAAAGCCGGCATCGGCCCCGATGCGGGCGGCGGCAGCGAGCTCGACCGGATCGCAGCCACCGAGCTGCAGCGCGACCGGATGCTCGGCCGGATGATGCGCAAGCAGCCGCCGCGCGTTGCCGCGAACGATCGCTGGAGCGACGATCATTTCCGTGTAGAGCAGCGCATGCGGCGCATACAGGCGATGGAGGAACCGGCAGTGGCGGTCGGTCCAGTCCATCATCGGGGCCACGGAAATTTTCCGATTTAAGGCTTTGCTCTGAATATCTCTTCCCTCATTTACTATGGCCTCATGGAATTACCCATCGACA
>Ga0182015_10003227_pt1 | contig 18544 bp, 19 predicted proteins | sample 712P3MmetaG_FD_120478 | JGI IMG/M metagenome (GOLD analysis project Ga0182015, IMG submission 120478) | Permafrost microbial communities from Stordalen Mire, Sweden - 712P3M metaG | ecosystem: Environmental > Terrestrial > Soil > Wetlands > Permafrost | place: Sweden: Stordalen | collected...
GCCGTGCGCCTTAGCGATCCGCTCGAGTTCCTTTGCGCCGGGCGTATCGCGCCAGTCGCCGCGCCCGAACGGCGTGTAGGCCACGATGGCGATGCCGGCGTCGCGGCAGAACGCCGTCTCGTGCGCCTCGATCGTCCGTTCGTCCAGGTGATAGAGCACCTGGTTGCAGGCGATCTTCTCGCGCTTGAGGACCGCTTGCGCTTCGCGCAGATCGTCGACGTCGAAGTTGCTCACGCCGAGCGAGCGGATGGAGCCATCGGCAACCAGCTGCTCGAGCGCGCGCATCGTTTCGGAGAGCGGAACGCTGCCGCGCCAGTGCAGGAGGTAGCAATCGAGGTAGTCGACGCCCATGCGCTTCATCGACGCATGACACGCGGCAATCGTGCCCTTGTAGGAGGCATTCGACGGCAGCACTTTGGAGACGAGGAACAACTGCTCGCGCGGGAGCCCAGCGATCGCCTCGCCGACGAGCGACTCCGCGCCGCCGTCACCGTACATCTCAGCGGTGTCGATGTGCACCATGCCGAGGTCGACGCCGGCCCGCAACGCACGTATCGCTTCGTCGCGCGCGCCTCCACGCAGCGGAACGTTCCACGTCCCCTGACCGATAACCGGAACGGACGGAAAACCCGCTCCGAACGCGCGCGCAAGCATTAGAAAATGTCGAACGTCGCGTCGAGTGCGGCGTAGGCGAGCAAACCGTCGCGCAGGTGACGCACGCTGCCGAAGCCCGCGTCGCGTAAGCGGCGGGCGGCCCAGCGCGACTTGACGCCGACGCGGCAGGCGACGACGTAGTGCGCGGTGGGATCGAGTTCGTGCAGCCGCGCTTCCAGTTCGCTCGCCGGCAACGCGATGGCGCCGCCGGGTGCGCCGAGCACGGCTTCGTGCGGCTCGCGCACGTCGAGTAATCGCGCTTGGGGATCGCGAGCGAACAAGGCGTCGAGATCGGCGGCCGCGATCTCCACGTCGTCTGCATCCAGCGGTGCCGCGAGGGCGTCGGCTGAGACGTCGTGCAGCGTAGGCGCGTCGCCGCACAGCGGGCAGGCCGGATCGCGCGCGATGCGCACTTCGCGGATGCGCGCATCGAGCGCATCGACGAGCATCAGGCGGCCGACGAGCGGCGTGCCGATACCGAGCACGAGTTTGAGTGCTTCCGAAGCTTGCCACGTGCCGACGATCCCGGCGAGCACGCCGAGCACGCCGCCTTCGGCGCAGTTCGGCACGAGTTCCGGCGGCGGCGGTTCGGGATAGAGGCAGCGATAGCACGGTCCGCCGGGCATGCCGAACACCGAGACCTGGCCGTCGAAGCGAAAGATCGAACCGTAGACGTCGGGTTTGCCTTCGAGCACGCACGCGTCGTTGATCAGATAGCGCGCGCCGAACGTATCGGTGCCGTCGACCACGACGTCGTAGAGGCGCACGATCTCGCGCGCGTTGGCGGCGTTCAGGCGCACCGGCAACACGTCGATCGCGATCTGCGGGTTGAGCGCGTGCAGGCGTTCTGCGGCGGTTGCCGCCTTGGGCTTCCCGACGTCGGCGGTCGAATAGAGGATCTGCCGCTGCAGGTTCGTCACGTCGACCTCGTCGTCGTCGACGATACCGATGCGTCCGACACCGGCCGCCGCCAGATAGGCAAGCACCGGCGAGCCGAGACCGCCGGCGCCGACGACGAGCACGCGCGCCGCGGCGAGTTTCTCTTGGCCCGCAAGGCCGACTTCCGGGATCAGCAAGTGGCGGCTATAGCGCCGCAGATCGACCTTGCCGGCGAGCGAGGGCATCAGACCGCAACCGCGGGCGGTGCGACGCGCGGATGACGTTCGTTGAGCCACGCTAAGACGGCCGCGCGCGAGTTGTCGCCGGCGAAGGTGTGGTCGCTCGCGACCATCGCGAACGACTTCGGCTCGGGTGCGCGCGCGAACAAATCCTCGACGCTCGCGCGCGCGACCATGCCGTCGCGTTCGGCCGCGATGAACAGCGCCGGCCGGCCGGCCAGCTTGGGTAGTGCCGCATCGAGCAGCGCCTGCCACTGACCGGCAAGTTCGGGCAGGGCGAGGCCGTCGACGTAGGACGAACGCAAGTCGACGACGCCGCCGCGCGAGAGCGCATCGAGCGCTTGCGGGCGTCCGTAGCCGGTCGCGATCGAGATCACGCCGTCGATCGCCGGGTCGTTCCCGGCCGTGCAGAGGGCTGTGGTCGCGCCCATGCTGTGGCCCATCACGTAGAGCGTGGTCGCGCCGCGCGAACGCGCCGTCGCGACGACCGCACCCATGGCATCGGTCAGGTCGGTAGCCACGTTGAGCCGGCCGCCGCTCGCGCCGAGTTTGTGGCCGGGGAAATCCAACGAGTAGATCGTGAAGCCGTGGCCGGCGAGAAACGAGCACAGCATGTCGAGGTTCTGCTTGGAACTCGAGTAGCCGTGACCGGCAACCAGCGTCACATCGCGCGGCCGGCGCGCTTCGTAGCCGAGCACCGCGACCGTATTCGAGCCCGCATCGACGCGAAACAGCTCGACGTTCATGACGGCGTGTTGGCGATCCAGGCGGTGTCGCCGTCGCGATAGGTCTCGCGCTTCCAGATCGGCGCGCGCGCCTTCAGCGTGTTGATGGCGTACTCGCAGGCCGCGAAGGCCGCACCGCGATGCGGAGAACCGACCGCGATCGCCACGCTCGCTTCGCCCAGCGCGACGCGACCGGTGCGGTGCACGATCGCGATCCGCAACGGCCCCCAGCGCGCGCGCGCTTCGGCGGCGATCGCCTCGAAGTCGGCCCGCGCCAAGTCCACATACGCTTCGTAGTCGAGCGCTGCCACGGGCCGGTCGTCGCCCGGCGACGTTTCGCGCGTCGTTCCGAGGAACGTACAGATCGCGCCGTGCGCCGGGTCCGCCACCGCAGCGATCAGCGCGGCGAGGTCGATCGGTTCCGGACCGATCGCGATCATCCGCCGCCCACCGGCGGGAGCAAGGCGATCTCATCGCCGTCGGAGATGCGCGTGGCACCATCCACGATCACGCCGTTGCGCGCAAAGCGCGTGGATGCGCGCATGCGCACCGCTTCCGGCGACGACGCGGTCACGGCGGTCCACACATCTTCGAGGGTGGCCGAGGCACCGACGTCCAGCGCGCGCTCGCCGAAGCCGAGCAGTTCGCGCAACCGCGCGAACGCAAGCACGCGCAACGCCATCAGAACCCGCCCAGATCCGTCGTGTAGCCGTTCTTCTCAAGCCACGCGCGGCTCTCATCGTGCTTGCCGAGCAAGTCGATGCGGCTGCAGGTCAGCTTGTGCAACAGCACTTCCCAAAAGTGCTGCTCCTGGTTGTAGACGTCGTCGGGAATCTGGTTGTAGGTGCGCGAGTGTTCGCGCAGCGCTTGCCAATCGCGCCGCGCGAGCAGGTCGCGGAGCGCGTCTTCGTATTCGGGCGTTGGGGCGGCGGGCTGCATCAGGCGGTCTTCTTCTCCGCCGCGAAGCAAAAACGCTCGATCGCCTGCGCGACGCCGTCGCTCACGTTATCGGCCGTCACGTACCGTACGGCTTGCCGCACTTCGGGCAGAGCATTGGCCATCGCGACGCCGATGCCGGCCCACTGCAGCATCGGAACGTCGTTGCGCGAGTCGCCGATGGCCAGGACGCGTTCGCTCGGGATCTGGAAATCCGCGCACAGCCGCGTCAGCGCGTTCTTCTTGTTCGCATCGCGGTTGAGCACCACGCACTCGACGAACTCGTTCCACGTTTCGTAGAGATAGGTCAACGGCAGATCGCCGAACTCGCGCTCCATCGCCGCGACGGCAGGGGCGCCGAGAAAGCGAATGAACGTGGGCGCGCCGGTCGCCAGCGCGTCCATCAGCGAGGGGACCTCGCGCCAGCCGGGACCGACCATGTCTTGCATGTAGACGTGCGAGCCGGTCGGACGCCAGAACGTCTCCTCGGAATACACGGCAACCTGGACGCCGTTCCGTTGGGCGAATTCCAGCATCGGCTTCGCATATTCCAGCGGCACGGGCACGTGAACGAGCGTCTTGTTCGCGCCGAAGTCCTTGGTCAGCGCGCCATGGCAGCAGATCACCGGCAGGTTGAGCCCGAGTTCGCGCGAGACGCGAATCGGTGTGTCGACGCCGCGGCCGGTAACGAGTACGACCCGGATACCGCTCTTGAGCGCGCGCGTAATCGCCGCGCGGTTGACGTCGGAAATCGACTCGTCTGGTCGCAGCAGCGTTCCGTCGAGGTCGAGAGCGATGAGGTCGATTGGCTGCATCAAGGGGAGAGATCGTCTTTCATCGATGGGGTGATCCGGCGTTCCATGCGAACGATTCGCGCTCGATAGCGTCCGTCGGGCTCGAGGCGCACGTTCGGCGACACCGTACCCGCGGCCGGACCGTCGAGCAACGACCCAACGTCGATCCCCGGTTCCGGATCGGCCCAGTATTCGTCGCGCACGGCAAACCCGCTGGCCCGGTACGCGGCGATCGCTCGCCCGTTGTACCCCGCCACCTCCAAATGAAGACGGCGGAATCCTTCGTTAGCAAGAACCTCCACAAAGGCCCCCAGGATGCGCCGGCCGAGGCCGCGGCCCAAAAACGCCGGGTCGACCATGATCCCGAGCTCGCCGCTGCCGAGCGCGGGGTCCATGTTGCGCACGATCAGGGTGGCGACCATCCGGTCACCGGCAAACCCGGCGTAGGGCCGGCGCACCTCCGGCGTGCCCGAAAGATACGCCCACAGTTCGTCGGCGTCGCCGTCCGAGAGCGCCGGAACGTTGTAGTGCCGGAAGAGCGGATCGATGTGGTGCGCCCACGTTGCGAAGGCGTCCACGTCCTCGCGCCGCATCGGGCGGATCGCAACGATCGCAGAATCGGCGGCGTTGTTCGAGATATGCGTCTCCTCGCTCGGTCCCTCGCGGGAACGACCGTCGCTTTCCTCGCCGCCGGCGCGACCGCCCTTGCGCAAGGTGAGAACTGCACGCGCGACACGCTCACGATCGACGGTACGGCGACGATCGCAACGTTCTGCGTGTCCGGCCCGCCGGCCGCGCACGTGACGGTCACGGAAACGTTCGCGCGCGGCGACCAACGCTTCACGCGGCCGCTGGGAATCGACGTCGTGGACGGAGCAACCGTGACCCGGGCCGTCGAGAACGTGCCGCTCACCGAGCTGGGTTCGGAGAAGCAGCTCCACCTCACGATCGCCTACCGCAGCGGCGAAGCGATCCTCGAACACGCCCTGCTCCTACCCGGCGCGATCGTTCTGAAGTAGGCGCAACCCCTGGTTGCCGCCCCCGGTTACTACAGCGCGACATGGCCTGTACGGCGATAGCCCCCGGAATGACGCCCGCGGAGCGGAGCCGATACGTTATCGAGCACCTCCCGCCGGGACTCTTTCGCGTCCCCGAAGGCGAAGACGGAGCCGTCGCCTGGCGCATCGCCTCCGAACCATTCCGGCTCGCACCGGCGACGCTGGCGAAGATCGAGGCCCTGGGCCCGGATCTGGTCGCCTTCTACCGGGCGCTCAACGCCCTCTACACGCGCAGCGCGCGCGGCACGATCCCGACATTCCTGGCCGAATATCTCGACCACGGGAAGCCCGAGAGCATCGTCAAGCTGGCGCGCCAGAACCGCTTCCGCGCCGACATCCCGCAAGTGATCCGGCCCGATCTCATCCTTACCGACGGCGGCTTCATCGCGAGCGAACTCGATAGCGTTCCCGGCGGCATGGGCTTCGTCGGGGCGATGGCGCACACGTACTGCGAACTCGGCCTCGACACGGTCGGCGACAACGACGGCATGCCGCACGCCTTTGCCGCGATGGTCACGGCGACCGCGCAAAAGGACCGCCCCTTCACGGCCATCGTCGTCTCCGAAGAGTCGGCCGACTATCGCGGCGAGCTGAGTTGGCTGGCCGAGCGGATCCGCATCCTCGGCGCGGGCGACGTGTACGTCTGCGCACCGCAAGACATCGTGTTCACGGAAGATGCGCTCTTCCTACGCCACGCCGACGGCAAAGAAGACCGCATCGACGTACTCTATCGCAACTTCGAGCTGTTCGATCTGCTCAACGTGCCCAAGCAAGAACTGATGCTCTACGCCGCGCGCCACAACCGCGTGAAGATGACGCCGCCGCCCAAGCCGCAATTCGAAGAGAAATCGTCGTTCGCGCTCTTGCACCATCCGCTGCTCGAAGCGCTCTGGCGCAAGGAGCTCACCGACGACGTCTTCACCCGCCTGCGCGCACTCTTTCCGCAAACGTGGATCCTCGATCCGCGTCCGTTGCCGCCGCAAGCGGCCATCATGGGATTGACGGCAAGCGGCTTGCCCGTGTCGGACTGGATGCAACTGGAAACGCTCGGCAAGGGCGACCGCGACTACGTCGTCAAGCCGTCGGGCTTCAGCGAACTCGCCTGGGGTTCGCGCGGCGTGCAAATCGCAAACGATCTCACCCGTGAAGCGTGGCGCGCCGCGCTGGTCGACGGACTCGCGGCGTTCGACAAGACGCCCCACATCTTGCAGCGCTTTCACAAAGGCCGGCGCGTGCGCGTCGAGTACTTCGACCCGGCAAGCGAAGGCATGAAGACGATGGACGGACGCGTGCGTCTCACGCCGTATTACTTCGTCGCGGGCGATGCCGTGCGCGTGGGCGGAATCCTCGCGACCGTGGCGCCGGCCGACAAGCGGCTCATCCACGGGATGAGCGATGCCATCATGGCGCCGTGCGCGATCGCGGAGGACGGCGCCTGAACGCCGCCCCGGCGGCAATGTCGTGGTTAACGCTCCGCTGGATTGGGATCGGCATCGCTTGCGCGCTGGTGGTCCTGGTGAGTCTTTTCGCGCCGGCCTGGTTACACGGAACCGTGCGCGCAGTCGCCGCCTACGATGTCTGGGCCGCCACGATCCTCATCTACGACTGGACCGTCGGCTTGCGCAACGACGCGACGCATACGGTCCGGCGTGCCGCGCGGGAAGATCCCGGCCGCCACATCGTGCTGCTCATCGTGCTCATCAGTGCGATCGCCGGCCTGGCGTCGGCGATCGTGATCCTCGGGAAGGGGCCGAACGTGCCGGCGTCCGATCATGACGTTGCGCTGGCGTTCGGAATCGCGGCGGTCCTGCTCGGGTGGTTCCTCATTCACACGACGTTCGTTTTCCGCTACGCGCACCTCTACTATTACGACTCCGACCAAGACGGCACGGCGCAACGCGGACTGACGTTCCCCGGAACGACCGAACCCGACGATTACGACTTCGCCTACTTCGCGTTCGTTATCGGCATGACGTTCCAAGTCTCGGACGTGCAGATCACCGACCCCGGCGTGCGCAGTCTCGCGCTCTTCCACGCGCTGCTCTCATTCGGATACAACACCGCGATCCTCGCCCTCGGCGTCAACCTCGTCTCGAGTCTCCTCAACACGCACTAGCGGATCGCCGCGACGCTAGGAGCCGAGAACGTCCTTCGTTTTCCAGGCGATGTTCTGGGCGCGGTCGCCGACGCGTTCGATCGTCGCGAGGACGAAGAGCAAGATCGTGCCCGCCGGAACCACGCCCGAATCGGCTTGCATCTCGGTTTGCAGCGCTTCGATGCCGCTGCGATAGAGCATATCCACTTCGTCATCGCGCTTGATCACGGAATCCGCGACCTCGGCATCGCCCTCGCGGTAGGCGCGCATGGCATCGGCCAGCATCGTCTGCGCGACGGCGGCGATCTGCCCGATCTCAACCGAGGCCGGCCGCACCGGGACGTCGATCAGCTTGATCCCGTTTTTCGAGATGTCCACGGCGTAGTCGCCGATGCGCTCGAGGTCGGTGACGATCTGGAGGGCGCCCGCAATCGCGCGCAGTTCGCTCGCGACCGGCTGCTGCTTCCAGATCAGTTCGATACAGGCCGCTTCCACGCGCCGGCGGGTGTCGTCGATCTCATCGTCGCCGGCGATCACGCGGGCCGCGAGGGCTCCGTCGCGGCGTTCGAGGGCATGCGTTGCGGAACGAATGGCATCGAGGGTCAGCGCGCCAAGGCGAACGACGTCGAGACGCGCGTTGTCCAAGGCTTGGTGGTAGGCGGTGCGCATTTTGCCACTATAACATGGCCGAGCGTCCTCGGCGCACCCTTAATCTCATCTTACGAAAGGGCGACCTTCTCCGCCCCGCTAAGCGCGCCCGATATGGACGACATCCTTTTGTTGGAGCTCGACGGCCCCATCGCCACCATCACGCTCAACCGGCCCGCGGTCCTCAACGCGCTCAATACCGATCTGCTGACCTTGCTCGAGGAAACGCTGGATGCGTTCACCGGCGACCCGTCGCTGCGCGCCGTCATCCTCACCGGAGCGGGCGAGCGCGCCTTCGCCGCCGGCGCCGACATCGCGGAACTCGCGGCACTCGAGGGGCCCGTTGCGGGCGAGCACAAGTCGCGCACCGGTCAGCGCGTGACGCAGTTGCTCGAAGCACTTCCGGTGCCGGTGATCGCCGCCGTCAACGGTTTTGCCCTCGGCGGCGGCTGCGAGCTTGCGATGGCGTGCGATATCCGGATCGCGAGCGAGAACGCGAAGTTCGGGCAGCCCGAAGTCAACCTCGGTGTCCCGCCCGGTTACGGCGGCACGCAACGCACGACGCGGCTCTTGGGTCCCGGCATGGCGCTGTTCATGTGCCTCACCGGCGAGATGATCGACGCCGCGGAAGCGCTGCGCATCGGGCTCGTCCAGCGCGTGGTGCCGATCGCCGAACTCCTGCCCGAAGCGCGGCGCATCGCGCAGGGCATCGCCGCAAAGGCACCGCTGGCGGTGACGGCCACGAAGCGGGCCATCCGCGCGGGCGCGGCACTGCCGTTGGCCGACGGGCTCGCACTCGAAGCGCTGCACTTCGGCGCGATGGTCAGCACGAGCGACTTCCGCGAAGGCACGCGCGCATTTCTCGAAAAGCGAAAACCGGTCTTCGAGGGCCGTTAGGGCGACGCGGGTGCTTGCGGTGAGAGACTCGCCGGTGGCGCCATGCGCGAGCGCACGCTGTTCATGTTCGTCGTGGCGAACGCTTCGCCATTAGGGTCGCCGAGGGCCTTAAAGATCGCGAACCCTTGCGTATAGGACTGCAGCGCGTCCGCATAGTGGCCTTGACGCTCTTGCACGATGCCGATGTTCACTAGGGCGCGCGCCTCGGCGTCGCGGTCGCCGAGATCGCGGATAAGGGGCAGGGCTTGCCGCTCTGATTGCAGCGCAGCCTCTAACTGGCCCAGATGCGTTTGTGAGACGGCAATGTTGCCGAGGTCGCGCGCCTCGCCGTCGCGGTCGCCGAGCGTGTGGTGAATTGCCAGGGCTTGCTGAAAGGAGGCCAACGCGACGGCGTCGTTGCCCTGAGTCCCATGCACGATCGCAATGCCGCCGAGGACGTTCGCCTCACCTTCGCGGTCGCCGAGCTCGCTGAAGAGCGCGAGCGCCTGTTGGTAGGACTGCAGCGCTGAAGTGTACTGGTTTTCACGCCTTTGCACGATGCCGATTCCCATGCGAGCGTCGGCCTCGCTGTCGCGGTCGTGAAGCTCGAGGTCGAGCGCGATGGCTTGCTGATAGGACTGCAGCGCCGCAGCGTACTCGCTTTGTTCCGTTTGTACGATCCCGAGGTTATCGAGGGCGTTCGCTTGGGCGTTGCGGTTGCCGGCATTCTTTGCGGCAGATAGCTGGGCTTGAAAAGACGTCTCGGCTGCCGGATAGTTCGCAAAGCTCGCCAGTATCCACCCCTGCGTCGGCGCGTAGGTCACGGGCGCTTGTCCCGCCGAGATCGTGTCGACGAGCGAGACCTTCGTGTGCTGCGTACCAATCACGAGGAATCCCGTCTTCACGATGCTGACCGCGTCACGCGTGCACGCGAACGTCACCGTCTTGCCGCTCGCAACGATCGAGAACGCCGTGCCGTTGACCCCGGCCGTGATCTGGTCGCCATACTGCACGCGAAAGAAGTTGAGCGCGTTGTGGACCACCTCGAAGAAGGCCTGACCGGCGCTCACGCGGACCAGTTCGCCCGTGCCCGTGCTCACAAACGTAATGCTGGCCCCCGGCTCGATCCGCGTCGTGCTCGCTCCGTTGGTACTTACGGCGATGACGACCAGATGCGCGGGGACATCGATGCGCGTTCCGTCGGCGATCGTCTCGCCGCGCCGGACGCTGCTCTGAGCCGGCCCGCCCTGCGGCGTTACCGTAACGCCGGCCGCCGAGGCGACGGGTACGCCGTCGCGCAGGATCTGCTGCACGGTATGCACGCGCACGGTTGATGGAGCCGGCGCGGCAGGCGATTGCGAGGTCGCGAGCACGACGGCACAACCAACGAGGATGAAAATCCGCCCGATCATTGCGAGGGACTCGCCGGGGCCCCGAGTTGCGCCTTCATGCGCGCGATGTTTCGCGCCGTACGGTCCACATTGTTCCCGTGCTCGCCGGTCTGCTGATAAATGGCCATGGCTTGTTGATAGAACTGCAGTGCAGCGGCGTACTGCAGCTGCGCCTCCTTGACGGAACCGATATTATTGAGCGCATTGCCCTCCCCATCCGTGTCTCCGATCTCGTGGTGAAGCGTGAAAGCCTCCTGGTAGGACTGCAACGCAGCGGGATAGTCGCCTTGAACCTGTTGCACGACACCAATGTTGTTGAGGGCGCGCGCCTCGCCGTCGCGATCCCCGAGTGCGCGGTAGAGCGTGAGTGCCGACTGGTGGGATTGTAGTGCAGCAGCATACTGGTGCAAGTCCCGTTGTACGAGGCCGATGTTGTTATAGGCGTTCACCTCGTCGTCGCGGTCGCCAAGGTCGCGGAAGATCGCGAGCGCTTGTTGGAGGGACTGCAGCGCATCGCTAAAATGACCAGTCGTTTCCTGCAAGAAACCGAGATCGTTGAGGGCGTTCCCTGCGCCATCCCGATTGCCGAGTTGATCGTAGAGGGTGAAGGCCTGCTCGAGGGACTGCTGCGCGGCGGGATATTGGCCTTGAGTCATTTGCACCAAGCCGATGTCCAATGTAATCGTCGCCACGCCGCTGCGGTCGCCGAGGGCGTTGAAGAGCGCGAGCGCTTGCTCGTAGGATTGCAGCGCAGCCTGAATCTCACCTTGACGTCGCTGCTCGGAGCCGATGTTGGTGAGAGCATTGGCCTGTCCGTCGCGGTCGCCCAAAGCGACGTAACCCGCGAGCGCCTGCTGGTTGGATAGGAGCGCGGCGGAATACCGGCCTTCATTTTTTTGCACGACGCCGAGGTTGTTGAGGACGCGCGCCTGGCCGTCCCGGTCTCCGAGCTCGCCATAGAGCGACGAAGCCTGCTGGTAGGACTGCAGCGCATCGGCGTAATAGCCTGAAGCGTTTTGCAGGATGCCGATGTCATTTAGGGCATTCGCTTCCGCGTTGCGGTTGCCGAGCGTCTGCGCGAGCGTCAACCGCTGCCGATAGAATGTCTCGGCTGCCGCATAGGTGGCAAACGTGCCGAGCGTCCACGTCCACGAGGGCCGATACGTAATCGGCCGTTGCCCGGCCGAAAGCGTATCCACGAGCGTCACCGGTTTGCGGTTCGCACCGATCACGAGGAAGCCCGTTTTCACGACGTTGATTTCGTCGCGCGTGCAGGCAAAGGTCACGGCGGCGTTCTTGGCGTCAACCGAGAAGGCCGTGCCGCTCACGCCCGCGGTAATCTGGTCCCCGTACTGCACGCGGTAAAAGTCGAGCGCGTTGTGGACCACATCGAAGAACACCTGACCGGCATTCGCCCGGACGCGTTCGCCCCGGCCCGTGCCTTCGAACGTCAGGCTGGCTCCCGGCTCGAGCCGCGCCGTGCTCAGACCGCCGGTACTCACGATCACGACGACCACGTGCGCGGGGACATCGATCCGTGTCCCGTCGTCGATCTGCTCGCCGCGCTTGAGAATATTCTCAGCAGTGCCGCCGGCCGGCGTTACGATAACGTCCGTTGCGGAGGCGACCGGTTTGCCGTCCAGGAGTATCTCGCTGACCGTGTGGGAGCGCGGCGTCTGCGCGGTTGCGATTACGGGCGCGAGCACGGACAACGCCGCGAGCGTGCACAAGCCGCGCACGATTGCGGTCATTCTGCTGCTGCCCCGGCGGTGCCCGCCGTGGGACTCGGTTCACCGAGCCGTGAGAGGCGCTCGACGATCTCGGCGACGATCTGCGCGACGAGGCCGGGAACTTCGTCGATGCTCGTTGCCTGGATGTCGCGCACCGTGGAGAGAATCTTCGGGTGCCCACGCATGATCGGCAACACGATGCGCGATTCCGAGCCGGCGTTGATCCAATTCATGTGCGCGCGCTTGATCTCAAAGTTGCAGTACGGCCGGGTGAAGTACGTCTCCGAGTACACCGGGACGATGAATCGGCTGCCGTCGAGCGCGAGCGAAATCTTGTCCTGCCAAGACGTGCCGTAGCGGATCTCCTCGGTGTCGAAAAACACCTTGAGTTCGCGGCCGTCGGAAAGACGAGCGGCGCGAATGGGCATGACGACGTGCTCGAAAACCCAGGCCCCTTCTTCGTGCGCATAACTGATGAAAACGTCGTAGTCGTAATTCTCCGCCGGCGGCCGGTCGATGCTCCATTGTTCGGCGAAGAGCACCTGGAAGGCACGCAAACTAGCGAGCACTGCCGTCAGCACTACGCCGAGTATAATCAACGTCACCTGCGGCTGGATATGTCCCGATTCCAGTAACCAAGCCTCGAAAACGGCAAAGGCGGCTAGGCCAACGCACGCCGAGGCAGCCGCGGCAAGCCAGGGCAACGCGCGCCGCAACTCCCGCAGTCGCGTCCGTTTGAGTAAGAAGAAAATTGCGATGAACGCGGAGAGCGTGAAGGCGGAAAAACCCGGAACCAAGATCAGCAACATCTCGCCCTGGGGATCCGTGTCATACACGCGCTCGGCGCCGGCGCCCGACGTCTGGTCGAGCGCATCGCTCAGTGCCCAGGCCAGCAGCTCCGGACCCGGCAGCACGGCATCCTCGTGGTCGTCTTCGATCGTTCCGACGATCACGTACTTGTTCCCAAACTGCGCGCTTGCCGGGAACGTGCCCCGGGCGGAAAGCTTGGTAATCACCGCTGCGGATTCCGGCAGCGGATCCCGCGGCAACCGCACCGCGACGTCATTGGGATCGCAAAACGCTCTGGCAAAGACATCGGCGCGCATTCCAACGCGCTCGACCATGTCCCAGACGCGTTGCTTGGCGACGACGTTGCCGTTCGAATCGAGCACTGGGAACTCGTAGCACGCGCGATAGTAGTGACCGTCCGAGTGCTCGCCCTTCGTGAAGCGGCTATGCGCCGCACCGCTAAGAGCCGCGTAAATCTCGGGATCATGCGGTTCGAGCCCCGTTGCGTTATCGGCTGCGTCACGCGTTGGCTGCTCGAGCGCATAGACCGGGTAGGAGACCGTTGCCGCTGCAATCGCCGTGGCGAGCGCGCGCCGCGTCGACGCCATCGGTTCCTCGCACGGCTGCATTTCGCATGGGCCGAACTGAATATCGAGGATGACCGCGGCCGGAATCTCCTTGTGCGCGGCGAGGTCGTCGAGGAATGCGGTAATGCGGCGGCGATCGGCGACGAGGTTATCCGTGGTCCAGGGAACGTCGACGATCCGGATCTCATCCGCATCGAACACCGGCGCGTGTGTGGCGCTCAATAGGTCCCACGCGCCCCAATCCCAGTCGTGGGGGAGCCAGAGCGCAGCGCCGGTCATGACGGCGACATAGGCGCCGATCAGAACCGCGAGACTGGTGACCCAGCGCGGGAGCACTACGGCACCTTCCTAACGTGAGGACACGAACGCACGACCCCGTTTAGAAAAACGGCTAGCTGCAATATTTCGTGAGCCGGTGGGCGGCTCCCTAGCCGCTTGCGATCGGCCGTGCAGGGAGACGGCCGAGAAAGCGCCGATACCGGCCCGATGACCGATCAAGAGAAATCGGCCGCCGCTGTTCCCAGCGCACCGCCACGTACCGATGGAGCCGTCATTCCGGACTTCGCCGAAGATGCGCGCCTGATCGCGTCGTTCGAATCGGCGAGGGAACGTTTCGAGCGAGCGGAATCGCAGTCGGCCGAAGACGAGATTCGCACCACGTTCAAGCGGAAACGCGATGCGCTGCAAGCGGAAGTCGCGACCGCGGAAATGCTGATCGCCGACCGTCAGAGCTACTGGGAGCAAGCGCTCGCGCAATACGGTAAACGCTATCCGAAGGCGATCGAAAAAAACAAAGCGCGCAAACCGAGCTTCTTCCAAAACTTTTTGAGCTTCGGTGACGCCGCTCGCATGTATCAGGCCGTGCTCGAGGCGACTGCCGAGCTGAACGAAGCGCGTTCGCTGCGGCGCCGCAAAGAAAACGAAGACGAAGAAATCGACACCCAGCAGCGACGTGCGCTGGCAAAACTCGAGGCGACCCTCAAGGATCATGCCCGGACATCGGAGATCGCGGACAAGTTCCTCACGCGTCCGGGCAACATGGCGTTGGCCAACCGCGTGCAAGAGATTCGCGCGGAACGCACCGCGTTCGCCACGCGGCTCGAGGCCCACCAGGTTCCACCGCTCGAACACCGCGATCGCCACTTCGCCCAACTCGCCGCGGTGCAACTCGAAGCGCCGTTTACCGGCGTCGCGATCGTGGGCGTCGAAACGTACGGCGAGCTCTGCTATCTGATCTTTCGCGATCGCGAAAAGAAGCATTTCTATCGTCCGTACGATCCACGGCTCGAAGGGCTATCGGATTCCGTCTTCGACATCTACCGGATCGCCGATCGCTTCGAGGCCAGATTTCACCGCCGCGACGGCAAGCCCATGAATCTCGCCGATCACCTCACGGAATACTTGCGCGACGACGAGCGCGCCAAGTCGGAAGCCCGCCGAATCCGCGCCCAACTCCGCGAACACCGCACGGCGCAACCGGACTCGGGGGATCACAGTATGATGGACATGCTCGCCGAATTGGCAAAGACCGCCGGACGCCCGACCGCAGGCTAGCGTTCGCGGAACGAACGAGCGACCGGCGGCGTTTCTAGAGTACACCACCTGCACGCAAAGGACGGACCATGAGCAGCATCGACCTCGTCTTCATTCTCGACGCTTCCGGCTCGATGGAGGGGCTCGTCAACGACACCGTCGGCGGCTTCAACGACTTCGTCAAAAGGCAACGGTTGGAGCCCGGCGATGCGTATGTGACGCTCAACACATTCGATGCGCGCGACAAAGCGGGCCCGGATCATGCCGGCTTCATCGAGCGCTTCGCCGCCAAGCCGCTCGGCGAGGTTCCCGAACTCGATCGCGCCGGCTACTTCGGCGGGCACGGCAAAAGGACGGCGCTGCTCGACGCGGTCGGGCAGGCGATTACCACCTATGAAGCCTTACCGGTAAAGGCCGACAAAACGATGTTCATCATCACGACCGACGGTGAAGAGAACGCGTCTGAGGAGTGGACCTGGGATCACATTCAAACGCTCGTCAAGAAACACCAAGACGCGGGCTGGGCATTCGTTTTCATCGGCTCGAACAATTCGCAATGGCAAGGCCAGCGTATGGGATTCAACAGCGTCGGCTCCTCGGTCGCCTCGCCCGTTGGGACGCGCGCGGCGTTCGCTAAGCTCGATAGCAACACGAGTATGGTTCGCGCCGGTGCCGCACCGGCCGCGGAAACGTCGAGCGGCCTGGGTTGGAATTCATAGCCGGGGAAAACCGTTAGGCGGGCGTCCCGTGGTAGCAGCCGATCGTGTACGGGAAGTCGTACGTGGACACGTAGTGATAGATTGCGGTTTGCGTTCCGTGCCACGTAACGACGCTCGTCGTTCCGTGGCATTGATCGAGATCCGCCGTCGTAAGCACTTTGCCGTTGTACCAGGGCCCGTAGATCCCGTAGCCGTCGAGGCCGTAGCCGAGCAGCGATGAATTTTGGGTGGCCGACCCGGCATCGGTGACGCAGGCTTGCAGCCAGCCGTGGTAGTGATAGGTACTGGATTGATCGGGGTGACCGTGGCAGCCATCTTGCTCTTCATGCGCGACGGCGTCATGCCCCTCGGCATCGAGCGCATTGTAGATTGAAACGCCGTTGAGCGCGATCCCGATCCGGCCCATGTTCGCACAACTGACGGCAGCGGCCGCCGTTGGATTGTCGGGCAATGCGAAATCGATCGTTTGCGCGGCGATGTGATTCGGATTCTGGTCGTACGCATACGCCGGATCGCTTGTCGCGATCGGGAAGGTGCCGGTTGGGATCGGCGAGAGCGGAAGACCGTTGCCGAGAATATCGAGCGAATTGCCGTCGGGCGATGTTGCGGCGCTGAACGTACCGGCCCACGCGACGCTGCCCATGACGATGGTCTTCGTCAGCGCGTCCCACGTATTGTTCGCGGTGTTGATCCACGGCGGCGTCCCGGTCGCTCCTTGGCCGTTGGGGACGGAGCACGCATAGACGTAGCCCGTGGCCGGGGTGGGCGTGCTGTAATGCGAAGCGCCGAGCGGAAGCGCGGCGCAGTTCAGCGCTCCGGCGGACGTCGTCGCTACCGGACACGTATACCTTGAAGCTACGGTGACGATCGTGCTCCCGTTCGAAGTCGACGCTGACGCCGGCATTGCGGCAGTTCCGCTGCCGCAGCCGCTGCATGCGAGTGCCAACGCGAGGAGTGCGCCGCAGTGCTTCGCGGGCGTCACGCGTAGGGCGTCTTGGTGACCCGGCCGGCGGGATCCACGAACCAGCGTTCGCTCACGGTCGTGCCGCCGTTCAGCGTCTTGACCATCCAGTCGGCGCCCAGAATGCCGGGAACCGGGCCGACCGCAACCGACGGAACGCCGCCGAGCGAGTGGCGAGAATCGGCGTAGACCACCAGTCGGCGCGGCGCCGTCATCTTGCCGTACATGCGCTCGGCATTGACGGGCGGACTGAGTTCGTCATCCTCGCCCATCATCGTCAGGAACGGGACGCGGATGCGGTCGTAGGACCCCTCCAGCGTCAGCGTCTTCGCGAAGGCGTCGAACTTCGCTTCGTCGGTGTAGCCGGACATGAACATGAAGCGCATTTTGAAGCTCGGCGAAGCCGCGCTAAAGAGCGTTTTCATGCCGGGTTCGTAGGATGTCGATTGGTTCGCGACCGCTTTGAAGCGCGGTTCGTGCCCGGCCATGATCGTGGTGACGAACGTTCCAAAGCTCACGCCGATCAAGCCGATCTTGTTGCCGTCGACCTCGGGACGCGACTGCATCCAGTCGGCCACGACGTGGGCACCGTCGATGATGCTTTGCATGTCGACGAACGAAGCGAGCAGCGGCGCTTCCCACTCACCCGGCATCTCCACAACGAAGACGGCCACGCCGCGGTTCATCCAGCGGTCGCCGTAGAGGGCGATGCTGCGCTCCTTGTAGCCGTCCATGCCGGGGATCGATACGATCGCCGGGATCTTCGTGCCCGGTTTGTAGTTCGGCGGGAGGTGGAAGAGGCCGGGAATCTTCTTCCCGCCCGGCGTGCTCAGCATGACGTACTCGACGTGATGGTCCGCGTAGCTGATGTACTTCCCGTACGTCTCGCGCTTCTTGGCGTTGAGCATCATATTTTCGTCGTTTTTTTCATAAATCGACCACTGCGCTTGGCCGTAGTAGTTGCCCGCCATGAAATAGTTATCGCGCGCCGTGACGAGGTCGCCGGCGGCTTCGGCTTCTTTGGCCAGCGCTTCACGGCGCCGGGCCGCGGCCTCGAATGCCGGGACGAAGTCGGCGAATTTTTTGATGCGCACGCGAATCGTGTTCAGGTCGTTCTGCGACTCCGGTCCGAGCGACGCGATCAGCCCGCCGCTGCGGCCCTGATCCCAGTCCATCCCGACGGCTTGAATGATGTCGTCGAGCATCCACTTCTGCTCGGTCCAGCGCTGCATCTGCGGCTCATCGGCCAAAGCCGGTACGGCGCCAAGCGATCCCGCGGCAGCGAGTGCCGCCGCTTGCACGAAAAATTGACGGTTCATAGCCGTACCATCCTGCGGCAACGCGCTCGTTGCCTTCGAGGGCTCTATGGACCGATGAGGACCGTCGGACAGCCGGAAGCGATCGGGGTAGCGTTTGCGGTCACATCCCCGATTCGCGCCGCCGGCTTACCGCCGATGAGCACGGTCGGCGAGCCTCCAACGATGGGCGTGACCTGCGTTTGCATAACCCCGCCGGCGCCTGTCACGATGAGCATTTGCGAGGTTGCCATGTCGCCGGTTCGGGAAGCCGGTCTTCCGCAGATGAGGACGGTCGGCGCCCCAGGTGGGAGAATCGATCCCGTCCTCGTCTCATCGCCGGCGCGCGCAGCGGGACTGGCCGCGGCCGATGCTACGAAGGAGCACAAGGTTACCGCGGTGCTGATGAGTGCCAGCGTGCGTGCCAGGGCGAACGCGTGTGTTGCCGGCTTCAATTGAGCATCACGATGGAACCCGCGATGGTCGTTATTCCCGAACCTTGCACGCTGACGGTTGACCCCTGTAGCGTTGCCGGCCCCTGGGCTGTGATCTGGACGCTGGAACCCTTAATCGAGATGCCCCCGCCGTTGATCGTGACGTTGCCGGCGGCGTCGACTTTGACGTACTTCAAGAGC
>Ga0182015_10003229_pt1 | contig 18535 bp, 18 predicted proteins | sample 712P3MmetaG_FD_120478 | JGI IMG/M metagenome (GOLD analysis project Ga0182015, IMG submission 120478) | Permafrost microbial communities from Stordalen Mire, Sweden - 712P3M metaG | ecosystem: Environmental > Terrestrial > Soil > Wetlands > Permafrost | place: Sweden: Stordalen | collected...
CGAGGCCGAGAGTGACGACGCCGACGCCACCGAGAAAGATGTCCATTGCGTCAAAGATGGCGCCGACGAGCTTTTCCTGCTGAATGGTGTCCCACTCGTCGAATGCATCTTTCAGACTGGGGTCAAAGTTGTGCCGTTCGCCGACAACGCCATGTACGGCGGGAACGGCCGCGGTGCTGTCGCCCTTGGTGGTGGGGTGATAGATGATGCCGGTGAGCGCGTCGCGAGCGACGTTGTCGCCCTTATAGGCGAAGAGCTCCTGCATGATGGAGATGGGGATGTATAGCTTTTGATTGTCACTGTCGTTATTGCCGTGGCTGATGGGGTCGACTCGGCCGACGACGGTGAAGGAGACATCGTTGATGATGATGTTTTCGCCGATGGAGGGGTGGCCGGGAAAGAGAAGCGAGGCGCTCTTGGAACCGAGGACGACGACGCGGCGGCGGTCGGCTACATCGTTGGCATCGATGAAGCGACCTTCAGCGATGGGAACGAAGCGCATTTGAGCGAAGTTGGGTTCGACGCCCGATACACCGCCGCTGGTGTTTGAGTAGGCGCTGACTTCGTACATGTCTCCGCGGTTGAGAAACCCGGTGACGTCTTTGACCTGAGGAAGAGCACGAATGGCGGCTTCGTCGCCGAGAGTGAACTGATAGGGCCTCATGCCGGTGTGCTGGTTGGCGACGGCGGGGATGGTGGCGTCCCACATCATCACGATGTCGTTGCCAAAGCTGGCCAGGTTACGATGCTGGCCGGACCGGAAGCCCTCGCCGAGCCCGACGAGGACAAGGAGCGAGCCGACACCCCAGGCGATGCCGAACATGGTGAGGAAGGTCCGCACCTTGTTGGCCATGATGGCTCGAAAGACCTGGCCGAGAGTGTCAGAGAATGACTGCATGGAATATAGACGCCTGGAGCCGAGGAGCGGCTTGTCAAAAGGATACGCAGAATGGGGGGCGGAGGTTCCAATGTTGGAGGGACTAGGGACTAGGGACTAGGGTCGAGGGACGGAGGGACGAGGGAATAGGGAGCAGGGACTGAGGGACTTACCGACCGGGGACCAGGGGAACAGGGAGAAGGGAATAGGGATCTTAGGACAACGCGTTCAAACTGCTTCGAATTTCGTTCGCGGCTCCATCGGGAAGCAGCATCTCGACCTCGTCATGCGTCGTCTTCCACACGGGAACTGCGCGGGCAAGGAGCTTGCGTCCTTTTTGCGTGAGTTGAAGGATGCGGCTGCGGCGGTCCGAGGGGTCTGGAGACACTTTGACCAGGCCGCGGCGCTCGAGAGGCTTCAAAGCGGCGGTGAGGGTTGTGCGGTCCATGGCCAGCAGGTCGGCTACGGGCGCCATGGGCGGAGGGGTGGGCCGGTTGAGCGACATTAAAAGTGAGAATTGTCCATTGGTGAGGTCGAAGGGGCGCAAGGCCTCATCGAAGCGGCGGGCCAATGTGCGCGCTGCGCGCTGGACGTGGAGGCAGAGGCAGCAGTCCCGCACCCGAATCGTGGTTTCGTACGGAAGCAGCTGGGGGGTTGACACAATCTGAGATTAGTTGATATCAACTTATTAATCAACTGAGATTGTCCGCATGCCTTTCCCCAGGGCTTACCACCATGCGACGAAGAACTATCCGCGGAGACGCCAGTTAAAGGGCGGGAGAGAAAAAATTCCTGGACGAATTGTCGAATTCGGGTCCGGCCGTTCGTCGATATAGTGAAGAAGCTGCCTGAATGGAGGTCAATTATGTCATTCCTTCACGATTTCAAAATCGCCATTCGCTCTCTCTCTCGCGTGCCCGCGCTCTGGATCACCGTGGCCCTTACCCTAGCTCTGGGGATCGGCGCGAATGCCGCGATTTTCAGCGTGGTGCGCGCCGTGCTTCTGCGTCCGCTGGTGAATCGCGACGAGGATCGCCTGCTGTATGTGCACCAAAGCGCACCTGGAATCGGACAAACCAACGCGACTTTTTCGGTACCAGAGATAGCGGACATCGGCAGCGGCCTCAAGTCCATCCAGGAACTCGGTACATTCTCAGAGATTGGTTTCACCATCGTCGGCCTTGGCACGCCGCGCGAAATCCCCGCGGGCGTAGTCGACGGCCATTACTTCGAAGTGATGGGCCTGCACCCCATCCTGGGGCGGCTGCTGACGCCCGCAGACGACGGACCGAATGCTGCCGGAGCGGTCGTGCTTACATATAACTTTTGGCGCAGCTCGCTCCATTCCGATCCGAGCGTCATTGGCAAGACCGTTCGCCTTGAAAGTTGCTGCGGCGCGCGCGGCGCCACCGTTGTGGGAGTCCTCGAACCTTCCGTGCCTTATCCGGTCGAAACTGAGATCATTGCCAACGTCGTTACCAGCCCGCATCATTTGTCGGCGACGATGGTGACGGGCCGCGAACACCGCATGACGGAAGTCTTCGCGCGGCTCGCGCCGGGCGCAACCCTCGACGCCGCCAAAGCCGAACTCCGCACCGTCTACGCCGGCATGCTTAAGGCGCATCCCGAGGTCTACAAGTCAGAAGACCGCTACCAGATCGATGTGACGCGGATGCACGACCAGATCAACGCGCGCGCCAACACGATTCTCTGGATTCTGTTTGCGGCTTCGGGATTGCTCTTCGTCATCGCCAGCTCGAATGTGGCCAACCTGGTGCTGGCCCGCACCGTCCGACGCGAACCGGAGCTGGCCGTTCGCTCGGCTCTTGGCGCAAGCACCGCTGTGCTGCGCCGTTCGTTGCTGGCGGAGAGCCTGGTGCTCTGCGGCAGCGGTGTTGTGGCTGCAATCGCGCTCGCCGTTCCGATGGTCAGCATCCTCGGCCGCTATGCCTCGCGCTTCTCGGTGCGGGCCAACGATCTGACGCTCGATTTCAGCATGGTGTGGTTTGGCATTGGGCTGGCGCTGATCGCTGCCATCTTTTTGGCTTTCATTCCCCGGCTGCCCTCGCCGAATGGCACGCAAGGCGGCCTCACCGGGCGCGGCACACGCGTCGCCGGTGGCAGCAGTCGCCGTCTGCGCGTCTTCGCTGTGACGCAGATCGCGGCCTCGTTCTTGCTGCTTGCCGGTGCATGCGTCCTCATGAAGACACTTTTCGTTCTCGAGCAGACACGGGCGCCATTTGATTCCGCAAAGGTCCTCGCAGTGAATCTGCCCGTCATGAACTACGGAAAAACGCCCGAGCAGGTGAAGGAGTTTTATCGCGAAGTTGCGCGCCGCGTGGCCGCCCTGCCGGGAGTGACGCAGGTGTCAGAGGGTTTCAGCGTTCCGTGGCGCGACGAACGCGAGCAGAGCATCAGCTTGATGTTCGCCGCGCAAGGCGCCCGGCGCGCCGATGGCCAGGATTACCGCGCGCACTTCCGCTCGGTTGGGCCGGGATTCTTCTCGACCCTCGGGATGCCAATACAGAATGGGCGTGACTTCAACGACGGCGACAAGGACGGCTCAGAGCGCGTCGTGATCATCAGCCAGAGCCTTGCAAATCTTCTCTACCCCGGTCAGGATGCGGTCAACCGGAAGATTTGGTGGACCGACCCCGTGATCAAGTTCATCGGCATCAGCCCCGAGCCGCGTCGTATCGTCGCTGTTGTCCCCGATATCGACGACGCGAACATCATCCCTGAGCCGGCGATGACCGTTTACCAGCCCGTCGAGCAGGAAGGCTGGAGTAACCGCCTCTTCGTGCGCGCACATCAGGATCCTTACGCGCTGGTTCCCGCGATCTCCCAGACTGTCCACCAGATGAACGCTGACCAGCCCGTGGAGAAAGCGAGCACACTCGGCGACATTCGCGCGGAAGTGCTGGCCCCCGACCGCCTGAATGCGATTGTGTTTGGCGGATTTGCGGCTGTAGCGCTTCTCATCTCGGTGGTGGGTGTCGCGGGCGTTTTGGCGTTCTCAGTGAGCGGCCGGACGAAGGAGTTTGGCATCCGCATGGCGCTCGGCGCGTTGCCGCGCAACATTCTAGCAATTGTTCTGGCGGATGGCGTTGCGATGGCCGGTATCGGAGTGGGTGCGGGCGTGATTGTGGGCTTTATCCTTTCGCGTGTGATCGGGAAATACGTCGCCGACATCCAACAGCCTGGGGCGCTCGCCTTTGTAGCTTCCGCGGTCGTGATTCTTGCCGCGGCTATCATCGCGTCGGCCGTGCCAGCGGCTCGCGCCGCTCGAGTGAACGCCTCGGAAGCGCTGCGGACGGAGTAAGGCGCTAGCATTGGGGTGCTCCAGGTCTCGTGCGGAGCGCCGGGTGAGACCTGGGAGTTCAACACACGCCTCCCACCGATCATGCTTCGATCCATTTCAAGATAATTGCCGTGAAGGGCCGGACGCAGGGCTCACGTCCTCGCCGCGCATTTGCTTTGCGGCTTTCGTCTGTTTGTCCAGGGACAGGTGAAATGGAACCGGGGGCGGGGGAGTTGCGTAAGAAGGAGCAGAAGGTGACAGCGCAGCGCTGGGACCGTCTGAATTCATAGTCACTGGACGACATTCATAGTCACCGGAAGCGCAAGCGAGTTATTGGATTTGGGTGCCTGGCGCGAGAGCTGTGCGCATCGGGCTCGTGTTTGGGGCGCAATTTTGTTGTGAGAAGTAGAATAGAGTGAACAACTTAGGAGGAATTGTGGCCGGGTCTCGCAGGGGCAAGTCGTTTTGGATCTGGATTGGCGTGGGAGCGCTCGTGGTGCTGCTGGTGGCCGGTGTGGCTGTAGCGGCGATGATGAAGCGGGGCACGATTGACGCCAACCACCTGAGCAAGGTGTCGCGGGGCGACGTGGCCAAGAGCGTGGTGGCGACGGGGAAGATTCAGCCAATTACGAAGGTTGAGGTGAAGAGCAAGGCTTCGGGAATTGTGGAGCAATTGTTTGTCGACATTAATCGCGTTGTAAAGAAGGGCCAGCCGCTGGCGCAGCTCGACAAGCAGGAGATTGAGGACCAGGTGGCCGCGGCGAAGGCGCAACTGGCTTCGGCACAGGCGAATGTGACGACGTTTGAGGCGAATGTGGAGCAGGACAGAGTGAATGCGGCCGCGCCGGACCTGCCGATGTACAAGACGACGCTGGACCGCAATGTGGAGATGGTGAAGGAAGGGATCGTGAGCCAGCAGACGCTGGACAACGCGAACAAAGACTACCTGGCAGCGCTGACGAGGCGGGATTCGTCGAAGGCGCAGATTGGCGTGGACGCGGCGAAGCTGAAGCAGGCACGGGCGCAGGTGTTGCAGTCGGAGGCTAGCCTGAAGCAACTGGAAGAGCAACTGGGCTACACGACGATTCTGGCGCCGATGGATGGCGAGATTCTTAGCCGCGATGTGGAGATTGGCGACGCGGTGAGCTCGATTCTGGTGCTGGGGTCGACGGCCACGCTGGTGATGACCGAGGGCGACACGTCGGAAGTTTACGTGCAGGGCAAGGTGGACGAGGCGGACATTGCGCACGTGTACATGGGCCAGCCGGCGCGGATCAAGGTGGAGAGTTTTCGGGACCGCACGTTCAACGGCAAGGTGACGAAGATTTCGCCGATGGGCGTGGAGAAGGACAACGTGACCACGTTTGAGGTGCGCGTGTCGATCAACAATCCCGGCGGAGAATTGAAGGCGCTGATGACGGCGAATGCGGAGATTCTGCTGGATGAGCACAAGGGAGTGCTGACGGTGCCGGAGAACGCGGTGATGTATGACAAGGACAAAAAAGCGAGCGTGGAGATTCCCGACAAGAGCCAGAAGGACGGGAAGCGGAAGATTCCGGTGACGGTGGGGCTGTCGAATGGGAGCGTGACGGAGATTACGGCGGGAATGAAGGAGGGGGACCAGGTGGTGCTGCAGGACTAGTGAAGCAGTGAAGAAGTGAAGGAGTGAAACAGTGAATGGCCTTCGGCGGCGGGATTGCTGGGGGCCTTGGTGTTTGGGGGTGGGTGGGGAGTTTCGTGGGCGGCTGAGTGATTGATTGGCGAGTGAGGAGTTTCAGGAGCGCTTTCTTGTGGGGCGGGGCGGGATGTAGTGGAAGCGGATGAGGTAGATGTTGCTTCCTTTGCCGTGCTGGGCGATTTTGAGCAGGTCGAGGACGCCGGTGAAGCCGGATTCGCGGGCGAGCGCTGGGGTGATGTCGGGGAAGCCGATGAGGGTGATGGATTCGATCTCGATTTCGCCGTCGCCCATGCGGTAGCGGTTGCCGACTTTGACGTGGGGGCTGGTCCAGATGCGGACGCTGCACGTGATGTCGCCGCGGATGACTCCCTCGCGGAGGCGTTTGGTGAAGACCACTGCGTGGAGCCCTCCTTTTGGATGAGTTCATTCTAGAGGGGGAGGCGGGCCGGGCCTATGATCTACGTGGGCAGCAAGAAAGCTATGACAAATCCAAAGAAGGCGGAGGAGCTGTGAAACATTACTACGGGAAGTATCGCGGGGTGGTGGTGAACAACATAGATCCAGAGCAGATTGGGCGGGTGATCGTGTCGGTTCCGGAAGTGCTGAGCGAGGCGGCATCGAGTTGGGCGATGCCGTGCGTACCCTTTGCGGGGATTCAGGCGGGGTGCTTTGTGGTGCCACCGATTGGGTCGCAGGTGTGGGTGGAGTTTGAGCAGGGGAATCCTGATCGGCCGATTTGGACCGGAGGATTCTGGACGACGCAAGCAGATGTGCCGGTACTGGCGCTGAATCCGCCGCCGATTCCGCCGGGACAGAACATTGTGTTGCAGACGACGCTGGGGAATGCGTTGGTGTTGAGCGATGCGGTTGGTTCTGCGGGAGATGGAATCACTCTGAAGGCTGCGAGTGGGGCGATGATTATGGTGAACAGCGCGGGGATTCTCATCGAAAACGGGAAGGGAGCGAGCATTATGCTCCAAGGGCCGAACATTGTGTTCATGCCGCCGGTGGGGTGAGACGAGGGACGAGGGAATGAGGGATGTTCTCAAAGGCCAAGGGAGCTATTGCTTAATGGCCTATAGAGTTACTGCTTAAAGACGAGGGGCGGCCCGCTGACTTTTTTCACTTTGAGATCGTCAATGACTTCGATGCGGTCGACTACCGTAACAAAGGGAATGTTCTTACTCATCCCGTAGTCCTTGCGGTCGAAGAACATTGTGCCTTTAACCTCGGCCTCTTCTTTGTCCTTGACGATGAGGACTAACGTCAACTTTTCGGACTTCGTCACCCCGTGTATCGTGAAGTCGCCATCCACATCAAAAGTAACGGGGCCGGTCTGCGTAATCTTTGTGGAGTGGAAAGTGATCAGCGGGTCGTGCTTGACATCGAAATAGTCTTTGCCCTTCATCGTTTTGTCTTTCAATCCGCTTCCGGTGTTCACGCTGTCTGCCTGGATCCTGATGTCCAAAACGGCTGTCGTAACATCCGGCGACATGAATGTGAGGGTGGCATCCCACTTTTCGAAAGTGCCGGCGACAGGTATCGACGACTTTACGATGAACTTGAATGAGCTCTCTTCCTTCGAAATCACAGCAACAGGAACGTCCTGTGCGTGGGTTGCTAGTGCGAGGGCGGCGGAGGTCACGACGCAGAGAGCAGCGAATCGGGTAGCGGAGAGTGCGAGCCGTCGAGGCATGAGATTTCTCCTGGGGGTTGCCGGTAGATTATCAAACTACGGTGTTTGGATTTTTGGAGGGCTTGGAGTAACCTGTGGGCAGGAGCCGAAGGAATGGAAGTGCAACTCACAACGGATCAGTTGGCGTTTGCCAGGCGCGCGATGGAGGCTGGGCGGTTGAAGAGCGAAGAGGGCGCGGTTGAAGAGGCGCTTTGGCTTTGGGAGCAGCGCGAGCGGCGGCGCGTTGAGCTGCAGGCGACGATTGAGGATTCACGCGCTGCGCTTGCACGCGGCGAAGGACGATCGATCACCGAGGAGTCGATGCGGGCGCTTTCGGCTGAGGTGAGGGAACGCGGGCGGGCGCGGCTGATTGCGGAATTGGCACAAAGGCGGTAATGGCGCATCGTGTTGCACCGCGCGCTGAAGCCGATCTTGACGACATTTGGGTTTACGTCGCGAAGGAAAGCGGCAGCATGGATGTGGCCAGCAGGCTGGTTGACTCCATCACACGCCGGTTCTTCTTGCTGTCGAGCTTCCCTCGGGCCGGACGGGCGCGCGTAGCGCACTTTGGGGCGGGGATTCGGAGTTTCCCAGTCGGCGAGTATGTGATTCTCTATTGCATCGAAGGGGCGGACGTGCAGATTCTGCGCGTGGTTCACGGCAGGCGCGGTCTCGAGGGGCTGGTTGAGTTGTGAGTTGCGGGGGAAGGCCTTCGGGAGAGATGGCGCTGCGGATCGAGAAGGCGTTTGGTGTGAAGATGGATACGCTGATGCGGATGCAGTCGGCGTATGAGATTGCGCAGACGCGGAAGCGGGAGGGGGAGATTCGGGTGCGGCGAGTGCGAGTGGCGGCGTGAGGGTGGGGTGAGTAGCGGGGTCTGCTGCGCGTTCCGTCAAGGATGGTAACTACAAGAGCTTCTCTAGTCTCGATTGCAGCTTCATCGCAGGGAAATAGTCTTCGTCCATTTTCAGTGCTGCTACTGTGTCTTCGTATGCCGCTGGGATATCGCCGATGGCAGCTCTCGATTCGGCCCTGTGTACAAAAACGCGAGGATTGTCCCGAAGTTCAAGTGAGGCCGTAAAGTCGGCGATTGCGCCTTGGGGGTCGTTCAGGCTGCTCTTGGCGAATCCCAAGACATCGTAGAGTCGGTGCTTTATTCCGTCGTCGTTCGCGGCGAGGAGTCCTTGTTTTGCGACCTCCATTGCCTCGACGTATTCGGCTTTTCGGTTCAGTGCGAATCCGAGATTGGCGTGGGCAGGCGCAAATTTGGGGTTCTTCTTTATCGCAGCTCGGTATGAGCGGATTGCGCCGTCCCAGTCCCCCGCCTTTGTCATTCCGAAACCGGATAAGTTCAATTGCTCCGGCGTCGGATCTGGGGTACTTGAGTCTAGCGGTACCTCGTCGGGTGGTTTCAGTTGTGACAAGGGACTCCCGCATTGGCCGCAGAATCGATTGGCCTTCGGATTGGCTGCGGCACATTTTGGGCTTGGGCATTGGACCGAGTCGTCCCGTGACAAAATGCTCGAGGGCTCGAGCAAGCTTTGATACCGCGTGGATTTGTCTTTGTGTAGGAGCCGCAGAAGAAGGTCTGTAATATGCGGTTTCAGTGGCTTGCCGTCCCAACTGACCGGCTTCGGACACTCGTAGCTCAGATCTTTGATGAGTTCCGTTACCGACAGGACCCCGGATGGATGATTGAACGGGTTTCTCCCGGTGATTAGCAAATAGGAGACAATCCCGACGGACATGATGTCGGTTTGATGATTTAGCGACTCTCCTCGCGCTTGTTCGTATGACATGTACTGCGGGGTACCCGTCCAGGCCAATCCGTCGTGGGCGGGGTGCTTTGTCGTGTCCTCGGTCATAGCTTTCGCGAGCCCGAAGTCCGCGAGCTTCACCGTCCCCACCTTGGAGATAAGGATGTTCGATGGTTTGATATCTCGGTGATATACGCCGGATGAGTGGGCGTAGATAAGGCCTTCAATGATCTGTTTCATATAGTCGAGGGCATCGTCTCGCTCGATCCACGTTCCGCCTTTTACATGTTGCTTCAATAGGTCATCGAGAGTGCCCCCGTCAACGTATTCCATTACGAGGAAGCCTTCGCCGCCTTCAGTGAACGTCTCATATAGCTGCACGATGTTTTTGTGGCCTGTGAGCTTTTTGACGTTCTCTGCTTCCTGAAGGAGGGCATCTACGGAGCCATGGTACTTAGGGGTCAATCTCTTGATTGCTACGTCGCGTTTTTCCTTCTTGTCTGTAGCCCTCCACACAGTTGCAAAAGCGCCAGTTCCACACAAGTCTGAAATGACATATCGCTGGTTTAGCTCAACGCCCTTCTTAATCTCAATTGGGGGCGCACTTGGGGCGTCGATAGTTGGCCAAGAGGAACCCACGAGCTAGCCTCCAATTCGTTGTGTGCCTTCTTCATGAGCCAGTCGGGGCGCACTTCAGCAGGTTGGTTGATAGCCATTCATAATAACCGATCAAGGTTCCTTCAGGCTCCTGCGAGGCTCATCTCAGCCTGCGGCGGATTAGGTCTAGGGATTGCTGGGTGGTGAATTCGCGGACGCGGGCGCGGTCGCCGCGGATGTTGCGCTCATGGCACTCGGTTTTTTGCGCGTCGGACAGGGCGATGTAGACGAGGCCGACGGGCTTCTCGTCTGTTCCGCCGGTGGGGCCGGCGATGCCGGTGACGCCGAGGCCGAGGGTTGCGCCGGTGCGGATGCGGATGCCGCGGGCGAGGGCTTCGGCGACTGGGGCGGAGACTGCGCCGTGCTCGGCGATGAGTTCGGGAGGGACGCCGGCGAAGGCGTACTTGAGGGCGTCGGCATAGACGACCGCGCCGCCGAGGAAGGAGCGCGAGCTGCCGGGAACATCGGTGATGCGCTCGGCGATCATGCCTCCGGTGCAGGATTCGGCGACGGCCAGGGTTGAGTTCCGGAGGCCGAGGAAGTAGAGAACAATCTGGGCGAGCGAGTCGGCGGTGTCTGCGCCGGTGGAGTAGAGCCAATCTTCGAGGGCTTCTTCGAGGCGGGCGGAGAGCTCTGCGACGCGGAGCTCGGCAACGTCGGGAGTGGGCTTGGCGCAGAGAAGCGAAAGCTGGATGTCGCCGTAGTGGGCGAGGATGGTGGTCTCAACGTCTTTGTAGGCGGAATAAATGGGGGCGAGCAGGGCGTCGGCCTGCGACTCGGGGATCATGGCGGCGCGGAGGGTGCGGCGTGCGATGAAGCGCGCGGGTAGGGCGGCGCGGAGGCGGGGAAGACATTCTGATTCGAAGAGAGGGCGGCACTCGTTGGGTGGGCCGGGGACAAGCAGGATGAGCTTGCGATGGCCGGAGTACGTGGTGTCGACCCACTGGCCGGGAGCGGAGCCGTTGGCGTTGGGAAGGATGGTGACGGAGACGTTTTCGCCCTCGAGAACGTCGGCCTGCTTGAGGTTGTTGGGCGGCATGGTGAAGCGCATGGCGGCGGCGCGGGTGGCGAGGTGAGCGACGAGCTGGGGATCGCGGCGGAGCTTGATTTCGAGAGCTTCGGCGAGGGCTTCGCGGGTGAGATCGTCTTCAGTGGGGCCGAGGCCGCCCATGAGGATGAGGATGTCGATGCGGCCGAGGGCGGTGCGGATGGCGCGAACGAGATCGCGATGGCGATCGCCGACGATGGTCTTGAAGTGGACGGTAACGCCAATGGAGTTGAGCTTGTCGGTGACGTAGAGGGAGTTGGTGTCTTGGCGGACGGGGGTCAACATCTCAGAGCCGACGGCGATGATTTCAGCTTTCATAAGGGCAGTGGACAGATGACAGTGGACAGTGAACAGAAAAAGCAGTGAACGAGTGAAGAAGTGGACGATTGAATCGAGAATCAGAGATCAGAGAAAGGCTGCATCTTGAAGAGAAGAAAGATTGAATCATGGAGCCGTGGAAATTATGGAACCTGGGAGGAGTTATGGGGGACGAGTGCCCTGAGTGGAATGCTCCGTGCACAATCTCCGAAGTGCAACCGCAGATCCTTCGACTCCGCTGGGCGCAAAGAGCGCGCCCAACTTCGCTCAGGATGACAGATTTTTGTGATGCGAACTTCAGACTCAGGACACCAGAAGCTAGTAGCTAAAAGCTTTTTTAGAACAGCATGAGTCCTTGAACACCCAAGTTCACATCATAAACGGCCTCGTTGGTGGCGATGATGGTGGAGCCAAGCGGGGAGAAGGCGAGACCGATGAGATTGGGTCCGGCGACGGCGAGGGATGCCTCACCGGCTGGGGTGATGCGGACCAGGCCGCGCTGGCCGTGGAGACAGGCGGCGACGTAGAGGTCGCCGTTGGCGGCGAGAGCGAGACCCTGAGGGCGGCCGAGTCCGCGATACCAGACGCGAGCCTGGCCATGGGAGTCGATGGCCCAGACGCAGTCGTTGGAGGAGAGCGAAGGTGCTGTAACGAAGAGAGTGCCGTCGGAGTGAAGGGCGAGGTGGTAGGCGGCGACTGAGGGCTCGAGAGTGGCGTAGACGAAGATCTTGCGCTGGGTATCGATTTTGAAGATGGTGCCGCTGCGATCGCCGACATAGAGGTTGCCCAGGGAGTCGAAGACGCAGCCCGTTGCTACGCCCATGCCTTCGGCATAGACAGTGGATTCTCCGGAGGCATCGACGCGGTAGACATTGCCCTCGGCGCGGGATGTGACGAAGAGGTCGCCATCGGGGGAGAAGGCGAGGCCGGTGGCGTTGAGGATGCCGCTGACAAAGGGCGTGCCACGGCCGTCGGGGCTGACGCGGACGATGGAGACTGGGGTCTCTTTGCCGCGTTGGCCTGAGATGGTGGCGTAGATCATGCCGGAACGGCTGACTGCGGGGCTGGTAACAGGGTGAAGGCCCTCAGAGAGGAGACGCGCGAGGCGGAAGGGGAGCTGGTTGCTGACGCCGCCTGGCTTGCGGACCTCGACCAGGCCGACGGAGGCGTTCTCGGGGATGCGCAGGGCGAGGCGTGTGGGCCGGCTCATGAGCACGTGGGCCGGTTCGCCATCGATGAGGACGGCAGGCGGGCCGTAGGAGTCGGGGCCAAGATGGACGCCGAGGAGTTCGACTTCGCCAAGGGGCAAGGCTGCGTCAGGGCAGACGGAGTCAATGCGGGGCTCGGGAAGAGTTTCAGCAGCGGATTGTGAGCGTGCGCGGGGCATAGGGGGGACCTAGAACCAGATTCGCAGAAGCGATGCTACACCCAAAGCATACAGCCCGGCGGCGACATCATCGAAGACGATGCCCCAACCCTCGGGCAACTGTTCAAGCTGACGCACCGGAAACGGCTTGGTTATGTCGAAGAGACGAAAAAGGATGAGGGCAAAGAGGCCGTGGATCCAGTCGGGTGGGCAGAAGAGGAGGGCGATCCAGACGCCGGCGACCTCGTCGATGACGACAAACTGAGGATCTTTGCGGCCTGATTGGCGGGCGACGATGGTGGCGGCGGGGACGCCGAGAAGCAGTGTGAGGGCGATGCCGGCGAGGAGGGTGATCAGGAGGGCGTGGGGGGTGGGGTGGCGGAGCATGGATTCGGCGGCCCAGAGGAGGAATGCGGCGACGGAGCCCCAGGTGCCGGGGCCGGGCTTGCCGAAGCCAGCGCCGAAGAAGGTGGCGACGGTCCAGGCCCAGGTGGTGCGGCGCTTTTGGATGGGAATCGTGGCGGGTGGGTCAATCTGCAGGTTCATGGTTTGCTTCCTTCCATCGGACCCACTGGCGGTCGTATGTGAACTCGTAAAACTGGGTTCCGAATTGGACCAAAGCAGCGAGGAGCAAAAGCGGCAAAGCCATGTAGCAGCACTCTGCAAGGAATTTCACGAAATCCAATGGGCCGCTTTTGAAATTTTGGACAGAGGTTTCAAACACCGCAAGCCATGAGGAGGGGACGCAGATCCAAAGGGCGAGCGAGGCGAGTTTAGAGACGCCCAGGGCGAATAAGAAGAGCGGGAAGGCAACCAGGAATGGGACAAAGAGCGCCAGCAAGAACGCGGAATGGCCGTCCCTGGGAAAACCGCCCCAGGGCAATCCGAATGCGCCCAAAAATGAGAGGAAGGCGCTCAGCAAACCTGCGACGGTGAGCGAGCCGAAGCAGAGCCATTTCCTGCTAGTCGTCATCGGAGCCGCTCTTACTGTGGCCGCCGCCCAACCACTTCGTGGGGTCCTCGCTTTGGTCGGGAGAAATGGCGGCGCGAAGGTCAGTTTTCATGATCGTCGCCACGACTGTGCGAGCCCATGTTGCCTAGGTCTTCGAGAACTTCGGGGTCGAGGACGGGGGAGCTGATCTTGTAAACGCCGGAGGCCCACTTGCCGAGATCGATCTTGCGGCAGCGGTCGGAGCAGAATGGGAAGTCCTCGTCGGTGAGGCGGACGAGCTCGGCGCAGGTGGGGCAGCGGAGAAGTTTGGCGGATTTTTTCTTGGCGGGCATGGCTCTATGAGATGCAGTGCTCGCTTCTATGGTAGCGCGGGACTAACGTTTAGCGGGCCTTTGGTTGAGGGCCCAGGTGCAGAAGGAGGTTGGGCTTTGGTTGAGGCGGTAGACGGACGAGGACCATGATGCCGCTGGCCCAGGCCATGGGGAGCGAGACGAATCGTGGGTCGGCAGAAAGGGTATAGAGGAGTGGAGGAATTTTTTCGGCGTGGCCTTCGGGCCAGTTTGGTTGGGGGAGCAGGTCGTCGACGACGTAGAAGCCATTGGGAGCGACGAGGTTGAGGGCGTGGTTGAGGGCGATGAACTTGCCGGGCATGGCGTCGGCGAAGATGAGGTCGAATTTTTCTGGCTGGTCGATGGCAGGTGCGGGGAAAGGTCTAACGGGGGCTACACGATTGCTCAACCAGGTTTCGGCGTCTTCGGTGAGGAAGGTGACGCGCGGATCGCTGCCGAGGAACTCGCGGGCGACGGTCTGGACGTGGGGATCGGTGTCAATGCTGATGAGGATGGAGGTTTCGTCCATGCCGGAAAGGAGCCACGCGGTGGCGACGCCAGTGCCGGTGCCGAGTTCGAGGAAACGGCCGCCGGGCTTCGATGCCGCAAGGATCTGGAGGAGGTTGCCCGTGCCGCGTTCGGAACCCATGTTGAAGCCGAGCTCGACGGTGAGAGCTTGAATGGCGGCGAGCTTTGGCGGGAGTGTGAAGAACGGGGACTCGTGCATGCAGGTACAGATTACAACTGGCGGCTGGAAGCCTTGAGCGAAATAGCAGAAGCGGGGTGAGGGCGTTGAATCCCACCCATGCCGCAAGAGACAAGAGCACGGCAAGGATGTGCACCCGCAATGGGGAGTGGGAGGCGTCAAGACTCGAGGCAGACGGTGGCCTGCGGAGTGGGCATTGCCTAGGATGACGGGGAGGGACAATCGATTAGCGCGGGCAACAAAGCGAGGGAGGCACGTTCGGCCACAAGGCTTTTCAAAGCACGGCGCTTTCTGGTTCTTTGACGGTGGCTCAGCTTAATCTCCTGAAGAGGCTTTTGAGGGAACGGAACAGGCAAGGTGTAGAAACCTGGGCTGGCGAACGTAGCGCCCCATGACTCAAAGAACTCGTCGTACTTCTGCACGAAGGTGGAGTGCAGCTCGGTAGTGTAGGTCGGCTGATTGGCGGCGGAGACACAAACAACCTCCGCGATGCCAAGGGCTCGAGCGATCCCTTCAAGTGCAGAAAGGAGGAGGGCTTGCGGGCAGACGCCAAGGAGAGCCCTGGTAGCCATGCCAATGATGGGCTGTGCGCCTCGCTCGCCTTGAATGCGGGAGATGAGGATGGCATGTTGCGCCGGAGAGCCGACCACGCTGCCGCGAACAAATGTGAAGGAGGTGACGAAGATTTCGACGCCGTCGGCGAAGAAGTTCAAGCAGAGCTCGCCCTCGTAATAGCCGTGAAGGGCGGCAGCCATGTCGATGGCAAATACGTGACCCTGCTCGCTCATTTCAAATAGGCGGATCTCATGATTCAGAAGCCGGCACAGGCTGGACGGGGAGAGGTGGGCCTGAAGAAAGCTGTAGTGGTGCAGATGAGAGCTGGCTCGCATGCCCGCAGTGAAAGATAGAGCCATATCATCGGGCTCGGTGTGTTTGTAAGCCACGCTGGGAAAGCGCTGGAAGAATTCCTCAAAGCCCGGGCGGGAAAGAACCTGAAATATTCGCAACTGCGTGCGGAGGTTGGTGGCGACGATCCATACCTTGCGCGCAACCAATCGGGGAGATTTTTTAATCAGGCGTTGCGGGAAATAGGAGGCCAGCCACAGAAAGATCTTGATCACACAAGCCTCGAACAGGGAGGAGAGCAAAGCGGCGGACCAGCCGCAAGCGACGAAATCGGGTTTGGGACACGCAACGGGCCGGTTAACCAGTCCACAGTTAGGGAACCGGGTTGAAATCGCGGATGGGTCAGGTGGTTTCCTATGTCGACCGGCTACGCAGGGGCGAACGACGACTCTTCCTAGCCAAAGTTTACCGCAGCGAACCACAAAACATGTTTAAGACGAGGAGAAGAGATTGCCAAGGCCAGTGAGATTGCTTTCACCGGCGAATTAGAAAAGATTCACTCACGTGCCCGGGGTGAATTTATTGCGGGCCGGAGAGGACGCGGGCGACGATGTCGTAGTCGTGGGTCTCTGTGATTTCGGCCTGGTAGAAGCGGCCGGGGGTGAGTTCGGGGAGCGGGCCGAAGTCGTTGATGAATACTTTTCCGTCGATTTCGGGGGCGTGGAACTGCGTGCGGCCTTCCCAGAGGAGATCGGTCTCGGCGCTGGGGCCCTCTGCGAGGACGGTGACGGCGCGGCCGACCCACTGCTGCTTGGCTTTCTTGCTGATGGATTGCTGGAGCTTCATGAGGCGGCGGCGGCGGGCTTCGATGGTGCGTTTGGGGACCTGGCTAGCAAGCGAGAAGGCGGCGGAGCCTTCTTCGTGGGAGTAATTGAAGACGCCGAGCCAGTCGAACTTTGCTTCGCCGATGAACTGTTCGAGGATCTCGATGTCGCGGACGGTTTCGCCTGGGAAGCCGACGATGAAGCTGGTGCGGAGGGCGATGCCGGGGACGGCGGTGCGGACCTTTTCCAGAGTTTTGAGGAAGATATCGGCTCCTGCGCCGCGCTTCATGGTCTTTAAGACGGATGAGGATGCGTGCTGGAGGGGAACGTCGAGGTATTTGCAGATGTTGTCGTGCTGGGCGATCGTTTCGAGGAGTTTATTTGTGATGCGGTTGGGGTAGGCGTAGAGGAAGCGGAGCCAGCGGAGGGTGGGGATGCGCGCGAGTTCGTCGAGGAGAGTGGCAAGGCCGTCTTTGAGGCCGAGGTCTTCGCCATAGCAGGTGGTGTCCTGCCCGATGAGGGTGAGCTCCTGGACGCCGCGGTCGACGAGCTGGCGGGCTTCGGCGACGACGGACTCGAAGCGGCGCGAGCGGAATTTGCCGCGCAGGTTGGGGATGACGCAGAAGGTGCACGGGTGGTCGCAGCCCTCGGCGATTTTGATGTAGGCGGAGGTGCGGCCTGTGGTGATGTAGCGCGGGGTGGTCTCGTCGTAGAGGTAGGTCGGCAGCATGTGGGCTGCGCCGTGCCATTCGTCGCGGCTGAAGCGGCCCTGCTGCTCGCGGAGGTCCCCCTCAGGGCGGTATGCGATATCCGGCTTGTGCGTAGCGGCGCGGGATTCGAGGCCAGAGCGGATTTCCGCGACCTGTGCGCCGGAGAGGATATTGAAGGGCGAGGGTTGCGAGGCGGGCATGGTCATGCCTGCGGCTGCAAGGATGGATTCGAGTTCGCCGGTGCCGACGACGGCGTCGACCTCGGGGATGGACTTCATGATTTCGTCGCGGTAGCGCTCGACGAGGCAGCCGGCGACGATGAGCTTGCGGGCGGAGCCGGAGGTTTTGTGGCGGGCCATTTCAAGGATGGTGTCGACGGACTCCTGCTTGGCCGTGTCGATGAAGGAGCAGGTGTTGACGACGAGGATTTCGGCGTCTTCGGGGCGCGCTGTGAGGCGAGCGCCGGCGCGGTCGAGCAGGCCCATCATGACCTCGGAGTCGACGAGGTTTTTGGGGCAGCCTAACGAAATAAAGCCCACGGAAGGGGCCGTGGGGGTGGGGGATTTGGTCACAGATCTATTGTACCGGTGAATGAAAAGGGGCGTTCGATTGAGATCCATTGTCTCCCAGGTCCCCAAGTGCGAGGGACCTGGGGCACCCGGCATCCGGCCCCCGGCAGTTGTTGGTGGTCTCGCTCGCTTTGCTACTGGACGCGTACCGTCGATGTTAGTGGAACATCGCTGGAGGAGTTGCCGACGAGGAGCTTGATGGGTTCGGATTCGACGCGGAAGCTGGAGAGTTTTTCGTCCCAGTAGGCGAGGGATGAGGCTTTGAGAGGGATGTAGACTGTTTTGGTTTCGTTGGGCTGGAGGGTGATGCGCTGGAAGCCTTTGAGCTCTTGACTTGGGCGGGAGACTTTTGAGGCGAGGTGTTTGACGTAGAGTTGCACGACGGCGTCGCCGGCGCGGGAACCGGTGTTGGTTACGTCAACGCTGACGGTTACTGCGCCGTCTTTGGCTATTTGCGGTGAGCTGGTGCGGAGATTCGCGTACTTGAACGTGGTGTAGCTCAGACCGAAGCCGAAGGGGTAAAGGGGGTCGCCTTTGAAGTACATGTAGGTGCGGCCGTCGCGGATGTTGTAGTCCATCATGGGTGGGAGCTGATCGATGGATTTGGGCCAAGTGACGACGAGGTGACCGCCGGGGTTGGCATCGCCGAACAAGACCTTAGCCAGCGCGGTGCCTTCATCCTGCGAGGCGTGGGCCATGTGGAGGATAGCGGGGACGTTGGCCTGGGACCAGTTGATGGCGAAGGGGAAGCTGGAGACGAGAATGACGATGGTGCGCGGGTTGACGGTAAAGACCTGCTTGACGAGCTGCTCCTGCGCGAGGGTGATGATCTCGCGATCGCGGCCTTCGCGGCCATCGCTGGGGACGGTGCAGGGGAGCGTGATGCCGGTGCCATCTTCGTTGTTGTACCAGTCGTGACCCA
>Ga0182015_10003232_pt1 | contig 18528 bp, 17 predicted proteins | sample 712P3MmetaG_FD_120478 | JGI IMG/M metagenome (GOLD analysis project Ga0182015, IMG submission 120478) | Permafrost microbial communities from Stordalen Mire, Sweden - 712P3M metaG | ecosystem: Environmental > Terrestrial > Soil > Wetlands > Permafrost | place: Sweden: Stordalen | collected...
AAACAGCGGGTGGAATGCGCCCAGACGGTTCCGGCAAAGTCCAGACCGACGGCGAAATTCCGGCTTCAGAAACGGGACAGCCGCTATATGTGGACGTCCCTGGGACAACGGGATAAGCCCCTTGCACAGTGCGGCGATGAGCCGCTTGACCTAATACCAAGTCTTGCCGAGCGCGACTCACTTAGGCATCCCACAAATATAAACCCGATTGCGACGTGCCCACAGCTCGCGTGTCTCGCCAGAGGAGCTTTTATATTGTCGCGGCCCGCGCGTTTCCGTCGCACCATATGGAAATTCTTCCCTCTCCACGCGGGGCTGTGGCACACAATGCGCCGAAATTGCAGCCGGTCGCCGAACCTTTCAAGGTTCGACAGGATCGGCATCGCGTGCGGAGGAAACGAATGAGCACAGAATTGCTGTCACGTCGGATTGGCCGCCGGACGATCTTGCGCGCGGGCGGGGCGATCGGCGCGCTGCAGCTGACCTCGCCGTTCATCATCAAGGCGCGCGGCGAAGAGCCGATCAAGATCGGCATGATCGACCCGATCACCGGCGTCTACTCGGCTCCCGCGAACAGCGAAGTCGAAGGCGCCAAATTCGCGGTCGATGAACTCAACAAGAAGGGCGGCATCCTGGGACGGCAAGTCCAGCTGCTGGTCGAGGATTCCGCCAATGACGTCGGCACCGGCGTGCAGAAGGCGCGCAAGCTGATCGACCGCGACAACGTCAATTTCATCTTCGCCGACGTCAATTCGGCGATTGCTTACGCCGTCGCCGGGGTCACCAATGAGAAGAAGATCCTCCATATCGTGCCCGGCGGCCATACCGATCCGGTCACCGGCAAGGACTGCAAGTGGAACGTGTTCCGCGTCTGCAACACGACGGCGATGGACGCCAACGCGATCGCCGACACGCTGATCAGCAAATTCGGCAACAAGTGGTATTTCCTGACACCCGACTACGCCTACGGCCACACGCTTCAGGAAGGCTTTGTCAAGAAGCTGCAGGCTGCCGGCGGCACTTATGAAGGCGATTTGCTGCCAATCGGCACCGCGGATTTCTCCGCGTCGCTGATCAAGGCCAAGCAATACGGGCCCAAGGTGCTGCTCGATATCATGGGCGGCGCCGACCAGGTCAACAGCCTCAAGCAGTTCGTCCAGTTCGGCATGGACAAGGGATGGCTGTCGGCGGTGCGCTCTACGAACTCGAAAGCATGCGCGCGGTGCCCAAGGAGGCGCTGACCGGATGGTGGACGATGGAATGGTGGTGGGACCAGCCAAACGTGCCGCACGTCAAGGAGTGGGTCGCCGCGGTGAAGCAGGTGGTCGGTAAGACTCCCTCGGCTCGGCACTGGTTCGGCTACGTCGCGGTCCATACTTGCGGGCTTATCGCCAACGAGACGAAGAGCGTTGACGCGGTCAAGATGGCGCACGCCCTTGAGGGCTACAAGCTGCCGCCCGAGATCGCGCTCCAGCCGGGCGATGTGGCGTACCGCGCCGGCGACCATGAGCTGATGAGCTCGATCTTCGTCGGCGACGCGCATCCGGTCCCGGCCGGCGGCGATTCCGACAATATGTTCACGATCCAATCGACCGTGCCCGGCGAAACCGCCGCGGGCTCCGCCGAAGCGACGGGTTGTAAGGTGGTGTGGCCGTCCTGAGGCCACACCGACGTCGCGGCGGCAGGTGATGATGGCGAGACCGAAAGCATGACCACGCTGATCTTGTTCAACGTCACCAATGGTTTGATCATCGGTGCGTTCTACGTGTTGATGGCGCTCGGGCTGTCACTGATCCTCAACCTCTCGGGCGTCATCAATTTCGCGCATGGCGGGTTCCTGACGCTCGGCGGCTATGTCGCCTATGCGCTCTCGCTCCGGATCGGGTTCTGGGGCGGTCTTCTCGTCGCCCCGTTCGTCGTCGCGCTCCTTGGGATCGTTATCGAACGGGTGATGATCCGCCGGCTTTACGGCCGCGACCCGCTCTATAGCCTGCTGCTCACCTTTGGTCTCGCCTTCATTCTCGAGGATGGGACGCGCTGGTATTGGGGTCCGCAGGGATTGCCGGTCACCGTTCCCGCCTTTCTCGCGCAGCCGCTCAGCACCAGCCTCTTCTTCATCACCGGCTACCGGCTGTTCATGGTGGCGGTCGCCGCGGCGGTCATTGCCGGCCTCTTCGTCTTCCTGCGCTATACGCGGCTCGGCCTGCGCATCCGCGCCGGGACGCTCGATCTCGACACGGTATCCTCGCTCGGCGTCAATGTCCGGCTGCTGCGCTCGTTCAATTTCGGTCTGGGGATTTTCCTCGCCGGGTTGAGCGGCGCCCTCGCCGGCGGCCAGCTCGGGCTGATCCCGACGATGGGAACGGGTCTCCTCATGCCGAGCTTCATCGCGATCATCGTCGGCGGCGTGGGCAGTTTGCCGGGCACCTTGGTCGGCGGGTTGCTGATCGGGGTCGCCTCCGGGATCACGACGGTGTTTTGGCCTTCGGCGAGCGAAGCGGTGATGTACGTGCTGATGGCGGTCGTGCTGATGGTGCGGCCGCGCGGGTTGTTCGGCGAAGAAGGCATGCTGACGTGAGCTGGCGCCGGCTGAATGCGAACCAGATCATCCTGATCGTGGTCTGGGTCGTTCTGCTGAGCGCGCCGGCATGGATCGGCGGCGTCGGCGGCTACATGGCCTTGGCGACCCGCGTGGTGGTGCTCGGCCTCGCCGCGATGTCGATCAATTTCCTGCTCGGCTTCACCGGGTTCATGTCGTTCGGGCATGCCGCGTTTTTTGGCCTGGGCGCCTATGGCGCCGGCTTCACGCTCAAATTGCTGGCGGCCAACACGTTGTTGTCGCTGTTGCTGGGAATGCTGCTCGGCGGCGTGCTCGGGGGGTTGCTCGGACTGCTGATCGTGCGCCGCCGCGGCGTCTATTTCGCGATGGTGACGATCGCGTTCGGGCAGGTGTTCTATTTCATCGCCTATCGCTGGAATAGTCTCACCGGCGGCGATGACGGGCTGCGGGGCTTCGAGCGCGCGCCGCTGAACGTCGGGCCGCTGACGATCGACATCCTGAACAACGCGCAAGCCTTCTATTATTTCGTGCTGGCCTGCTTCGCGGTCGTCACCGGTATCATGGGGCTGCTGCTCCGCTCGCCGTTCGGGCACACCTTGCTGGCGATCCGCGAGAACGAGCGGCGGGCCCGCTTCCTCGGCATCCCGATCGAACGTCACGTCTGGGCGTCGTTCACGCTGTCCTGTTTTTTCATGAGCTTTGCCGGTGCGCTCTACGCGCTGCTCAACAATTTCGCCGACCCCAGCAACCTCTACTACGTGATGTCCGGAAATATTGTGATCATGGCGGTGCTGGGGGGTATTCGCGCCTTCTGGGGGCCGCTGCTCGGCGCCGCGGTCTTTGTCGTGCTGCAGGACTACGTGTCGAGCGTCACCACCAACTGGATGTCGTTCGTCGGCATGTTGTTCATCCTGGTCGTGTTGTTCTTCCCGCGCGGATTGCTCGGTTTTGTCCAGAACAGAGGCCAGCGTGACACTGCTCCAGGTTGAGAACGTCACCAAGAATTTTGGCAGTCTTGTCGCGGTCGACCAGGTGTCGCTCAGCGTCGCCGAGGGCGAGCTGCGCGCGATCATCGGCCCAAACGGCGCCGGTAAGACCACGTTCTTCAACATGATCAGCGGCTTCTTCGCGCCCACCCGCGGCCGCATCGTGTTTGCGGAGAAAGACGTAACCGGGCTTTCCGCTGCCGAGCGAGTCGCGCTCGGCATGGCGCGTACCTTCCAGGTGACCGAGATCTTCCCCGAGCTCAGCGTGCACGGCAATTTGCAGATCGCGGTCGAGGTGGCCATGGGTTACCGATTTCGACCGTGGCTCAGCCGCGCCAAGCGGCGCGCCGTCAGCGAGCGGGTCGACGAGTTGGTCGGGCTGGTGGGCCTTGGTTCGAAGATCGACCGGTTGGTCGGCGAGCTGTCGCACGGCGACCAGCGCGCCAACGAGATCGGCTTGGCGCTCGCGCTGAAGCCCCGCCTCTTGCTGCTCGACGAACCGACCGCGGGCATGGGAGACCAGGAAACCCATGAGGCGACGGCGCTGATCCAGCGGCTGCACCGCGAAGAACACTACACGATCGTGCTGATCGAGCACGACATGAAGGTCGTGTTTGGCCTCGCCGAGCACATCACCGTGCTCGACCGTGGCGCGCTACTCGCGGAAGGCACGCCGGCCGAGATCGGCGCCAATCAAAAGGTGCAGGCCGCCTATCTGGGACAACCCGCATGAACGCGCTCGAAGCCGAAGGGCTTCATACGTTTTACGGCAAGAGCCACATCCTGCACGGCGTCGGCATCGGCGTCGAGGAAGGCCGCATCACCGCGCTGCTGGGCCGCAACGGCGCCGGCAAGACGACCACGTTGCGCAGCCTCATGGGGCTTACCCCGGCGCGTCAGGGCAAGGTGACGATCTTCGGCCAGGACACGACGCGCTGGCCGCCTTTCCGCATCGCCGCGCTGGGGGTCGGCTATGTGCCGGAAGGCCGGCGCGTCTTCGCCAACCTGACCGTCGCCGAAAATCTCCGCGTGCCGATCAACCGCGAGGGTCCGTGGAACGTGGAGCGCGTCTACGCGCTGTTCCCACGGCTCGCCGAACGGCGCAACAATCGTGGGCGGCAATTGTCGGGCGGCGAGCAAGAAATGCTGGCGATCTCGCGGGCTCTGCTGGTCAACCCGCGCCTGCTGATCCTCGACGAACCGTCGCAGGGTCTGGCGCCGCTGATCGTGCGCGAGGTATTCGACGTCGTGGCGCGAATGCGCGCCGAGGGCATCTCTGTCCTGCTGGTCGAGCAGAACGCGCGGATGAGCCTCGAGATCGCCGACCACGCCTATGTGCTCGACGACGGCGCGGTTGTCTATTCGGGCCCCGCCGCCGAGCTGCGCGCCGACGAAGCGCGGGTCCAGGAGCTCGCCGGCGCCAGCGCCGAGGCGTGAGCCCAGCCCGCTGTCTCGAGATTTCGGTCTACCAGCGGCGGCGCCGAATTGGCGCGGGGTCGGCTGGCGCGCCGGCAAGCGGTGAATGGCCGGTTTCAAAGCCGGGGCACCAGCGGTTCAAGCGCGTAGCCTCGAATGGCGCATTCGGGGCATCATTTGCTCCGCGGCCCGAGCAGGGATAATCATGACTGTGCCTTGCCTCACCGAGAAAGCCAACAATCGGAGGGGAGCCTCGGGCTTCAGGAGGGACCCAATGAACCGGCCGGTCCCCACCTTTGGTCCGGCGCTCGCCTTGGTGTGTTTGATCGCCGCCGCCAGCACGGCACGAGCCCGCGCGGCACGGGCCAGCACGGTACGGGCCAGCGCAGTACGGGGTGAGCGGGTGACGACAGCGAAGCCGCCGATACGCCTCGGGTTTTTCACCCGCTTGCTCGATCAGGCCGACGCGGCCGAGCGCTACCGGTTGGCCATCGCGCAGATCGTGCAGGCCGAGCGCTGCGGCTTCGATTCCGCCTGGATCGCACAGCATCATTTTCACGAGGACGAAGGCGGTCTCCCGGCGCCCTTCGTATTCCTGGCCCAGGTCGCGGCGCGGACGTCGCGAATCCGCCTGGGGACCGGGATCGTCACCCTGCCGCTGGAACTGCCGATCCGGGTGGCGGAGGATGCCGCGGTGCTCGACCTGATGTGTGGCGGCCGCCTCGAGGTGGGGATCGGGCCCGGCGGCAATCTGTCGGCGTACGAGGCGTTTGGCCTGGACAGCGCCGAGCGCACGGCGCTGCTGGTCCGGCATCACCGCGTGCTGCGCGACGCTTGGGCGGGGCGGCCGCTACTTGGCGGTGACCGCTTGTACCCGCCCAATCCAGGCCTGGTGGACCGCCTCTGGCAGGCGACCTTCTCCGTGGAAGGCGCCCGGCGGGCCGGCGCCGCGGGCGACGGGCTGATGCTGTCGCGCACGCAGCCCAGGCCGGCGGAGGCGCCCCATTTGTCGCTGCCCGACATCCAACATCCGATGATCGACGCCTATCTGGAGGCGCTGCCGCCGGACCGCGCGCCGCGTATCCTCGCGTCGCGCACGGTGTTCGTCGCCGACGACCGCAACGAGGCGCTGCTTCTGGCTGAAATCGGCCTGGCGCGGCAGCGGGCCCGCTACGCCGCGATCGGTCGCAAGGGGTTTGTCGAAGGCATGTCGGTGCACGACCAGATCGCCGCCATGGATATTCACATGGGCAACTCGGACGACGTGATCGCGTCGTTGCGAGCCGACAGCACGCTCGCCCGTGCTACCGACCTGACGGTTCAGTCGCATTCAATCGATCCGCCGCATGAATTCATCCTGCGGTCGATCGAACTGGTCGCCGGCGCGGTGGCGCCGGCGCTGGGCTGGGTGCGGAGCGGCGGGGCGGCCGCGCGGCGCATTGCATGACGTCGGGACATGACACGGGCAAGGGAAGGATCGCCATGCCAGGGATGGGTACGCCAGGGGTGGATAGGGACGTCGTCGACACGCTGACCGGGATTGAGCCTGGCTCCGCGCTGGACGCGATCCGCCACCGACGGCCGGATACGCGCAACCAGGCGCAGGCCAGCTATCGCGCGTTGTTCGCGCCGGAGATTCCCGGCGGGGTCGCCGCGACAGAGCGTTTTGCGGTGGCCGCCTTCGTCACCGGCCTGCAGGGCGGCGCGGAGACCGCTGCGTTCTACGCCGCCGGTCTGGCCGCCAGCGGGTCATCGGACTTTTGCCGCGCGGTCGACACGGTGATCGCGGCGGCCCAGGGGCAAGGCCCCTATGGCTCCTATCCCGCCGGCCCGCTGAGCCGCGAGGACGCCACCGGACCGATCCATCACGTCGCGGCGGAGACCCGCAATGCGCTGGGGTCGCGCCTGGCCGCGGCGTTCGATCACATGCACCTCTTGGTGTTCCACCCGCGTGACGCCGCGCCGGCGGCGCTGCAGGCCTTGCTGGATGCCGGCTGGTCGGCCACCGACATCGTGACGCTGTCGCAGATCGCGGCCTTTCTGTCGTTCCAGATCCGGGTGGTCGCCGGTTTACGCGCCCTGGCTTTGCGTCCCTGGCCGGCCCCACCTGACACCAGATTCTGACACACGAGGTTCAACCATGCCCGATGCGATCCTCGAACCGCCGCCCCACACGGTTCCCGCCGTCTTCACTCGGGCGCTGCTCGATTGGCTGCCGTGGCTCGAACCGCTGGCGGTGGAGGCCTTAACCGAGCGGCATAGGGCCGCTCTGGTGGATGCCGCGCGGGTGAAGTCGCCGTATTTCCGCCTGCTGGCGCGCGACCCGGATGCCCTGCGCGCCCGCACGCTGACCGACAAGGACATCTTCTACAACGCAGATGCCGGCCTGCCGCGGGCGGAGCGCGAGCTGGCCGCCGCAGCGACATCGCGGTTCAACGGCTGCATCTACTGCGCCTCGGTGCATTCGCGGTTCTCGGCGACCTATTCGAAGCGCGAGGCGGACGTACAGCTTTTGTTGGACGACGGCGTGAACGCCGATCTCGGCGAGCGCTGGAACGCCATCGTCGCTGCCGCGGTGGCGCTGAGCGCGACGCCGATCGCCTTCGGATCGCAGCATGTGGAGCGCTTGCGTCGCGCCGGGTTGGACGATTTGGCGATCGCCGACGTGATCCATGCCGCTTCGTTCTTCAACTGGGCCAACCGGCTGATGCTGTCGCTCGGCGAGCCGGCCGCGGCAATCGGAGGATAGCGCCTTCAGCCGCCCGGGGCGGGACGGCCCGAACGGCGGCACTCCCTCCATTTAGAACCAGGATCGTATCATGTTTGCAAAAGTTTGAGCCTGCGCCGGCGCTTGAGGCGTGGCGACGGCAGGCGCAACGGTGGCTACGGAAGATGCGTCGGTCGCATCGTTCGCAAGCCGAAAACCGCCGTAGTCGTCTTTGGCTTCGTTCGAGTCATGGCTGAACGAGAGGTTCGCGAACTGCCCGCTTTGTTTGATATTCCAGCCGATATAGCTGGATGCGCCGGTCCATGCTCTCGCGTTCGACAGCCAAGCGTACTGCGCTAGCCCCGCCCGTTTCAAGGCGTCGCAGACGGCGCCGGAGCCGTAGACGCCGACCTTGTAATCCGGCCTTCCGTTGCCGGCGGCGGCGAAGCCGGCGGCGATGCCGCGGAAATACTGGTCGACCTGCGGCAGATCCAGCGCGTTCGCGTTGAAATCGACGGCGAAGTAGATGGCGCTGCCGGTCGGCTGAGCGACGCCCTTCGCCTGTCGATAGGCGCCTAGCGCATCGCTGTAACCGGACGCATACGAGAAATACGCCGGGTCGTGGGAATGCCATTCCCAGACGGTGACAATCTTGAGGCCAAGCGAGGACAGCCGCTGAACTTCGCTTGCCGAGAGGGTCGGCCAGCGCGATGCCGGATCGCGGTAATAGCGGGCGACAAAGTCGAGTTGGCTGCTCTTGAGCTCATTAAGGACGTCGCTGGCGTCGATCGGCAGGTCGATGCCCCGCGCCAGTCCAACCTGGTGCGGCGGTTCGACCGTCGTGGGCGGGCTCGCCGTATTTTGGCATCCGGCCAAGATCGGGGATGCAAGGAAGAACGCCAACGTCGTGAACTTCAACGCCTTGCTCCGTCGCGGTCTCGGCTAACGCGGAGATTTAGCCGCTATGACCGCGGTTGGCCATCGGGAATATTGGCGATTACCTGCGCTGCTCGGCCGAATCCTGCTCGGCTCGCAGTTGCAAGGATCGCGGCGCCCTAACCGCCGTCGCAAGCTCGACGATCGGCCCCGCGATCGAGCTGCGGCGTCGACCGACCCCTCATTTGTCATGTTTGCGGCGTATAACCACGCCATTTTTTGGCAAATGGGCGAAGCCCGTGGCGGCGCGCAACCTAGCTGATCGGCAGGCCGGGTCCGCGGTTCAGGCTGCTGCCGAGCGGGGGCTAGTTGCCCGACCGCGTTTTTTCGAGCGAGGCGAGCTCGACGGCCGTTTCTCCCGAACCCTGGCAGACGTCGCAAATCACCTCCGGCCAATCGATCGTGTCAAAGCGGTCCGGTTCACCATTTGGCAGACGGCGCCGCACTCGCGGCACCTTGCCGGTGCCGCTGCAGATTTTGCAGGGCTCCATGAAGCCGGCGGCGCCGCGGGCCGTACCCAAAGCAGGCATGTGTCTCATCGAGGTTTGGCTCACCGAGAATCAAGTATTGTTTCCCACCAACAAAAGACGCGACCAGCCGTTCCGCGCACATACGGTCGCACCCTCGCGGCGCCTCGCTGGTCCGTCGGGGAGCGCGCGCTGACGCCGAGATTGAGCCGAGCCTCCTCGACCTGCGCCTTGTCGCTGTCCATCATCGCCTGATCCGAGGCGACGGTGGCCTTGTCGGTATCATATTGCTGTTGCGTGACGGCCAGGTTGTCTTTGACGATCGCGGCGTCGCGCGCGAGGTTGCGCTGGGCGTTGGCGAGGTTGGCCTGATCTTTCTATTGGTTCGCGATGGCGCGCTGATCGTCGGGAATGAGACCCTTCGGTCACAGCGCGATAGCCGGCGCGTCGAGCAATTTCTCGAGCCGGACCGGCAGCTCGCGGACCCGCACGCCGGTCGCGTGGTAGACCGCATTGGCGACCGCCGCGTTGGTCCCGACATTGCCGAGCTCGCCAAGACCCTTGATGCCGAGCTCGTTGACCAGATGGTCTTCCTCGGGAACGAGGATCACCTCGGCCTGGTCGATGTCGGCGTTGACCGGGATCAGATACTCGGCGAGGTCGGTATTGGTGTAGCGGGCGCGGCCCCGATCGATCTCGGTGGCTTCGTGCAGCGCCGACGAGACACCCCAGATGAGGCCGCCCATCAACTGGCTGGTGGCGGTTACCGGATCGACGATCTGCCCGGCGGCAAAAGCGCCGACGATCCGCGGGCAGCGGATTTCCCGGGTTCGCGCATGCACCCGCAGCTCGACGAACTCGGCGCCGAACGCGAACTGGATGCGGTCTTTCATTTTCGCGCCGCCGGCCAGCACCGCGTGGCCCTGGTAGAGCTTCGCGAGCCCGTCGGGCGGGACGCCGTGCGGAATGTTTTCGGCGTAAGCCTCGATCGCGCCGTTCGACACCCGCTTGATCGCCGTTTCGAGCGGTTCGCCGACGCCGTCGGGGCCCTGCAGCCGGCCGTCGGCCAGCATCAGCGACGACGGGTCCTTTCCCGCCAATGGGGCGTCGCCGGCGACGGCGGCCGCGGCGATGCGCGCTCGGATTTGCTCGCACGCCTTGGCGACGACATTGCACACGCTGGCGGTGGTGTTGGAGCCGCCGGCGACCGGCGCCGGCGGCAGGTCGGAATCGCCGAGCTCGACCGCGACCTTGTCGATGCCGATGCCGAGCTTGTCGGCGGCCGTCAGCGCGATCACCGTATAGGCGCCGTTGCCGATGTCATGCGCCGCGGTCTGCACCTTGGCGGTGCCTTGCGGCATAATCGTCACCCGCGCCGTCGCTGGTCCCATTTGCGTCGGGTACATGGTCGCCGCGCAGCCCCAGCCTATGATCCAGTCGCCATCGCGCATCGCTCCCGGCTTCGGGTCGCGCCTCTCCCAGCCGCACGACGTAGCCGCGGCTTCAAAACACGGCATCAGCGAGCGGCTGGTATAGGGCAGATTCTTGATCGGCTCATGGTCGGTGTCGTTGCGCCGGCGCAACTCGACGGGGTCGAGGTTGAGCGCGACCGCCAACTCGTCCATCGCCGATTCCAATGCGAACAGATAGGGCAGCTCGGCGGGCGCACGCATGAAGCCCGGCGTGTTGCGGTCGGCGTGGACCATCGATACTTTCGAGGCGATGTTCGGGCAGGCGTAGAGCCTGGTCGAGGCGTCGGTGCCGGCGACCTTGTAATTGTCGGGCCGGCTCGTCACCTCCTCGCCCTCACGGACCAGCGCCACGAGCTTGCCGACATGATCCGCGCCGAGCTTGATGTGGTGCCGCGTCTCGGCGCGGTAGCTGGCGATGGTAAAGCCCTGGTCGCGCGTGGCGACCAGCTTTACCGGTCGGTTCAGCCGGCGCGCGGCGACCGCGATCAGCGCGGTGCGCTGGGTCAGCGAGCCGCGCGATCCGAAGGCGCCGCCGATAAACGGTGAAACGACGTGAACCTTATCGGGCTCGATGCCGAGCTGCTCGGCGAGCCCGTTTTTGCAGCCGGTGACGTTCTGGCTGGCTTCCCAGACCGTCAGCTTGCCGTCGGCCCAGGCGCAGCTCGTGGTGAACAGCTCGATCGGATTATGGTGCTGGGTCGGCGTCGCGTAATGCTGATCGACGGTCACCGCGGCGGTCGCGAAAGCCGCGGCGGCATCGCCGACCGCGGGATCCTCGAAGCTTGACGAGGCGTCCTTCGCGGCGATCGTCGTCGCGCCGGGGCTGTCGAACCCGGCCGAAGGCTGCTCGGCGGCGTAGGTGACATTGAGCCGATGCGCCGCCTCGCGTGCCGCCTCGAAGCTCTCGGCCAGCACCACCGCGACGATCTGGCCGCCATGGAAGATCTGGTCGGAACCCAGGGGCATGATCGTCGAGCCGACATAACCGCCATCGCTGAACAGCTTCGTCTTCTTGACGGCGTCGCCGATGTTCAGATAGGTCAGGACGTCCAGCACACCCGGGACGGCGCGCGCGGCGCTGTCGTCGATAGTGGTGATGCGCCCGCGCGTGATCGCGCTCGTCGCGAGATAGGCATAGACCGGATCGGCGAGCGGCGTGTCGGAGGCGTAGCGCGCCTCGCCGGTCACCTTGAGGCGGCCGTCGATGCGCGGCGCCGGGCTGCCGATCTTGGCCGGCTGTCCAAAGCTTCCGTCCATGGATCACACACTCAGTTGCGCGGTTTGCAGGAGCGCGCGAACCAGCGTCCGTTTGCCGAGCTCGCGCTTGTATTGGTTGTCGCCCCGCGCCTGGCGCCGGCGAACGCGGCGTCGGCGGCGCGCTGGGCGGCCGCCTCGTCGAACTTGCCGCCGTTCAGCACCGCCTCGGCCTCGCGCGCCCGCCACGGGCGCGTCGCGACGCCGCCGAGCGCGATCCTCGCCTCGTTGACAACGCTGCCGGCCAGGTCAAGGGCGATGGCGGCCGAGGTCAGCGCGAACTCATAGGATTGCCGATCGCGGATTTTCAGATAGAGCGACCGGCGCGTCCATGGCGCCACCGGCAACCGGAAGCCCAAAATGATCTCGCCCAGCGCCAGATTGGTCTCGATATGCGGAGTGTCGCCCGGTTCGCGGTGCAACGCCTCGAAGGGCATGACGCGCGCTCCGCCGGACCCGACGATCTCGACCGCCGCACCGAGCGCGACCAGCGCCTGGGCAAAATCGCCCGGATAGGCCGCGATGCAATTGTCGCTGACCCCGAGCACCGCGTGCTTGCGGTTGACCCCGTCGAGCGCGGCGCAGCCGCTCCCCGGCTCGCGCTTGTTGCAGGCGCCCCAGGACGGATCGCGGAAATAGGCGCAGCGCGTCCGCTGCAGGACATTGCCGCCGAGCGTCGCCATGTTGCGCAGCTGCGGGCTCGCCGCGAGGTCGAGCGATTGGGCGATGACCGGGTAGTTCTGCTTGATCTCGGGGTGATCGCCCGCTTGCGCCATCGTCACGAAGGCGCCGAGATAAAACCCATCGGAGCGCTGCTCAATCCGCAGACCGGCCGGATCGACGCGATTGATGTCGACCAGCACTTCCGGCCGCATCACATCGAGCTTCATCAAATCGAGGATCGTCGTGCCGCCGGCGAGATACTGCGTTCCCGCCATGGTCGGGGGGGCGCGGCTCGGCCCCTGGCTCGCTCTGTCGACGGCGTCGGCGAGGTCCCCGGGGCGCTGATAGAGGAACGGCCGCATCATCAGCTCCGCATGTCGCCCTTGGCTTGCTCGACCGCTTTGACGATGTGCGGGTAGGCCGCGCATCGGCAGAGATTGCCGCTCATGTGCTCGCGGATTTCGGCGCCCGTGCCGGCATGGCCCTCGCTGACGCAGCCAATCGCCGACAGGATCTGCCCGGGGGTGCAATAGCCGCACTGAAAGGCATCCTGATCGATGAAGGCCTGCTGCATCGGATGCAGCGGGCCGCCGGGATGGGCCAGACCCTCGATCGTCGTGACCGGCCCGCGCACCGCGACCGCCAGCGTCAGGCAGCCGAGCACGCGCCTGCCCTCGACCAGCACCGTGCAGGCGCCGCATTGGCCGTGGTCGCAGCCCTTCTTGGCGCCCGTCAGACCGAGATGCTCGCGCAGCGCGTCGAGCAGGGTGGTGCGCGGGTCGATCGTCAGGTGCCGGGTCTGGTCATTGACGGTCAGATCGAACGAGGCGCCGACGCGCGGATCCAGCACCGGTTGTTGCGGTGGGGCCGTCGGCGGTCGGCCCTGCGCCAGGCCCACGGTCGGCGCCAATGCGACCGCGGTGGCGGTCGAGGTCAACAGCGAGCGCCGGCTGAGGCCGCGGGGCGCGGCCGCGGCGGCGCCGCGATCAAGCACCTTTGTCGTCACGGTTCACCTGTTTATCGAGCGGCCCGCGTCGCCGCGGTTCGACGTCGCGCGGAATCCCTTCGTCTTGCCGGTAAATGCTGGACGGCGGCGGAAGGTTCCGGCGAGGTTGCGCTCGACTAGCGGGCCGCCGGACGCCGGAACAGTCTACGCAGCTGCTCCCTGGCCGCGACCAGCACACGGCGGCGCGACGCCGAGAGGTTCTTGCCGGCGCGGTTTATGTAGAAGTTCAACATCGACATCGCCGAGCGGAACGGGCTCGACTTGCGGCGATGGCTGCGCTCGGCCGATCGCTTGACCGAAGCGGCGATTCGCTTTGGACTATCGGACTTGAAGACATCCTTCTCCAAGTCCATCGCGTCACTGGTCTCGGTTACCTTGCCCGACCATTTGCCGGCCCGCGACGGGACCGATTTGCGTGTCGTTTGTCCCTTGGCCATGGTTACTCCTCGAACTCTTCTGAACAGAGAACCGTTGGCTCGAGGAGGCGTTCCGCAATCGCGCTCGCGTCGTGCGGTTCGTGTAGTCGGTCGGTTTCGTTTACATGAATCTGAGGGATACGCCGTGAACCGCGCCGCGCCGGCGGCGCGGACCCCGCGCGTCACTCCCGGTTTCACATGAGGCGGAGCAGTTCCGCCGAAAACGCGTTCGCTGATTGCGCGCCGCGAGAAGCGTGCGCGCTGATCGGAGATGAGAAAACATGGCGCCGCCGCGCGCGACCTATCGCTTGCAGTTTCACCGCGACTTTACGTTTCGCGACGCGCTGGGACTGGTGCCGTATCTGGCCGAGCTCGGGATCAGCCACGTCTACGCATCGCCCATCACCGAGGCGCGACCCGGTTCGACGCACGGCTACGATATCGTCAACCACAACCGGCTCAACCCCGAGATCGGCAGCGAGGCTGACTTCCGTGCGCTGATGGCGGCGCTGCGCGAGCGTGGCATGGGGCTCATCGTCGATATCGTGCCAAACCACATGGGGATCGGCAGCGACAATGCCTGGTGGGCCGACGTGCTCGAATGGGGCGAGGCGTCGCCCTACGCACGTTATTTCGACATCAACTGGGATGCCGCGCGGCCGGATCTCAAGGGCCGCGTGCTGCTGCCGGTACTGGGTGACCAATACGGCGCGATCCTCGAAGCAGGCGAGATCGCGCCGTGCTTCGATCCGGATGAAGGCAGCTTCAGCTTTCGGTATTACGACCATCGGTTTCCGGTATCGCCGTGGAGCTACGACGAGATCCTCCGCGCCGCCGGCGAGCCGCTCGCCGAGTTGGCTAGGGATGCGGCACGCCTCAAGCCCGGAAGGTCGGACGCGCGGGCAAAAGTGGCTGACCTTAAGCATCGACTGGCCGACGCCGCCAAGGACGGCGCGGTCAAGACAGCGATCGACACGGCGCTGCGGTCGCTGGCGGGGCAAAGCGGCCGCCCGGCGAGCTTCCGAAAGCTAAGCCGATTGCTCGACCGGCAGGCCTATCGCCTAGCTTATTGGCGGGTGGCGGCGGACGAGATCAATTATCGCCGCTTCTTCAACGTCAACGACCTTGCCGGATTGCGGATCGAGCTGCCCGATCTGTTCGCCGAGACGCACAAGCTCGTCTTCGCGATGGCCGAGCGCGGCGATATCGACGGCCTGCGCATCGACCATATCGACGGGCTGTTCGATCCCGCCGGCTATGCGGCGTCGTTACGCCGGCAATTCCCCGAACCGTTCTACATGGTCGTCGAGAAGATCTTGGCGCGCTATGAGACCCTGCCGGATTGGCCGATCGACGGCAGCACCGGCTACGATTTCGCCAATCAGCTGCTCGGCCTTTTTGTCGATCCCGATTCAGAACCGGCGATGACGCGGCTCTATCGGCGCCTGACGGGCCGCGCCGACGATTTCGACGCGGTGCTGCACGCCTGCAAGCGACGGATCATGGAGGTGAACCTCTCCAGCGAAATGAACGTGCTGGCGCGACGGTTTCATCGTCTGTCGATGAGCGAGCCGGGCACCCGCGACTTCACCTTCAACGGCATGCTGGCGGCCCTGCAACAGGTGATCGCCGCCTTCCCGGTCTATCGCACCTATGTCGCGGAGGGCGGCGCCGGCCCCGACGACCGGCGCTTTATCGATTGGGCCATCGCCCAGGCCAAGAAGCGCGCGCGCGCCGTGGACACCAGCATCCTCGACTTCCTGCATCGGGTGCTGACTGGCGAATTTCCCGGCCATTCGCACGCCGACGTGGTGCGGGTTGCGATGCAGTTCCAGCAGGTGAGCGGTCCGGTTATGGCGAAAGCCGCGGAGGATACGGCGTTCTACCGCTATTTCCGGCTGCTGGCGCTCAACGAGGTCGGCGGCGACCCGCGCCGTTTCGGCCTGTCGCTGGCTGGTTTCCACCATCTGATGCAGGAGCGCGCCCGCGCCTGGCCGCGCACCATGAGCGCGACCGCGACCCACGACACAAAGCGCGGCGAGGATGCCCGCATCCGTATCGCGATGCTGTCCGAGATGCCGCGCCGCTGGGGGCAATCGGTCTCGCGCTGGCTGCGCTTCAACCGCTCGCGGCGCAGCGAGATCGACGGCGCCGCTGCGCCCGATCGCAATGTCGAATATCTGTTCTACCAGACGCTGGTCGGCGCTTGGCCGCCGGGCCTGACGCCCGGCGACGTCGTGGGCGTCAAAGCGCTGGCGGAGCGGATCGGCGCCTTCATGGTCAAGGCGGTGCGCGAGGGCAAGGAGGAGTCGAGCTGGAGCATTCCCAACGCCGAATATGAGGCGGCGCTCGTGCGCTTCGTGGGGGCGGTGCTCGACGCGTCGCGGCCCAACGCGTTTCTCGCCGATTTTCATGGCTTTATCGAGCCACTGACGCGGCTGTCGGCAATCGCCTCGCTGGCGCAGCTGGCGGTGAAGCTGGCCGCGCCCGGCATCCCCGACTTCTATCAGGGATGTGAATTGTGGGATTTCAGCATGGTCGATCCCGACAACCGCCGCCCGCCCGACTGGGACCAGCGTCGCCAGCTGATTTCCATCACTAAGCAAGCCGAACCGGCATCCCTGGCCGATGAGTGGCAGGACGGGCGCGAGAAGCTCTTTGTCGCCAACCGCCTGCTGCATCTGCGTCGGCAATATCCGGCGCTCTTCGCCGAGGGTGATTACCTGCCGCTTTATGGAGAAGGCGGGCGCGGGGACGACCGCGTTTGCGCTTTCGGTCGCCGTCACGAAGACGTCACGCTGGTCGTCGCGGTGCCGCGGTTGGTTTACCGCCTCCATCACAACGGCGACGGCGGATGGGGCGCCACGACGCTGCCGTTGCCGCGCAAGGCGCGCTGGCGCGATGTGCTGACCGGCCGGAACCACGATGCTTGCGCGCGGCTCGCCGCCGCGGAGCTGTTTGCCGAGTTTCCCGTCGCGGTTCTCTTGAGTGCTGAAAATTGAGATCTTCTTTTGGTCTGTTTCAGACATATTTTATGCTCAAACGGGCTGTCCAGATAAAGCCTAATAAACGCCAGGTTACGTCCTCGCCCATTATTTGGCCTCAACGCGGAACCGGCCAGGAATAGCCGGGGTTTGCCTGAGACACTGATTTGGAGGTGTACAGTGACCACCGATGCTTCGATGCGTGAAACCACGCGCCTGATTTCGAGCGACAAGGTCGAGGGAACCGCGGTTCGCCGCGCCAATGGCGACAAGGTCGGCACGATCGAGCATGTCATGCTCGATAAGCGCGGCGGCCGGATCGCCTACGCGGCAATGAGTTTCGGCGGCTTCCTTGGCATGGGCGAGGAATACCGGGCCTTGCCGTGGAGCGCCTTGCGCTACAACGACCAGCTCGACGCCTACGAGCTTAACGTCACCGACGACCAGCTCCGCAACGCGCCGGTCGCGACGACGGAGTTCTTCGAGACCGGAATTGCCGACCGCCAGTGGGAGGACAATATCCATCGCCATTATCGCGCGGCGCCTTATTGGTAGGTCGATGCCCTCTCTCTTCGCGGCATGACCCCATTCTAGGCGGAAACGGAGCGGCTGCGGGCCGCTCCGTTTTTTGTCGCAGCGGCGGTCTTGACCAGGCAACGCAAGACTTCGGCGACGCTCCAGGCCTGGGCGATGCAGCCGCGTGGAGCGAAGGGCGGCTCCGCGTCGAAAATCTCGCTGATCGAGCCGATGCCGGCCTCGGCGATGCTCGGCTCGAAGCCGTCGAGAAAGTGCCGCGCGGTGGCGAGGTCGCCGGGATGGACGCGCAGCCAGGCGTCGATAAAGGGGCCCACCAGCCAAGCCCACACTGTACCCTGGTGATAGGCGGCGTCGCGGGCGCGCAAATCGCCGAAATAGCGCGGTTTGAAATCCGGCTCGCCGGGCGCCAGCGAGCGCAGTCCGAGCGGCGTCAGCAGACGGTCGTGCACCGCCCCGACCACGGCCTCCCAATGCGCTTCGTCGAGCACCGGGTTTTCCAGCGAAACCGCGAAGATCTGGTTCGGCCGGAAGGCGTCGTCGTCGCCGTTCTCGCCATCGACGACGTCGTAGAGATGGCACTTTTCGTCGTGCCAAAAACGGCGATTGAACGAGGCGCGAGCGCGCTCGGCATGACCGGCGATCTCGTCGGCCTCTGGGTCGTTGGCTTGGCGCAGCCAGCCGCCCAACAGGCGCAGGGCGTTGTACCATAGGGCATTGATTTCGACTGCCTTGCCGCGCCGTGGTGTCACCACCCAGTCGCCGACTTTGGCATCCATCCAGGTCAGCTGGTAACCCTCGGCGCCTTGGGTGAGCAATCCGTCCGCCGGGTCGACCCAGATGCCGAAGCGCGTCCCCTTGAGATGATGCCGCGCGATCCTCTTCATGATCGGCAGGAGGAGACGCAGCGTCGCTTCGTCGCCGGTGATCTGCACATAGCGGCCGAGCGCGTGGAAAAACCACAGCGTCGCGTCGGCGGTATTATAGAGACCCTTGCTCTCGCCCTCGGGGAACATGTTGGGGATCAGCCCGTCTCGCACGTAATGGGCGAAGGCGCGCAGAATCCAGCGCGCCTCGGCCGGCCGCCCGGTCGACAGTGTCAGCCCTTCGAGCGATATCATCGTGTC
>Ga0182015_10003233_pt1 | contig 18527 bp, 19 predicted proteins | sample 712P3MmetaG_FD_120478 | JGI IMG/M metagenome (GOLD analysis project Ga0182015, IMG submission 120478) | Permafrost microbial communities from Stordalen Mire, Sweden - 712P3M metaG | ecosystem: Environmental > Terrestrial > Soil > Wetlands > Permafrost | place: Sweden: Stordalen | collected...
AGGCTCACCACGATCACCCGCGTAGCCGCAGGACGTGTCCGACGAGCGTCCGACGTTGTCCGACGCGTGTCAGACACGGGCACCGCCGTCGTAACAGCCACCGGCCCCGCGTCTACCTTGTTCGTTCTTGTCTGCGCCGCAACCGGCAACACCGAGAGAACCAGGCAGCTCGCCACAATCATCGTTTTCTGTAGGTCGTCCATCTTGTCGCCTCGCTCAGCCTCACGCCGCGACAAAGTGCACTCACCGGACCATTTCCGGTCCCACAGAAAACAATGACCTTAGCGACGGGTCACCACCGCGCCCGCGTGTCGCGTCAGACACGCCCGTGTCATGTCTGACACGCGTTCCCGCAACCACCGCCTCGCAAACCACAACAACGTCCCAGCCAACTCCACCCCGCACTCAAGCGTCTGCATACAGCATGGATATGCAGCTCTCGAAGTTGATCCGCCGCAAAATCGTTGTCCTCGGTCCCAAACTCCTCGACAGCGGGGACAAGGATCAGGCCAAGCTTGAGACCGTAACCCTCGTCGGCGTCGAAGCCTCCGGCATCTGGATAGAAAGCGAGGAAGCCGCCAACCGCATCGCCGACCGGTTCCGCGTCAAGCCCGCCACCCCATCCGCCTTCTTCATCCCCTTCGCCCAGATCGTCACCATCCTGGCCAGCAACGACAGCGCCGACGCGACCGAAACCGGCACAGTCGTCATCGAAACCGCTGCCTAGCACAGATGTGGGTGCCCCACGTCTCGATTTTGAGACGTGGGATTCGCGCGTTGTACAGTTCCTCTGTGCGCAATTGCTGCCCGCTGCTTCTGCTTCTCGTCGCCCTCAGCGCCAACGCGCAAACCACCGCCGCACCGCACTACGTCGAGCGTGAGATCTTCATCCCGTGGACGCAGGCCGCACCCAACGGCCTCGACACCCTGCTCGTCTACGCTGACCTTCCCGGCAAACATCCCTTCGTCGTTATGACGCACGGCTCCTCACGCAAGCCCGAGGAACATGCTGAAGTCACGCCATGGGGATTTCTCCCCCAGGCGCAATGGTTCGCCCGTCGCGGATGGGTTGTCCTCGTTGTCGTGCGCCGCGGCTACGGCCACTCCGGCGGCGAGCAGGATGGACGCCGCGCCGGCCACTGCCCCTCCACCGACTACCAGGCCGCCGCCGAATATGCCGCCGAGGATCTCCGCGTGGCCATGGACTACGCCCGCTCCCTCCCTAACGTCGATCCCGACCGAGCCATCGCCGTCGGCGTTTCGACCGGTGGCCTGGCCACCGTCGCGCTCACCGCGAACGCCCCGCGCGAACTCGTCGCCGCCATCAACTTCGCCGGAGGCCGCGGTTCACAAGCCGATCACGACGTCTGCAATCCCGACGACCTCGTCCACGCCTACAAAGACTTCGGCAAGCACTCGCGCGTTCCCATGCTCTGGCTCTACGCCCAGAACGACAAATTCTTCTGGCCCGAGCTCGCGCAAAAATTTGACGCAGCCTTCCGCTCCCAGGGCGGCAACGACCAATTCGTCCTCGCCCCTCCCATCGGCGACGACGGCCACTCCCTCTTCCGCCACGTCGATGCCTGGTCCGACACGGTCGACGCCTTCCTCATTGCGCATCAGCTCAACCCGCTGCCGCAGCCTTTCCCGGAAATCCCGCCACCCAACGTTCCGCCTCCGCCCGGCCTCAGCGAAAACGGCCAGCACGCCTTCGAGTCGTATCTCCTCCTCGGACCCCATAAGGCCTTCGCCACCTCGCCCCACTCCTTCGGCTTCTCCACCGCGCAAATCAGCGCCGACGACGCCCGCCATAAAGCCCTCGACAACTGCCGCCACAGCGTCCGGTCCGGCGAGGACTGCGTCGTCGTTTCTGTCGACAACGCCGCGGTCCATCCCTGAACCAACTTCACTCTTGCCCTCCCCTTTCGCCCCGTTTTACCATCGAGCCTCTCTCCCCAGGCCCAGATCGTTTTGCCCCGGAGACCCCCGTGACCCCGCGCCGACTTTCCGCAACAGCGCCCACCCTCGCGCTCCCCGTTCTCTTTCTCGCCTTCGCCCTCCACGGCCGCGCCCAGGACATCCCCATCGGCGTCACCTACGTCTGCAGCGGCGAACACATCTACATCGAGAACTGCAATATCCGCGACACCTCGGACACCTCCACCTGCATGGTCGCCCACCCCGACCACCTCACCCCGACCGGCCTCAACAGCTACACCTACCTCACCCGCGGAGCCCTCAAAAAGCTCCTTCCCACCTGCCAGCAGCCCTCCGCTAAACAACTCGCCGACGCCGAAGCCTTCAAGAAAAAGCAGCAGGAACTCTACGCCGCTGCCGTCGCCAAAGCCAATCCGCAGCCCGCAGCCGCGCCGCCCGGCAACCCGAATTCCGGTCCCGGCCAGCCCATCAACGTCAACACCCAAACCATGACACCCGAGCAGCGCCAGCTCAACCGCTGCATCACCTCCGGCCGCCTGCCCTCATCGTGCACCGGAAATTCCCTGCTCGGAGCATTCAGCTCCATGCTGTCCTCGGTCCTTCCCACCGCGGGCTCCAAAGAAGCAGCTGCCGGTCCCAACATGGCTGGCGTCTTCGAAGGTCCCGGCCACTGGCGTCTCGACTTCATCACCGATGGCGTGCTGGTCAACTGCGCCTTCCTCTCCCCCGATCAGCACGCCTACTCCATCAAATTCGAAGCCGACCGCACCGCGCTCGTCATCGACACGACGCCCAAGCCTTTGGTCCTCACCTTTAAAGCCGACGGCACCATCACCGGCCCCGGTCCCGTCACCATCGATGGCGTCGTCGCCAGTGGCTACAAAAGCGACGCGCCCGCTAACGCCACCCAGCAGGACCAGTTCGGCAACCTCTACGATTCGGCCGGCAATCGAGTCTCCGGCAGTGCCAACACCGGTCACACCACCTTCGCCTCGCGCCGTGCCACCTGCCCCGCCCTCGATCTCTCTTCCAAAGGCGCCAGCGTTGGCGCTGAAACCATGGCAACCGACCTCCTCAAAACTGCCTTCGGTGGCGATAAGGGTCCGCCCACCCCGCCCGGCATCCGCATGCACGGCATCTTCGCCGCCTCCACCGGATTCAGCATCCAGTTCTTCCCCGAAACCGCGGTCCTCGGCTGCGGCCCCGACGCCGCCCGCGCCTATCCCTATACGGTCCACGCCGAGGGCCCGCGCGCCGTCATCAAGATCGACACGCCCGACCATCCACTCGCCGTCAGCTTCCGCCCCGATGGCTCTCTCGACCCCGGGTCCGGCCCGTATCAGGTCCACGCCCGCCGAATCGTCGGTCAAAATGAAAACGACGCCTTCACCTTCGCCCCCTACGAACAGACCTGCGCCCTCGCTGTCCTCGCACCCAGCAAAACCATTCCCGCCAGTGGCGGATCCACGAGCCTGCTAGCTGCTTCCGCACCGCCAGCGCCGCTCAACGTCCCCACCGGACCCGCGAACGCCACGCTCTCCATCGTCTCCGGATTCGCGCCGCAACCCGGCCAGCCCAACCTGCTCGCAGCCCACCCCTACATCCTTCTGCGCGACAGCTTCACGGACACCATCGCCCGCACAGTAGCCATTCCCCCCGACTCCTCCGCGCACAAGGTCCTCGGCCTCGCCTGCGGCAATCGCACCCCCGACTGTCAGAAAATTATCGCTGCCATCCAGGCCGATTCCGCCGGCAGCATCCGCGCCGATGCTAACGGCGGAGCCACCTTCCCCGCCGTCCCCGCCGGAACCTACTACCTCATGATTTCCGCAAACGTTGCCAACAATAAGGTCGTCGCCTGGGAACAGCCCGTCCATCTCCATTCAGGCGTGAACACCGTCACCCTCAACCTCCAAAACGCCACGCCTATCAACTGACGCGGCCGACTCCGGGTGCCCCATGTCTCGCCTTTGAGACATGGGAATCGCGCAAAGCGCGACGGCTTTTCACTGTTCGCTAACCGCTATCCGCTGTCCGCTCGCTTTCTCCCTTGACATCCCAACGGTTCGTGATAACTTACCGTTAGTGGACACTTACCTACAAGCCGGACTCGATGCCCTCGGCGACCAAACCCGCATGGCCATCTTTCAGAAGCTCGCCGCCGGCCCCATCGCTGTCAACGAACTGGCCCGCAAGCTCCCCGTCACCCGGCCCGCCGTCTCCCAGCACCTCAAGGTCCTCAAGGACGCGGGCCTCGTCACCGACACCCGCGAAGGAACCCGCCGCCTCTATCAACTCAATCCCGAAGGCGTCGCCCGCCTCCGCGCCCACTTCGACCAGATGTGGACCCAGGCCATGAGCGCCTTTCAGGCCGTCGCCGAAAAATCCCCAAAGGAACAATCCCCGCACCAGCCGCCGCAAAAAAAGAAAACACCCGTAAAAGGAGAAAGAAATGCCCACGTCCGCAGAAGAAGCCGTCGTCCGTAAAACCATCCTCGTCCGCGCCCCCATCGACCGCGCCTTCTCCGTCTTCGTCGAGCAGATGGAAACCTGGTGGCCCGCCACCCACCACATCGGCTCCACGCCCTTCGAAGCCATCTTCGTCGAGCCTCGCGTCGGCGGCCGCTGGTACGAGCGCGACATCCAGGGCAATCAATGCGACTGGGGCAAAGTCCTTGCATGGGACCCGCCGAACCGCGTTTGCTTCTCCTGGCACGTAGGTCCCGGCCACGACCAGCCCGACTGGAAGGTCGACCCCGATCCCGCAAAGGCGAGCGAAGTCGAGTTCACCTTTGTGCCCGAAGGACCCTCCGCAACGCGCGTCAATCTCGAACACCGCTGCCTCGAGCGCCACGGCGCGGGCTACGAACAACTGCGCGCCATCTTCGACGGACCCGGCGCCTGGATCACCATCCTCGAGATCTTCGCGAAGGTCGTCGAGAAGAATGCCACCGAAGGAGCACCCGCATGAAAGCTGTGCTCCCGCTCCGCATCGCCTCGGTCCTGACCTTTATTCACGCAGTCCTCCACACCATCGGCGGGGTCTTCGGCAAGACTCCGCCCGGCCCCGCCACCATGGTCGTCGCCACCATGAAAGCCAACCCCATCCAGGTCCTCGGCGTCACTCGAACGCTTTGGGACTTCTACCATGGCATGGGTCTCGGCGTAACCATCGCCCTTACCGCTGAGTCCATCGTCTTCTGGCAACTCGCTTCCCTCGCCAAAACCGTCGCCCCACGACTCCGCCCCATCCTCGCGACGTTTCTCGTTGCCTATCTCGCCCTCGCCGTCAATTCCTGCTTCTACTTCTTCGCCGGTCCGGTCATCGCAGAAATCCTGATCGCCGCCTGCTTCGCCTGGGCCATCGTCGCCGCCAAACCAGCAATCGCCGTCTAGCGCTAAACTCCCGTCATCCTGAGCGAAGTTCGGCTTCCCGAGCCGAACACAGTCGAAGAGCCTGGCCTGAGCAAGCAGCCGAAGGCGGCGCGTCGAACGGCACCTCCCGAGCGTCAGTAATCCGGGCGAGCCGTGCTCGTCCGGATTCGCGAGGGGCTGCACTCTCCCCCTGTACCCCCTTCCTGCTCACCCTCACCCCCCACCCCCGGTCCAACCAATCGACTGTTCTATTCCCATGCGGATTTATGCCCACCACCCCACGCCGAATCATGCACAATAAGGATGGGCTTTTCGGAGGTTGCCGATGACCAGCTCCCGCGCCGCCTTTACCGCGCTCCTCCTTGCCGGATCTCTCGCCGCCGCTGCACAGGACCTGCCCCAATCTTCAACTCCACCGCCAACTGCGCCGCCCGCTGCCCCGGCTCCGCAACCCGCACCCCCGCCGGCTCCCGTGCAAATCGCCATAGCCGCACCCCCCGCAGCCCAGAACATCATCCTGGTTCCCGCCGGAACCAAGGTCCTCCTTGAGACTCGCAGCGCCGTCAACACCAAGAGCGCTCGCCCCGGCGACGGAGTCTACCTCTATTCCACCTTCCCGGTGGTCGTCGGCAGCCGCGTCGTCATTCCCTCCGGCGTCTACGTCCAGGGCATCGTCGACAGCGTCGTCCGCCCCGGCCGCGGCGTAGGAGCAAAAAAAGCACAGCTCAACATGCACTTCACCTCCATGATTTTTCCCAACGGCTCCGTCGTTGAAATCCCAGGCATGGTCAACAGCATGCCCGGCGCCGAACATCAGAAGGTGAACAGCCAGGAAGGCACCATCGAGCAGGACGGCGGCAGCAACAAAGCGCACAATGCCGGCGAAACAGCCAAAGTCGCCGTGCCTACCGGAGCCACCATCGGCTCCATCGGCGGCCTTGAATCCGGCCATCCTCTCGCCGGTGGACTCGAAGGCGCAGGCGCGGGACTCGCCGCCGCCGGCATCGTCGCCCTCTTCACCCGCGGCGCCGACGTCAACATCCCTTCCGGAACGCAGGTCGAAATGGTTCTCCAGCGTCCCCTGCAAGTGCAGGAAGCGAACGTCAATGGGCCAACCAGCCTCGTCCCCGCCTCGAGCCAGCAGCAGCCCATGCCCAAACCAGGCCGCCAGCCCATTTTCTGCCCCACAGGCAGCTTGGGCTGCAGCTGAAAAAACAAGACCAACACCCACCCCAAAAACCCAGCGACGGCCAGGTTCACCCCACAGCAAGAAGCTTGACCCCCTGCACCCCACACGTCAACGTGAATCGGGTCCCAGACCACACCAAAAGTACTGCACCCGTGCCATTTTGGGAAACGCACGGTCTCAACTCCCCCATGGCACTTTTGCCGCAAGCCGTTCGACTGCGCCGTGAGGCCTCCAAAGAACGGCTGCATCAGCCCACTGAGCCGGAGTATCGCGGAAACCGGAAGACCGCTTCCTCACGGCATCCCATGTTTTTCCAGATTCCCGGAAACGGAATCCAGAGAAAATACGTAGAGTAGATTCAACGAGGAACCCGACTGCCCGTGCTCCATCCCCGTCTCCGCTTCCTGAATCGCCTGCTGCATCCTCGCTACCGCGTCTGGGCGCGGGACATCGGCATCTCCGTCATCGCGTCGTTCTTCATCGTCACCGTGCTCTACCAGCCCGTGCGCGTTGAAGGCACCAGCATGCAGCCCGAGTTGCGCGATCAGGATCGCCTCTTCATCGACAAGCTCTTCTTCCACTTTGAAAAAATCTCCCGCGGCGACGTCGTCGTCTTCCACTATCCCCGCGATCCGGAAAAAAGCTACATCAAGCGCGTCATCGCGCTCCCCGGCGACTCCATCTTCATCGACCATGGCCGCGTCTGGATCGACGGCGACCCGACCGAGGAAGACTACGTCCCCCACCGCTATCGCGACACCCGCTCCATGCCCGAGATGATCGTCCCCGCCGGCCAATACTTCGTTATGGGCGACCACCGCTCCATCTCCTCGGACTCCCGCGACTTCGGCCCCGTCGACCGCGAGCTCATCTACGGTAAAGCCACCTTCATCTACTGGCCCGCCGACAACATGGGCGTCGTCCGCTAAAGTTCGAAAAAAAAGTAAGAGAGAATCTCAGTTCCCATCGAGCCTCTCGACAGGTCTGAAGGGCCACGCTCAGTATCCGGCTTCGCGCCCGTGACGAATCGCAAGAATCACCACTTGCTTCTCGTCAAAATGGTAGAGCGCGACGTACGCGCCCTGACCGAACTCAATGATCCACTCTCGAAACTCGGGAAGCATTCCATCAACCGGGCGGCCAATCTCCGGATGTGTCGTAAGAGCCTTTACGCCTCGCCGAATAGTCTGAATCGCGCGGCGGCCGGCATCGGGACTCTTGGAAGCGAGGAAATCGTTGAGTCGCACCACGTCGCGAAGCGCAGCCTGCGACCACCTCACTCGTGGCATTTGGCCGCATTACTCATGGCATTGAGGAGGAGCTGCGCGCTTACCCGCTTCGAGCTTCTTCAGCCAGGCGTCGGCTTCGCTGCCCGTCACGTGCAAGCCGGTGTTCTGATAGTGCTCCCAGGCCGCAAGCGCATCCTGACGCAACCCTTCGCGCTTTTCCTCGCGTTCAACGTACTGCTCGACCGCCTCGCGCATGATCCAGTGCGAAGTGCGGCGGCGCGATGCAGCCAGACGCCGCACCCGCTCTTTCGTCGTTGCATCGAGTTTGAGGCTGGTCGTCGGTGAGGGAGCCATGGGTATTGAAAGGTGTTACCCCTTGTTACTTTAGCATAGGGCGACTTTGGCATCGAGAGCTGCCCCTGCAACTTCACCTCGGAGCGCCAACCCGCCGCCAGCATCAACCTCACAGTAGCCGAGAAGGCGACGCGCCACAGATTCAACCTCCTGGCTCCTGACTACAGGCTACTGGCTACCGGCTCCCGCCGCACATACCCTTCGTGCGCCATCATCTTCCCCATCGGTTTGTAAGCCGCCATCTCCTCGGGCTGAAACGTCCCCAGCCCATCCACGTAGCGGTTGTACATCGAGAAGGCCGCCGCGATCAGCACCGTGTCATGGATCTCCATGTCCGTAGCGCCCTGCTCGCGTGCAGCCGCAACGTCGGCCGCCGTGACCTTCTTCCCACCCTCGCGTACCTTCTTCGCAATTCCAATCAGCGCCCGCAGCTTCGGCGAAACTTCCGCAGCCTCCGGATTCGCCTTCACTGCCTCAATCCACGCGTAGTCCGCCTCGCGACCGCCGCGATGCTCCGCCGCCGCAGCGCTGTGCGATAACTGGCAGAACCGGCATTCATTCCCATTCGACACCACAGCCGCGATGGCCTCGCGTTCCGCACTCGTCAGCGAGTTCTCGCCGCGCAACAGAATCTCCGCCAGCTCACGCATCGGCTTCGCCGTCTCCGGCCTGAATGCAAATCCCCCGGTAATTCCCGGTAATCCCTCTTCCAGTGCAATATGTGCCATCGTTTCCTCCTCGAGCTTTATCCAGTTGTTCTCATCCAATTGTGGCCAACGGCTCTTCATCCACCGAGTCACCCACCACCGGCCCATGCGCCGCGTATCGATACGCCGGCAGCGCCAGCATCGCCACTGAAGCCACCAGCGTCACCGTACAAAATGCATTCAGAATCCCCGTATACGATCCTGTCCTGTCATAGATATGCCCCAACACCAGCGGAGCAATCGCCCCCGCCACCGCAAACGTGCTGTACACCATTCCATACAGCGTCGAAAACGACCGCAGCCCAAAATACCGCCGCAACATATAAGGAACCAGATCCAGTTCGCATCCGCCACCCAGTCCCGCGACAAACGCCGCCGGAGCCGCTGCCCCAAACGTCCGCGCATGCGCCAGCAGCAGCATTCCCACACCCGCTGCAAGCAACGACGCAACGGCAATGTGCGAACCCTTCACAATATCCAGCAGCCACCCCAGCACAAACCGGCCCGTCACGCTCGAAATCCCCAGCAGTGACGCCGTGAACGCAATCTCCCGCGTCTTCAAACCGTGATCGCCGAGCATCGGCGCAAGATGCGCCACCGCTCCGTTTTCGCTCAGCGAAAGAGCCACCACTCCCAGCGCGAGCAGCCAGAAACTCAAAGTCCCCAGCGCCCGCTGCCAGCTCAATCCCTCTGCTGCCTCGCCGCGCAGCACCTGTGAAGACTCGTGCGCCGATCCCGCCCTCGGTGATCGCGCGAACAATAACGTCAGCGGCGCCCCAATCAGCAACGGCAGCGCCGCCAGTCCGAAATAAGTCTCCCGCCATCCATAAGTGGCCAGCAGGTGCGCCACCAGGGGTGGAACCACAAACGAACCCACGCCCGATCCGGCCACTACAATCGACAGCGCCGCGCCCAGCCTTCGCTCGAACCACGCTGCAATCACACGTGCGTAGCCCAGCTGATACGTCCCCGTCCCAGCAATCCCGATGAACACTGCGTTCGCGTACAGCTGCCACAGATGCGGCGTCAGAAATCCGAGCGCCCCCATCCCCAGCCCAAACGCCGCCATAAATCCCGCAATCAATTTCCGCGGATCGAAGCGGTCGAACAGCTTCCCAATGAACGGCGAACAAATCGCCACCGAAATCGCCGCAAGGCTGAATGCCCGTGCAATCTGTTCGCGATCCCACCCGAACGCCTGTCCCAGTGGCTTCACCATGAAGCTGAAGCTGTAGATGAAAACCGTCGCGAAGCCCGTCAGCACGCCGATGTGGCACACCACCGCCACCCGCCATCCCGGATACCCGAGTTCGTTCTCAGCCAGGCGCACTGCCGCCGGCATCTTGTCGATGTTCATCTGTACCAAACGATCATTTCTGGGGACCGCAACCGCGCGCCCATTATCCCGAAGCCGGACCACAACTCACAACCGCTCACGGGTCGGCATTTTTCTCAACCCTTTGACCGATGTCGTGCGACGGCGGATAGATCAGCGAGCGCTTTCCTGTCGTTATCTGAGAGTTAGTACCTGATTAACAACTGTTACTGTCGTAGCCACTTCTTCCGTTCCAGGCGATTTCGCTGGACACACAGCCCCGGCTTGCTCCAGAATTCCTCCACCCACCGAGAGAACTTCCGCCTTGCCTTGCGCGGAAATCCCCTTCTCCGGTCTCGAAGGAGACACCTTGAATTCCCTGCTCAGGACATCCCTCCTCTGCCTCGCTACGGCCTCGCTCGCAGCTGCGGCTGCTGTCGCCCAGACGCAACCCCTCCTCACCCATCATGTCCGCCACGAAACCGAAACCGGCGCCGCCAAAGCTCTCGGACAAATGCCCGCTGCGCAGACCCTCCGCCTCACCATCACGCTGCCGCTGCGCAACCAGCCCGAACTCGACACCCTCCTCGACGATCTCTACAACCCAGCGAGCCCCTCCTACCGCCATTTCCTCACCGTCGAGCAATTCACCGCACGGTTTGGCCCCACCGAAGACGACTACAACGCCGTCATCAATTTCGCCAATGAGCACGGCCTCGCCGTCGTCGCCACCTCGCCCAATCGCGTCAATCTCGACGTCACCGGTTCCGTCTCCGCCATCCAGCAGGCCTTCCACATCTCGATGCGCACCTACCAGCACCCGACGGAGAATCGCACCTTCTTTGCTCCTGACCACGAACCCACGGTCGATCTTCCCTTCCAACTCTGGCACGTCGCCGGCCTCGACAACTTCTCCATCCCCAAGCCCGCCGGCCTCACCCACAATCCCAACGCCAACCACGGTGAGCCCAGCGCAACCACCGGCTCCGGTCCCTCCGCGTCCTTCCTCGGCAGCGACATGCGCGCCGCCTACTACGGAAATGGCTCTCTCACCGGCGGCGGCCAATATCTCGGCCTGCTCGAGTACTACGGAACCGACCTCGCCGACGTCCAGACCTACTACAAGAACGTTGGCCAGACTTATCCTGGCTCCGTCATCACTTTGCTCTCTACCGACGGTACCAGCACCGCCTGCGTCGACTCGCGCTCCGGCGGCGATTGCGACGACACCGAGCAGACTCTCGACATAACCCAGGCTCTCGGCATGGCGCCTGGCCTCTCCGGCCTCGTCGTCTACGTCGGATCGACGGACTCCGCCATCTTCAACTCCATGGCGACCCACACCCCTCTGAACGCGCAGCTCAGTTCTTCCTGGACCTGGTACCCCGCCGATCCCAGCACCGACAATCCGTACTTCGAGGAATTTGCCGCTCAGGGTCAGAACCTCTTCCAGGCCGCCGGCGACAGCAGCAAGTGGACCACCTCCGGCTCCGCGTCTGAAATCTTCCCCGCCGACGATGTCTATCTCACCTCGGTCGGCGGCACCGACCTCGACACCGCATCGGCTGCCGGACCCTGGTCCTCGGAAACCGGCTGGTCCGACTCAGGCGGCGGCATCTCTCCCAACAAATTCGCCATTCCCTCGTGGCAAACCACTGCGGCCAGCAGTTGCTCCAGTTGCTCAAAAACCTACCGCAACGGACCCGACGTCTCGGCCAACGCCAACTTCACCTTCTATGTGTGCGCCGATCAGACCACCTGCACCGCCAACGAATACGGCGGCACCAGCTTCGCCACGCCCATGTGGGCCGGCTTCCTCGCCCTCGTCAACCAGCAGTACGCCGCGTCCAACAGCGGCAAGACCCTGGGCTTCATCAACCCGGCGCTCTATGCCATTGGTGACGGTTCCAGCTACGATACTGACTTCCACGACATTACCAGCGGCAGCAATGGCTACTCCGCTACTACTGGCTACGATCTAAACACCGGATGGGGCAGCCCCACTGCCAGCCTCGTTAGCGCGCTCGCCGGCTCCACGACACAGACCCCAGGCTTCACCCTCTCTGCTTCTCCTGGCTCGGTCTCCGTAGCCCCGGGTGCTGAGGGATCCACCACCATCACCAGCGCCGTCACCGGCGGCTTTGATTCCTCCATTGCGCTCAACGCCACCGGTCAACCATCCGGCGTCACCATCGTCTTCAACCCAACCTCGATTACCGGCGCGGGCACGTCGAGCATGTCCATCACCGTTGGCTCGTCGGTCGCGCCCGGCACCTACCCCATCACCGTCACCGGAACCTCCGGCAGCACGGTTGAAACCACCACCGTCTCGCTAACGGTCACCAGCACGACCGCCGGATTCTCCATCAGTGCCAACCCAACCTCCATCAGCATCGCCCGCAACGCTTCCGGTGACGTCACTATCACCGCCACCGCCACGGGCGGCTTCGATTCACCGATTACGCTCTCCGCCTCGGGCGAGGGTAGTGCCAACTCTGTCTCCTTCAGTCCCACAACCATCACCGGCGCCGGCTCTTCGACCATGAAGATCACCGTCGGCCGCAATGCCTCTACTGGCGACCACACCATCACCGTCACCGGAACCAGTGGCAGCACGAAACATACAACCACGGTCACCCTCGACGTCATCCGTTAGTGGCGCCGGACAACACTCCACAGCCCCATAAACAGAGGCCCGGATCCCCATGATCCGGGCTTTCCCATTTTGATCATCTCCCCAGCGGTCGTCCTGTTTCGGAACACCTCTGCCTTTTCTCCCGCATCTATTTATTGGTGGGCCGTCCCCGGTCGATACCGTCTCTACAGGGGGATTTCTTATGGCCGTGCATACCGTCGAATCGCCGCTCGACTTTTCTGACTTCACCACAGAACCGGTAGATCACTCTGGCATCGTCTCCGGCGTCAGCCCCGATGGCACACCCGAAATCAACCTCGGCGCCTTCCGCGGTCTCGCCTTCGCTCTCGTGTTTGAAACCGTCCTCGTCATCTTCGAAGCCCTTGCCTGGCAGGTCTTCCGTACCTTTACCCGCTGAGGGAAACGCTCCGAACCGACCTGCGGACCCCCGTGTGGCCCGCTTTTGGCTCTACCTCTTCCCTGCACCCTGTACCCTGACTCCATGGATCTCGTCATCAACGGCCAGCCGCGCAGCTTCCCTTCGCTCGCCGCCGGCTCCACTCTTCAGGATCTCCTCACCGCTCTCGCCCTCAAATCCGACCGCGTCGCCGTCGAACACAATGGCGCCATCGTCTCCCGCCCGTCCTGGCCCTCCACGCCCATCACCGACGGAGACAAATTCGAGATCGTCCACTTTGTCGGAGGCGGCACACTCTAACCTCGCTCCCCAGCGCGCACGCATTTCCCGTTGCCCCGTCCGTCACTCCCGTGTACTCTCAGAATCGCTAAGGTTCCTCCAAACTCGTCACCCTCCAATAACATTCTTAGGGACTTTCATGAATCAACCCATCGTCTTCGTCAGCGGCAGTAAAGGAGGTGTCGGCAAATCTCTCACCACCATGGCCGTCCTCGATTACCTCACCACAGAACATCGCTACGTGCGGCTCCTCGAAGCCGACACCACCAATCCCGACGTCTGGAAATCCTACCGCCGCAATGTCGAAGGTGAGGTCGTCTCCCTCGATGAAGTCGACGGCTGGATTAACCTCGTCAACACCTGCGACGCGAATCCCTTCAAGGCCGTCGTCGTCAATACTCCGGCGCGCAACAACGATGCGGTCCTCCGCCACGGCAGCATCCTGCTCGACTCGCTCAAGGAACTCGCCCGTCCGCTCATCACTCTCTGGGTCATCAACCGCCAGCGCGACTCCCTCGAGCTGCTCAAGAACTATCTCGAATCCATGACCGCTGGCGTCGTTCATGTCGTCCGCAACGGCTACTTCGGCGACCAGAACAAGTTCGAGCTCTATCAGTCCAGCTCCATGCCTGAAACCATCGCGCAGCAGGGCGGCAAGACTCTCTTCCTCCCCGACCTCGCCGACCGCGTCACCGACGAACTCTACTCCCGCCGCATCACCCTCCAGGAAGCCGTACAGCAGCTCAAACTCGGCGATCGCGTCGAACTCCAGCGCTGGCGCGGCCACGTCAAAGAGATGATGACCCAGGCCGGCGTCTAAATTTGAATAGTTTTGGGTGCCCCACGTCTCGATCTTGAGACGTGGGATACGCGCCAGGCGCAGCGTTTGGTCTTTGTTCTGTAGTCTGTGTTCCTATGCTGAACACTGAACGCTTTTGTATGTCTGACCCGCTCTTCAATCGTCGCCACTTCAGCAAGTCCGCGCTCCTCGGCGGAGCCTCAGCACTCCTCTCCGCATCCACACTCAGTGGCCAATCATCTGCGACCACCGCCCAACTAATCGACGCCCGCAACGCAGGCGCAAAGGGCGACGGCCGGACCGATGACACTGCCGCCCTCCAATCCGCCATCGATGCCGCGGCAGAAAAACACAGCGCCGTTTTTCTCCCGCCCGGCATCTATATCACCCGCGAGCTCCACCTGCGCCCCGCCGTCGCACTCACCGGCATTCCCGCCTGGAATTACAGCAGCGCCGACGGCGGCTCCGTCCTTCGTCTCGCCTCCGCCGACGCCACCTGCCTCCTCAATCTCACCGATGCGCGCGGTGCAACCATCCACGGCATCGCCCTCGAAGGCGCCCACCTCGGCAAAAATATCCACGGCATCGCCACCGTTCGCACCGCTTACGGTCCGCACGAAGATGGCTTTCGCATCGACACCTGCCAGATCGCGCGCTTTACCGGCTCGGGTATCAACCTCTCCCACGCCTGGTGCTTCAGCGTCCGCCATTGCGAGATGATGGCCAACCAAGGCGACGGCCTCACCCTTCGCGGCTGGGACGCCTTCATCCTCGACAACTGGCTCTCCGGTAACGGCCGCGCCGGATTCGCGGCCCGCGACGAAAACGCCTCCGTCACCTTCACCGCCAACCGCGTCGAGTGGAACAGCGAAGAGAACTTCCTCGTCACCGGTGGCGACGGCTATCAGATCACAGGCAATTTCTTCGACCGCGCCGGCACCATCGGCGTCGCGCTCCGCACAAATCCACAAAACGAGTCGTGGAACAAAGGCCCCTGCACGCAATTCTCGATCACCGGCAATTTCATCAAGCGCAGCGGAAAATTCGCCAAACCCGACACGCCCGACTCCGCGCAAATCCTGCTCGACGGATCCACCGGCGTCACCTGCATCGGCAATACACTGCAGTCCGGCCGCGACGACGGCGACAAAGGCCTCTGGAGCCCGAGCTACGGCATCATCGTCCAGAACCTGGAAAACTGCGTCGTCGCAAACAACGTCCTCCACGACGGAGCCCTCCGCCAACTCCTCGTCGACAACGGAGGCCACAAGAACGGCGTCATCATCAAAGACAACCCCGGCCGTCTCTTCACCCCAAAATAGCAACCAATCCTCTGACAGCCTGGCGATCTGTAACCTGTAACCTGTACCCATGACCAAAAAAGTCCGCTGGGGCGTCCTCTCCACTGCCAACATCGGCGTTAAAAAAGTCATTCCCGCGATGCAGCAAGGCCAGCTCTGCAGGGTCGCCGCCATCGCCTCGCGCGACCTCGCCAAAGCCACAGCCATCGCCGCGCAACTCAACATCCCCACCGTCTACGGCTCCTACGAAGAACTCCTCGCCGACCCCAATATCGACGCCATCTACAACCCGCTCCCCAACCAGCTCCACGTCCCCTGGGCCATCCGCGCCGCCGAAGCCGGTAAGCACGTCCTCTGCGAAAAACCCCTCGCCATGAACCGTACCGAAGCCGAGTCCCTCCTCGAAGTCCGCGCCCGCACCCGCGTCCTCATCGGCGAAGCTTTCATGATCCGTTCCCACCCGCAGTGGCTCCGCACCCGCGCCCTCATCGACCAGGGCCGCATCGGCCAACTCCGCTCCGTCAGCGCGTTGTTCAGCTACTTCAACAACGACCCCGCGAACATCCGCAACATCCCCGAAACCGGCGGAGGCGCTCTCTACGACATCGGCTGCTACTGCATCCACTCCGCCCGTTACGCCTTCGGACAGGAGCCCACCCGCGTCTGCGGCCTTATCGACCGCGACCCGCAGCTCGGCACCGACCGCCTGACCTCCGCGCTCCTCGACTTCCCTGCAGGCCACGCCATCTTCACCTGCAGCACGCAGCTCGTCCCGTTCCAGCGCGTTCATTTCTACGGGACTAAAGGCCGCATCGAAATCGAGATCCCCTATAACGCGCCGCCCGATCGCCCCACACGCATCATCATTGACGACGGCAGCGATCTCTTCGGCTCCGGCATCTCCACCGAAACTTTCCCCATCGTCGATCAGTACACACTCCAGGGCGACGCCTTCTCCCGCGCCATCCTCGAAAACATCCCCGTCCCCGTCTCCCTCGAAGAAGGCATCGCCAACATGGCCGTCATCGATGCAATTTTCGCCTCCGCCAGTTCCAACCAGTGGCAAGGCGTTTCGCGCTGAATAACGTCACCGTTATCGTTACAAATCAAGATGGCGGCCGATATCCACCGGCCGCCATCTTCGCCACACTCTGCAATCGTTAAACCGTGATCACAACCTTTCCCACCTGCGCGTTCGACCCCAGATACTCATACGCCTCGCGGAACTGCGCCAGCGGAAACGTCTTCGCGATCGTCAGCTTGAACCTTCCGTCCGCCAGCCGCTCGTACACGTACCTCTTCGCTCCCTCAATCACCGCCGGCTGCCCGCGAAATTCCATCAGGGAATACCCGCGCAACGAGATCCCCTTAGTCATCGCCGCCCGCGTCGGAAACGGCGTCGGCTGCATCGACAATCCGCCGTACTGATAAATGATTCCGCCCGGCGCCGCCGCCTCCGCCAGCTTCTCCACAAACGGCCCCGCCACCGGATCGAAAATCAGCCGCGCTCCTTTGCCTCCCGTAATCGACTGTACCCGCGCAGGCAAATCCTCCTCCTCCGTCGCGATCACGTAATCCGCGCCCAGTTCTAGCAGCTCCTTCTTTTTCTTCGAAGTGCGCGTCGCCGCAATCGACTTCCCGCCCGCGTCCTTCACAATCTGGATCGCCGCCAGTCCCACGCTGCTCGACGCCGCCGGCAACAATACAAAATCTCCCACCGTCACTTTGCCCAGATGCACCAGCGCGCCCCACGCCGTCAGGTACTGCATCCAAATCGCCGCGCCCTCGGCCGGCGAGAGCGCCGGCGGATACTCACCCAGCACCGACGACGGCACCACAGCCTCTTCGCCCAACACCCCAAACTGGTTCATCGAATACCCCGGCACCGTCGCCACCTTCTTGCCCACCAGCTTCTTGTCGACGCCCGGACCCACGGCTTCCACCACGCCCGCCGCCTCATAGCCAATGCGCGAAGGCAGCTTCGGCTGCTCAAAATATTGTCCCGCCATATACAGCAGCTCGGCGCGATTCAGCCCCGTTGCCTGCACTCGCAGCCGCACCTCATTCTCCTTCGGCTCCTGTGTCGGCGCGTCTTCCATCTTCAGCATCTCCGGTCCACCCAGCTCATAAAAGCGCACAATCTTCGACATTCGCAGTTCTCCTCATGAAATGGAAGGCGCGACTCCCCCTCCACCCACTTCGATGAGACGCCGCGCCAAAGGACTCCCAATCCATACATCCTGGGAACCGCAACTCCCCCCGCGCTCCCCGGAAGAACGATCCGCAGACACGCGGGTTGCATCCCCCGGCCTTTTCCTGCATGATTTTCAAATTCCCATCCCCTTTTGAGAATTCTGCTCGAGGAGAGCCCCGTGGTAGCTGCAATTGTCCCCGTCCAGTCTTCTGAAGAAACCAGCGCCACTCCGCCCTGGACGCTCGCCACCCGCATCGCCTTCCGCTTCTGCTTCGTCTTCTTCTCTCTCTATTGCCTCTCCACCCAAATCATCACCTCGCTCATCGCCATCCCCACCGTCGATTTCCCCGACCCCTCCAGCATTCCGCCCTGGCGCCAGCTCATCACCTTCACCGCCACGCACATCTTCCGCCACAAAGATCCCCTCGTCTTCACCGGCAGCGGCAGCGGCGACAAAACCGTCGACTTCGTCCTCCTTTTCTGTCTTCTCGCTATCTCCCTCCTCGCCACCGCCATCTGGTCCGTCGCCGATCGCCGCAGAGCAAGCTACAGTGTCCTGCACAAATGGTTCATCCTCTGCCTGCGCTTCGCGCTCGCCGGACAAATGCTCTCCTACGGCTTCGCTAAGGCGGTCCCCCTCCAGATGCCCTTTCCCGGCCTCTTCACCCTCATCGAGCCCTTCGGCAACTTCTCCCCCATGGGCGTCCTCTGGTCCTCTGTCGGCGCATCACAGCACTATGAAATCGCCGCCGGCTGCCTCGAACTGCTCGGCGGTCTCCTCCTCTTCATTCCGC
>Ga0182015_10003234_pt1 | contig 18515 bp, 26 predicted proteins | sample 712P3MmetaG_FD_120478 | JGI IMG/M metagenome (GOLD analysis project Ga0182015, IMG submission 120478) | Permafrost microbial communities from Stordalen Mire, Sweden - 712P3M metaG | ecosystem: Environmental > Terrestrial > Soil > Wetlands > Permafrost | place: Sweden: Stordalen | collected...
GGTTTCCTGGCCCTCCATTTCGAGGCGGACGCGCTTGTCGAGGCCGAGGGCAAGATCGCGGACGAGGCGCGGGAAACGGGAGAAGACGTGGCTGACCGGCTGCATGCGCGCCTTCATCACGGATTCATGCTGTATGCTGTAACACTTTTAATATCAATCACCTTGAACTGTGGTACCCTGTCGTGTGCTGATTTTGTGCTTTACAAAGCCGCCCGGAGTGTGATTCACATGATTCCAAGCATTGCGATTTTCACTCGGCACAGTGAGAGATGTCCGCGCCATGGAGAGGAAGACTGGAGAAAATGCAACTGCCGGAAACATCTCAGGTGGACGCACAACGGCAAACAATATCGGCAGAGCGCGAGGACGCGAAGCTGGGCACAGGCTGAAGAGGAGCGGCGTAGACAAGAGCAAAAGTTTGCCTCATCAGGTGGCAACGCAAAGCCAGACACCAGCCCGAAGACGCTGGACGAAGCTGTCTCATTATTCCTGATTCACAAGCATAACGAGGGCGTCAAAGATAAAGCATACAAAGCATACAAATACACACTGGATAACCTGACTGCGTGGATGCAGCAACATGCTGTGTTCTTCCCGGCTGAGCTTACTTCGGAGCTTCTGATTCGATATCAGGCTACGTGGACGAAGAAACTTAATTCAACTGCGACACGGTCAAGAGTGCTCACCCGTATTCGCGGGTTCCTTCGATTCTGCCACGATGAGAAGTGGGTTGAACGCATCCCGAAGATGTCCAAGGTCCGCGTAGACGAAGTGCCGACACTGCCGCTCACCGATGAGGAATACCAGAAACTTCTCGATACCATTCCTTCGACATTCAAGGCCGAGAAGGCATCCCGTGTGCGGGCGCTGATTCAGCTTATGCGGCATTCGGGGCTAGCTATCCGAGATGCGGTAACGCTCGAACGAGATGAACTGACACTGGACGAAGCTCGCAAACTCTACCGTGTCGTTACCAAACGCCAGAAGACGGGTACCGATGTGAGCGTGATTCTTCCGCCTGCTGTGAGTGCTGAAGTGCTGGCTGTCCATAACGACAATGCCAGGTACTTCTTCTGGAATACGGGCACCGGCAAAGAAACCAGCGCCGTCACAAACTGGCAGCACACATTGCGTACATTGTTCCGAGCAGCAGGGTTCCCCAAGGGCAAACCGCACCAGTTACGCGATACCTTCGCGGTTGGCCTTTTGTTGCAGGGCATCCCGATTGAAGAAGTAAGTCTTCTTCTGGGACACGCCAGCATCCGCACAACAGAAAAGCATTATTCGCCTTGGGTGCAAGCGCGACAAAACCGGCTGGACGATCTTGTTACAGCGACGTTCAAGGAACCATAACCCCGCCCAGATTCTTCACCACGCGGTCATACTGGTTGCTTTGATCGTCACCCTCTAGCAGATGGTCAATGGCTACACACATCGGATTATCACACCGATGCATGAGATATTCCGGCCAGTACCCATACTCCAGAAACCATGCGATATGGGACGCACGTTGGGTAGTGTCGTCCAGATGCAATTGTGCCCTGCCTTTGGTATCGGCGCGACCCGTCCATAACAAACATGGACCGAATCCAGTACATGATGCAGGCATGGGCCGATTCTCTCTGTCTACATTCTGTTGGAATCGTCTCTCAAGCGGGATACGATTGGCTTTGCCCATCGTTACTGTACGTTCAAGAAACAGGCAGCCACAGCTTTGTATTAACCCCTGCCGTATAGGGTCAATGGTGCGGGCGATTGTGTTGCCACAGGAACACCTAAACTCCCATAGCCGTCCACGCTTGCCGCCCGATCCTACATCACGCACAGCGGTAAGCCTGCCATACGTCTGGCCGGTGATATCGACGCGCCCGCTCACGCTGCCCCGTGCTCGATAACGAATGCGTCCAGCGCCTCCCGCGAGATTCTGAGTGTCCAGTGCCTGCGCTTATGCAACGTCTCGGCATGACCGATTTTCAGGACACCAGCGCGGCTCTCGAACAGCTTGATAACGGTTTGCTTCGACAGTTTTAGCCGCTCCGCAACATCATTGGCTGTGAAGTACTCTTCCGATGCAACCACATCCCTCTAGTGTGCCCCAACGCGCATCACGTCGGCTCCTGCGACACGGACAGGTCACCTGTTGCCAGACCCTTTGTGCTTCACCGTGATTGACGCACAAAATACTAGGGTCACAGCCGAAGCTATGACCCACCTAGATTGTATCCCTGAACGTTCCTAAAGTCAAGCAAAAAGGCAGAGCCGAAGTAATCCCGCTGTGCCCTTCTTTAAACCAGCACCGGCCCATCGAACACAGAACTAAGGCCGGGTAACCTCCGCATCGGGGATTAAATCGGAATCGATGGCGGATCGGCTAGGTGTTGGATTGGACTTGAGTCGCACAGACGTGACGCCTTTATCCGAGCTATCCAGCGTCGTGTGGTAAATCCACTGCCGAAACGCCTGATTGAGACGCAGCGCCCGCCGAATCTCCAAACCGAAAAAGCCGGTATTGGTATTGACGAATCCCGGTGACAGTCCCCGGTTTCTGCCGTGCCCGTGGATGAGGCGCAAAGACGGCTCACCCATTTCCCATGCTTGCTGGACGATCTTTGTGAGCACGTCCGACCACACGATATCCGAGGGGTGGTAACCATGAAGATCGATAGTCACAACTTCGCCCCTTTGTGCCCCTTCGATGTCTTCAGGCTCTTGCGATTTTTACTCTTTGGTGATTTTTCGTCGGCAGCGGATAGCGGTTTGGGTTGGGTTTCGCCTCCGATAATGGCTGCGTATCTAGCGCGAAGACGCTTCAGCAAAATCTTAGTATCTTTATAGGCATTGGCTAGGGGTATGCGGTTTGGGTTCCACTTAGCGTCACACAGCGTACGTTGATCGTCATTCCACATCGCGCGTAGGATATCGTCGAGATCGTCTTTGATTTCCTTTACCTCCTCGTCCTCCTCCAGCTTCTGATTCAGGAGCTTGGTGCGTCGTCGTAGCGCCTCCAATTCAGCTTTAGCGCGACGACGCTTCTGCAAAATCTTAGCAGCGTTATAGGCATTGGCTAGGGGTATGCGGTTTGGGTTGTGTTTCGCCTCCGCCTGTGCTTTTGTCTTCGTCATATCGTCCTGTCCTTTCGCGCATTGCGCTGCGGATCAGCCCCGCGTTGCTGGCATCTCTGCCTGTTTAATCCTACTTCGCCCTTTGTGCCCCTTTGTGCCTATTTCGCCCTGTGCTCAGCGCTCACAACAGCCGTCACATAAATCACACCTACTGCGATAAACGTCCGCAACGGTGCATGGGCCAGATACATCACAACCGCCAAAAGAATCGTTAACAGATACTTGCCCTTCATCGCTTGCCCCCTTTCTTTACCTTCGCTGCATCCTTCAAACTTGTATGCCCCTCCGCCTTCAACTTCGCCCAGCGTGCCCTAGCTGCCTCTGACCGAGCAGTGCTTTTACCTTCAGCCGGACTAGCCTCAACAGCCCGGCTTTGCTTATCACCAGACATGGCCTGTTGATAGATGGTTTTCACTTCGTCCCCTGTTAGCGTTTTCTTGGAAATCAATGCGTTCGCAACATCCTCAATCGCCAGCATGATGGCAGGATGAGAGACAATCTCTTGCGCGAGGGTAAGCAGTTCCCCACGATCCGCAGGATGAATCCAATCTTTCGGAATGCTTTCAGCCCACTCGTTATCCTCTCGATACATATCTATCGCGTCTGGAAATTCCGCCACCCAGCCGTGGGTTTTGCTTTGATGGTTGCATCTTCGACTTCCAACCCCAAATGCACAGCTACTACCGCATGGGAAGCCTCATGGTAAGCCGTTCGCCTGATGTGTTCCTCACCGTGAGGATCGAGGTTAACAATGCGGGCAAACTCATCGTAGAGGTTCGCGGACGTTATCAAATCGCTCACTTCGCCCCCTTCCCTTTCGATGTCTTCAAACTCTTCCGATTACTGCGAAACTGTTGCTTCGTCATGGGCGTAGTGCCCGCTGGAACTGTCTTCAGATACGCCGCATAGTCAAGCGCCACCTGTTCCCATTCCGCCTTTTTTGCTGCTGCGATCATCGGATTCTTTGTGGTGCGTACATCTGCACCGATGCCCAGCGATTCCAACGCCTTCGCGTTCTCCGCCCTCTGGCGCATAACCTCTGCGACCAGTTCCGGTATGGTGTACTGCCTCAGACGTGCCAACCGATCATCCATCCAAACCCCTCCTTAACCCTAGATTTGAATCCCTGCCACTGCGCCGAATGCCTTGGTCACATCGTGCTCGTACAGATACGCCAATGTGCTGCTGGCCGCCTTGTGGCCGAGATACCGCTGAATCTGGCCTAAGTCCTGAGTCTTGCCCCATAGCGCCATAGCAATGCTGTGCTTCATGGCGTGGGCGTGTAGCTTGTGCGCAGGGATGCCAGCTTCAGCGCCGTACTCTTTAATCACCTGATCAATGCGCCTGCGTGTCACCTCGAACAGCCTGCGACCCTTATACTCCCGGGCCATCTCTATCAGTGGGCGCTCATCGAACAGGGGATCATCATCGGCGCGTAGCGGCTGGACAGTGGTAAGACTGCCCTTCATGCGCTTGACGATCAGGCAGCCATCCGCTGTGACATCCGTTCCACGCAATTCGAGCACTTCCGAGACCCGGCAACCGTGCCAAAACATCGTTACCAGCAGCCGGTGATACCGTGGGTTGCGCCGATATGCCACCTCGAACAGCCTGCGAAGCTCAGCCCGATCTAGATAATGCATTAATTGGCCCTCATCAGAATGCTGCAATCGGTATGGATCGCTTCGCCCGCTACGAGCTTAGCTGTCTGGATAGCGCCCAGCTTCAGAAGAGATTCGGCCTGCGTTAAGGTCACCCGATACTTAAATGCGAATGACCCGCCGCGCTCCCTGACATCGATGATGATGGCTCTGTGATCCATACGAATGGTACGAGTATGATATATGTAGTGTACGCCTGTCAAGCCTACCAATTGATACGATATACATCTTTCGTGCTACGGTACACCTGTACGCTCATGGAAAATCGGGCAATGATGAAAGAGCGAGCGATAGAAGGAAGCTCTATCGATCAGAAGGACAGTACACTGTATACATTCTCACCTGATCCGACCTGATTCCACCTGATCCCGTCCAATCCATCACGGTATACTGTACCGATTGATACAAACTAGGCTGCCCGTAGACCCAGCCAATCCCGTCTTGACATGAGATTGGCCTACAATCCGTACGATTGTGTACTCGTATCATATATCGTACACTTTGTATGAATACGATCCGTACGATTTCCAGCTACCCATTATGATGAATCGAGCAATATGGGGGATATAAACGGCTTACGCGATTTGGCGAGCGATCCGAGGCGAAGTCTGACCCGTCAGCACCCCTGAAACGGTCCTGAGCCGGGGAGGGGGCCATGGTGACCATCCCTGTATCGAGCGCATGTTTGGTGATCTTAGGGATCGGCTCCGTCGGATCGCCCTCGTTCTGATAAGAATGATCCACCAGCTAACACCTTGATTGATAATGGTATATGTGATTGATTGGAAAGGCGTTACCTCCCCTATACCGCCTGTCGGCTTGGCGGGGTGCCAGACCCCAGCCGCCCTCCACCCCGCAGCGCGCACGAGGCCCAGCCAAACGGATCGACACCTTCTAGGGTCCCATATGGGTCCCATATTTGGGTCCCATATTTGGGTCCTCTTAGGTCATTATTGGGTCCTCTTAGGTTTCCTATTAAGGGTATTCTAGGGTCCCATATAGGGTCCTCTTCGGTTTCCTATAGGGTCCCATAAGGGACTCCAAGTCTACTACCCCTAAAAATAAACTTTCCATCGAGATTTTATGACTTGAAACGCTAAGTAGTTTTGTTATCCTATACTTAGCTGTAACTGGGTGTATTTGTCTAATGCAGGATTACTCCATTGGATGCACAGAGTTACCATTCGACCCCCTGGAATCCCCATTCGCTTGACAACGTATGGTGGTGTGTGCTATACTCAAAGAGGTCGGAAATTAATCGAGATGGGTAACTTACCATCCCGATAGAAGTCTGAAGCCGCACGAGCCTTGTAGCGAACGTGCGCAGCCCTCTCAAAGGGCTTACAGGAACCAAACCCGTGGACATCGATAAGGATAAGGTAGACGCCCTTCGCGCAGCGTGGGCACTGTGCCAGCAGACGGAGCGCTATGGGCTGGAGTTCGGGAAACTATGCTACGAGCTACAACAGGAACATACGGCACAGGGCAGCAGGACAGGTGGGGGACTTCGTGCAACATTGCACGATGTTGGTATACCGTACCGTACCGCATACTGGTGGATTGACCGGTACCTCATCGCCGAAGGACTCAGGGAGCCGAAGGAGCTTGAGACTCGCGTGGAAAAGCGCGTCGAACGGGCTATCGAGGAGCGCATTGTCTCTGAGGCAAAGGCAGCAGAGCAAGAGAAGCTAAACAGAGTTGCAAAGAATGGCTCCCAGCTTCGCACCTTACAGCATATGAAGGTGAATGCACCAGAGGACTATGCAGCCGTCCTAGAAGGCACTGTGTCGCTTAAGAAAGCTGCCTCCTACTCATCCATGCGTCAATTGGCAGAGAAGCGAAAGAACCGGGATAACTTTAACCCTGAAGCGTCTGCGACTGGATCGCTTACGCGATTCATGGAGGAGCATCTGGACTACCTCGATCCCATCATGACTCAATTGGAGCGCAAGCTATCTCTCGGATGGATGGCGGAGCCAGCGTGGGGTATGGAACAGGTCTACCAAAGCACCATTACGTGGGAAAGATACGCTGTACAGCGAAAGCGACTGGCAAAAGCGTTGCGGGATACGGCGGCGCGATTCTTACAGGTAGCGGAATCGCTGGAGGATGAAGGGCAGGTAGTAAACAAACAGAGGGTATTAACAGGAGAACAGGTATGCGAAAGCAGTTAAAGGAGCTAGCCGATGCGATTCGCCCGATTCTAACAACGGGCGACGCATGGCAGAAAATCGAAGTTGCAAAGGTGCTTTCATCGTTTGAAGGCATCATCACAAGCGATGCACAGCTGCATGACGGAAAAAGTGATTACGCGGCCCGGTCTGCGAAAGAAGCAATCCTTGGCAAGCTGTGGCAACGGGCAGCGACGCGCAAGGCAGCGAACAGGAGATATTACCTTCGCGAGCGCATTCGGGAACTGTCCGGGAGTAACCCGGAGCTACTGGAGGCATTTCAAAAGGAACTAGCCGCTTCGCTGGCGAGTCGCAAGCGTATACCGCTCTCAGAAGTGCCCAGCCCCGCTGCACAATCGACCGCTATCGAGCCGAAGGCACCGGCTGCACCTGTGGACCCGGCTATCAGGCAGCGGGGACTGGAGACCGCACAGAAATACCTTAGAAGTTTGGAGAATACTAATGCGTAGCTACTATATGACCGACAACGCCTCATCAATTGCGTTCCTGACTGATTTTATTGACAGCCAACGGGCTGCGGAACATTATCATGCACTGTGCGAACACTGCGCCACGGTGATCCAGACCCCAGAGTCAGAGGCACAGGTATCCGAAGCCAAAGCACTGGCCGCGCGTTTGATCGTCCAACTGAGCGATCCCAGCGCCCCTGCGGACCTGTGGGCAACGGCGGTAAGGGATACGATATTCGATTCTTTCGATGCGATCAAAGCCCGTAATCCTGTCGGCAAGTCAGACAGACAACCTGACATCAAAGAGTTGCTGGCGATGATGTTGAGTGGTGACAGCCCCAGTCGAACCTGTAGCCCCAGTCGAACCTGCTTGTTTGGGCACCCAGAGTACAAGGATGGATGGGGACGGCGTACGTACGAAGATCGCGTCGGACTCATCAAGGCGCGGACGATCAAAGGCTCAAACGTCAATCCATACGGAGACGTGAAGATTCCCGATCATCATAATCTGTGTCCGAACAAACCGGAGACCGTGGAAGCCGACTAATGGTCTTAGTGGTTTTTAGTGGTTTTTGGTCCACTAGGGAGAGTACCTTCTGAGGTATTTCCAGAATAGTGAAGATAGTTTAAATAACTGTTGACAACAGGGGGTCACTTGTGATACAATAGCCTGTTATCACCAGCAGGCTTGGTTCTGAAACGGTTTCAGGCGTTCCGGGGCGTGTAGCTCTGATCCGGTCTATGCCGCGAAGGCATTCCTGTTGTTCCCGACAGAAAAACACGCTGGAACGGGAACGGGAACGTGAACGCGAGAGAGGATTAAAACCCTTCGACATAAACAAAGACGGAACGGGAACGGGAGAAGAGGGATTATATATCTTCTTTTTATATATTCTTTCGTACTTGGCGTTCCACGTTCCCGTTCCAGCGTGTTTTTGTCGGGAAACGTCAACACAGACAGGAATCCGATAGAGACACATTAATCGGATGAGAACTACATGGGCGGGAATCTCAGGAATGGATGGGATTCTTTAACAGCAATACAGCCGGATCGGCAAACGGTCCAGAAATTGAGAATTGAGTAACAAAAAACTGGAGAACTACCATATGACAACAGAAGTACAGAATACTGCGACTCAGGCACCGCCTAGTCGTCCATATCAAATCAAAACACCTTTTAACCTTCCTACCGACCGCGTTCCACCTTCCTACCTGATTCGTGGTCTCATCCGTACCGGCAAGATCGCCAGCATTAGCGGCAAACCAAAGCAAGGCAAAAGCTCACTATCCAGATATATGGCTGTTGCCATTACGAAGGGCGAACCCTTTTTCGGTAGAGCTACCAAACGCGGCGAAGTGCTGCTGGCCAGCTTCGAAGACGACGACACGGACATTAACACATCCCTACAAGCTATTGGCTGGAATCCCGAGACAGATGCTGCGATTCGGTGGGTTACCGAACTGCCCAGAGCAGGTTTACCGGGGCGTCTGGATATGATTTGGTCCATGCTGACTGACTATCCCGATACAACATTCCTCGTTATCGATACTCTGGCGAAGTTTGGCTATGCAGAGGACGGCAATTCCTTCGGGGATTGGCTCAAAGTATTCGAGCCGATTCGGGATATGCTGAAGGACTTCCCACATGTCACTACACTGGTGACCCTGCATTGTAAAAAGGTCATCCCCGACGATGTCTTTGACAGCATTTTGGGCAGTACAGGCATCCGCGCCGAATTTGAAACCAATATGGCAATATTTGAGGATGGCGGCAAGCGATTCTTTACGGCAGAGGTTCGTACAGGTTACAGGAAAGTTGAGCCGACCGAACTGGTCACCACTCTGGAGGACGTAGAGCTATACGGTTCTGTCCCAGATGAGGATGGCAAACTTATGGCGACTGTACCGACTCACTTTGCCCTAGGTTCCAGCAAAGAATCACTGGACAGAGAGGCAAAGACGACAGCGGACTCTGATAAACAACAGGATTACGAAGGGGACGTTATCAACGTACTGCGCTCTTCTTCAGACGGAGTGTTGTATCAAACCGCGATCCCTGCGGCGGGCGGCAATCGGACAAACGTCATCAGCGCTATTGACAAGCTAACCGCAGAAGGCGTCATAAAGACCACGGGTGCGAAAAAGTCGAAACGTGATCCGTATACGCTTCACCTCAACCCTGAGCGGTTGTCAGTGTGGGAGTTTACCCACCGTTATGGAGGTCAAGATGTCAATTGAAGAAATGCTGCGCCTGTGGAAACTACTGTTCCCGAAAAGTACGATGGGGGTAGACCAATTCGTTATCTGGACGTTGCGGTTCAATGAGTACGCGATACGGCAGGGTATCGCAAAAACCGCAATCAAATATCAAAAGCTCAAAGGCGATATGACGGATGAGTTTCTGGAAAAGTATGCAAGCGCTGCGATGACCAGAATCACGGAAGAGCAGAAGAAACAGGGGGCGTTATGTCTATCGAAGAATTGAAAGCCAAGGGTCTGGCGATCAGCGGGCAGCCGTTATCGTAGCTGAGGATACCTGTACCGTTAACGAAATGCGAAATGGATTTGTGGAGGCTACACAATGATTAAAGCAACTCAACAGGATATCAAGGAACTTAAGGAAACATGGGAAGGACTGTTTCCCGGCACTCCGCTATCTGATACGCAATTCTTTATCTGGGTTGTTCTCAACGACCCGGAGATTGTAAAACAGGGCATGGTAACAGCGGCGCGAAAATACCTTAAACTCGAAGGCAAGATGGACCGCGAATACGCGATCCGTTTTGCCAGTAGGGTGATGAACCGCTTAACCGATGAGAAGAGGAGGGCATTATGAAACGGACTCGTGCTAAAACATTTGCGGATGATTTGTTCTTAGGATTTGATGTGGAAAAGCTGAAGAGTCGCTATCTGGCGTTGGCGGATATGAACGATAGCACGAAGGCAAAACAACGCTTTACAGCGGGGGTGACTGTATGACCGCTGGCGGTTTCGAGTCGGCAGATGATGCATACAGATATCACTGGGGCTGTTTGCGACGCGCTAAAGACGAAGGGGCAGGAGTTTACCGGTCAGAATTGATGGAGGTTACAGTATGACGGACGAAATCACAATAAAAGACCGCTTGCTGCATTGGGTAAACGTAGGTAATCAAATTCCGAAGAAGCGGAGGCAAGCAATACAGAACGTCAGACGGCTCGCGAAGCACCATACAGGTGTTAGCGCAGCCATGGTAAATGAGTTCGATGCGATGGGCAAAGGGGAACAGGTTGCATATCATCGCGGGCTGGCAGAGGGATGGCGAAGTGGGTACCTAATGAACAAGTCGGAGACGATATGAGGAACTTGGATTTCGCCTTGGCAAGGCGCGTTACCGAAGTTTATCTGGCGGAGAGCAGCGCGCGAACAGACGCGGCAGACAGGGCTGCAAGAGCGCGGAGGTTGATCGACAAGCCGGGCGTGACAATGGAGACTCTGGAACTTTACTACAACGATTCGAACATGGAGCGGGTAGCTGAATTCCTGCTAGAGAGTAGCGACCACAGCTTCGGAGCGCTATTCGAGTTCATGGAAACACGAGCACGACGGTTGATCGGCGAAATCAACGAGAAAGATAATGATGTGAAGTAATGCCGCATTGTTGCACTGAGTATTGAAAAACTAACAGGAAAGGAAATGACAAATGCAGATAACACCACGGGGCGCGCGGAAGCCGTCCTACAACTTTACAAACAAACGTTTCGCACAATCTTAAGCACCATTTCCGAAGACCGCGATTTGTTAACATTACAAGCTTATGACATTGTAACTGGATTGTCTCAGCATCTGGATCAGTACAAAGGAGAACTGGACGATGGCCCCTTCCTGCTATGGGCGCTGAGTACGTTACACCCGGCAAGCCGAGTGGTAATCCTGATGGTCAAACACCGCAAGTTAATCTATAAGGCATTTTGGGACATTCTTCATTCGTGCGAAGACTTGATTGAGCCGAACACATTTGACGAGTTGGACAGTGATATGGTCTGTTGGCTGATGGAGAACGGGGACCCGTTCAATCCTGATGATAAGCGGAAACCGTCAACCATCGTTTACGAACGGGCGTATTGGACCGCCCGAACGTGGAAGACACTTCGGCTCCGAAACCGAGCAAAGACAGCCGACCCTACCGAGCTAATTAGGGACTACGAACGCTGCCTTGACATCAGGGCGCAGGGCAAAATTCCTTACGAGGTCCATCGGGATACGCCTTCGGAACCATTCGGGGACGAAGAAAACGAAGAAAAGTGAAAATAATTCACTAAAAATGGTTTCCTGATGTCCTTAATAGTAGGGAAGGACAGAGGTTCGTCAAGCCCTATTTTCTCCAAGTCTGTTTTGAATGGGTAGGGCAGAGCATATAAGCCGCGCGGCAATAGAACCCGCATCCCGCCCATTTAACCAGACCGGCTCCGGTACAGTATACGCCCCCGGCAAACGAAACATAATGACCGCACAAGCGGCAGCACGCCGAAACGTACACGATATCTTCGCCAATTGGACCACAAGCAGTACAAGCCTAAAACCGGGAGAAAGGTGAAGCAACATAAGCCGTTCCGTGAAGAACCCAGTTATCCACAGGATAAAAGAAAGGTCGAAGAATACAGAATCCTCCTGCTGTTAGTTGATAAGGTTCTCAAGTCGTACGTTCAGGCCCGCACAGATTTGAACTATCCCCTCAGTGCATTCACCTACGACGAATCCAAACGAGCCACCAATCGTTTTCTGCTTTGCGAATTTGTTGCCGACACGGATGCCGCTATCAAGTTCAGCGACCTAAGTGACACAAATCACGAGACGCTGGTACAAATGCTCATAGAAGTCGTACAAGAGCCCGAACGGTCATCGATATCGGAACGGAATAGGCAGCGATTGGTTTATAGATTGGGTTCCATTTTCAAAAAGAGGCGATTAGACCCCAAACTTTGGTACACCCACGTAAAAACCAAGATTGACTGGAGAAAGAGGTTAGCAGGAGAGTAAGTTGTGAGTGTAAGAATTCGAAAAGGGTCGGGCTTACTGTGCCCCGAGTGCAGGACGGTTAAGAGACTTGAATTTCAAAACGAGAAAGACAGGGCGTTTTTGGTCTGCGGGCACGACAGGACGCCCGGTTTGCTAGACCCAAAACTGGGGCACATCAGCTTGGAACACGTCATGGCTGGCGATCCGCTGGCGATATCGCTGTTTCGGGCAATTGATGCAAATGGGTTCCGACCGCGAGGCAGGGACCTGTCGGACGTTATCGGCGATGTAGATCGGGAGCAGTGGCAATGGGTAGCTTAGTTCTATCGAACCCATCGACCATTCCCCATATCGAGGGCATGACAGTCGGCACGTTGACCGTTGACAGCTTCGCACGCAGGGACGCCAGCGGTTTCAAATTCAACATTCGCTGCACGCGCTGCGGTGATCGATGGACAGAGAGCTACCGGCGCATCATGGATGGATTCCTGCACCAAGGTTGCCGCAATACAACGTGCCGTTATGGGCGCATGCCAGAGCGCAAGCCGATATCGCAGCATGAAAAGTGGATGAATAGCCCTGATGAACCGCCAACACCAGCGCCCGCGCCAGAGCCAAAACCAGCGCCCGTGATTGAAAAGGTATCAACGGATTACATAAGGTATCTGGCCGTCGCCCGAAGGACGAATCCTGAAGACATCAGATCTTACGCGGAGTTCAAGAACTTCGGGTCCTTTATGCACAAAAATGTGATGGATCAAGTGGCGGAGTTAGAGGAGAAGTATGGGTAGAGAAAGAGACCGCGCCGAAAGAAAACGGTTTATGGATGACAATGCTGCTGAAGAGCGGCGCAAAGAGTATGAGCGCCTTTCGCAAGTTAGAGTAGCGGAAGCCGCGCTTACCAAAACACACCGCCAGCTTTTGACAGCCGAGCGTGAAAGTGCATTAAATGGCACTGGTGACTATGAGACAGCAGCGTCTCTCTTGTCAGAGGCAATGAAGGCAGTCACACCAGAACGCGCAGTAACGTATGAACAGGCGCGCACATTTAATGAAACTGAGGCGATCCGCTTTGCGGAGAGTACGTCCGACTACTACGCTTGTCCTGAAAACGCGGATATCATTACGGGCTATTGCGCTCGAAACGGTATCAACGTTGCCGATGCACAAACCTACCGCAACGTATTTCGTCACCTAGATAGGCTGGGTTTGATGCAGCATCAGGCACAATCACAGCCGGAGCCTGAAGTGGAACAGCAGCCAACGCCTGCACAGCAGCCGCAGATGGTGATGGGACGCGATCTTGTTACAGGCGCTCCCCGCGAGTGGCACATGCGCGAGTTGGACCGTCTTTCAGCAGATGCGTATCGCAGAGCTTTGGACCTTCCAACGAAGCAGTTTGTGGAGTATCAAGAGCGTCAACCGCGATGGTGAACTTTCCGGGTCCTATACGCATGATGGACAGAGATGAGTTTCTTCAGGCACAGCGCGAAGCGAGCGCGGAAACCGAAAACGTGATTAGCGACACGCTGGCGGAATTCCACGAGACGGCGGATGCCGATAACAGCACAATCGTAACAGAATATCTCGCAGACTTCCATACGGAGGTCGCTGCGCTTCGAGAAACCATTCTCAAAATGCAGAAAGAAACAACATTAAACACCGAATCGCTTCTCTCACTAATCAAAACTACGCTTGCCGGGCGGTAAAACCATTCATACTTCTGCGATGAGGTTTATATCCAACGTCTTCGCATAATCTGCGGGACGCAGATATTAAGGAGACCGGGACAAGAGTTTCATATAACAGCGTCTCCAAACTAGTGACAGTTAAAGGATGGTAATGGTTCAATTGTCCAATTGTGTTTTCCCCGCGTCTGTATTTACTGCTACCGGTCAGACCAGCACGACAATCGGCCTATCCCCTAATCAGGCAGGAGCGAACGGCGCTTATGGTGTTGGGGCATTGTCCGTTGTTGGTACGGGTCTTACGACTGCGACTTTTCAGGTTTTAGGCAGTTCGGATGGTGGGCAGAATTTCTTTGCGCTGAATGTCGCTCCTGCGACTTCACCGACTTCGACATCGATCACGACTACGGTTACCGGAAACGGATTGTACTACGTCGATCTTGCTGCCATTACACATATTCAGATTGCCACAAGCGGTACGTTTACTGCCACAAGCTTGAGCATTCAGCTTACCGGTTCTCCGAACGGCAGCGTTATAAGGTACACGTAAGCTGGGCGGAGCATCCCGCTACAACAGCATTGAGAAACATCCCCACAACGGGGCTTTGGCCGGGGATTACCGGTAGAACGGTCTGCAAAGGCCAAGCCCCATTTAAGGAAACATCGAAGAATGTCCGATCTACAAACGCCAACAGCCGATCCATCGAACCCCGGCAACGATCCATCGCCCAACCCGCTTGCAACCACGCCCGCTCAGATGGCGAGTTCCACGCCGGATAACTCGACAGGTACAGGTACGCAGAATGCGACGCAGACGCCCTCTGCAACAAATCCTCCACCCGCTCAAGCTCCGGCCCCACAAGCTCCCGCCAATGCTGCCCCCGCCAATGCTGCACCGGCTCAGGTTCCCTCTGCCCAGCCTAAGCCTTCTCAGGCAGGTACGATGGTATCGAATCGGACGCCAACGCAGACCCCTGATTACAGCAATCATCCCGCTGTAAAGAGGGCCGGTCTCATGAGCACAATTGCCCGCACACTTGTTGGCAGCCCCGTTACCACAACGATTGATCCGCAGACAGGTGCAATTACACGCACCCCAACCCCTTTGACTGGAAGACAAATAAGTTTGGCCATAGCTATGGAAGCTCTTTCCGGTGGCATTGCTGGCGCTGAAGCTAAACCGGGTCCGGGCGTAGAAGGTAGAGCGGCAGGTGGTGGCTTTAGTGCTGGTGCAGGCGAAGTCGAACAGCGTAACGCCCAGCAGGAAGCGCAGGCAAAGTCGGACGCAGATAGTCAAAATCAAGCTTTTGTCCGTAAGGCCACCCTGTATCGCCTCAACATGGAATCCGCTCAACTGGCTGCCTCCGCTGCGAACATGGAAGGCGAGAATTACAAAAGAATCGTTGACGCTAATAAGGCCAGCGGTGTTCTGCTGGACCCCGATGATCCTAATCTTTTGTCCCCACTCCCCCTAACGAAAGACGAACTATCGCAGAAAATGGCCAGTAAAGAAATCGACCCCGGCGCACACCTCGGAGCGATGGCGGGCTACACCAGCGTCCTTCAGCCTGACGGAACCATGCATAATGAGCCTACGTTCCAAATCATCAACGATCCGAGCGCTAAGTCAGATGTTACGCCTGAGCAATGGAAATACTGGGCATCGCAGGGTGTCCGTGGTATTCCAGCCAACTACGCAACCAAGCCGCCCGATAGTACCGTGCAAATCTCGAATTCCATGCGGCAGTCTTTCGCAAACCAAGCCGCAAATCACGATCAAACAGATCAGCGATTGGCAATCATGCGCAGCAATCTTAAAGGCACCCCATTTGCCGCGCAGGTTCCGACGCAGGTTGAGTGGGACACGCCCGGTGTACAAACGGCGATGAGCAAGTTTAACCAATATGTCTCGAATGATATCGATAGCTCAGCCGATCCTTACCGGGCTTTGCAAATAATGGCAGCGAATCCGACTGATAGGAAGTATGTCGCCACGGTTATGCAGGCATTGGGCGGTCACGATTTGCTGCTGGCAAACCACAATGCCCTCGCGCCGATTCCTGAATTCAAGAACGTGAACGAAGCGATTGCCTTTAAGGTTGCCCATTCCGATAATCCAAGAATGGTGCAGGCTGCAAACACAGCGGTCACTGCTTTCAATAAACAGGATGCGCAGCAGAAGCTCATAGACGCACAAGCTGAAGCACAAGGTAAGGCGAATGTAGAGAACGCAGGTGGAAACGGCGCTGGTAACTCCTCTCTCATCAGCGGTAACCCAGCCGGCGGTGTTAACACAGGCTACCTACTGAGCCTTCCGGCTGACCAGCAGCAACACGTAAGGGCCATCGCAGAAGGAAGGGAAGCAGCCCCCAACGCCAGAACGAAGCAAGGGGAGGCACAAATGATCATGGTAGAAAACTACGCTCCTGATTACGATGCTACAAAGTACCCAGCTTATGAAGCAATGCGGAAAGACTTTGTATCAGGAAAAACTTCGCAGGGATTGCAGGCTCTCAATACTACTCTTTCGCATCTCGACACAATCTATAGTAACGCGAGCTACCTCGGAACCATCCCCGGTGTAGCAGGCATCGCTCGAACGTCAGGAAATAATGCAGCAATTAGTTTGCATACTGCACAAAGCGCAGTTACAGACGAGCTTGGGCGCGCCTATCACGCTGGGGTTGTATCGCAAGAGGAAAGAAAGGAGTGGCAGTCTCAGGTCGATGGCTGGACACCTGTTAACGTGAAAGAGAGCGCAGCATCTTTGGCCCGTCTGCTTGACGGCAAATTGAGCAGTTACCAGTTACAATTGCAAAACGGATCACCGTCCGGCGCAGTCCAGCTTCCGGCCCTGATGTCAACACAAGCAGCAGAGCACTATAAACACATGACGGGCGAGGCCCCGACTACTTCAGTCGGGGCCTCGCCCAGTGCTATAGGCGTGCCTGCACAAAGCGGCCCGCCGATTCCGGCTGGCGCTCAAATCGCGCGTGTTAGTGGTAAGGTGGTCGGATACAAACTTCCTAATGGAACATATGTAAGCTTAACTCCTGTGGGAGGAAATCAGTAATGGATAACACGGCAGTCATACACACTGGCGCAAACTCCAGTGGTGCCCCTCTAGCTCCGGCTCAACCGCCTCCCGGTGCAACGTTCGATGCTCCACTTACGCAGGCAACGTCTCTAAGTAACCTGTCACAGAACACCACCACAGGTCCGGCTCAACCGCCTCCCGGTGCCACGTTCGATGCTCCACTATCTGCCCCGACATCTCTCGCTGATTTGTCACAAGTAACACCAGCCCAGAAAACTCCGAACACTCCGACTACGCTTAGTGATGTTGTGAACGCATTAGACATTCCGGGCAATCTGACAACAGGCGCATTACACGGGATGGCAGATAGTGGAGCTGGTGCGATTGGCATCATTGAAAGAATGGCGAATCCTTCGGGCGATCCAGCTAACGAACAACCGTGGTTACGTGAAGCTAAGACATGGCTTCAGAACCACGCGCAGAATAGCGGAACCGATGTTGTATCACGGGGCACGCAAATAGCTGGCAAAGGAATCGAAGGACTGGGGGAATGGTTACTTGGTGATGAAGCTCTCAAAGGCGCTTCGCTCAGCGAACGTCTGCTAACCAGCGGAAAGATCGCAAAAACGATTGAATCAAGTCCGCGTCTGACCGCTGTAGTCAAAGCCGGTATACAGGCCCTCGGCAGGGGTGCTGTTATCGGCGGTACTCAGGGAGCTCTCAAATCGGGCGGTGCTCCCGGCGCTACCGTAGGCGGGGCTGTCGCTGGGGCTGTTGGAAACGTGCTGATCCCCGGAGCCATCAACACGGCAAAGGAACTGCCTGCACTGTTCGACACGCTGAAGGGCGTCATTAGACCGGGCATTATGCAAGCTGAATTTCAGAATGGGATTCGCGGCCTGCTGAACGATGCAGCGCAAGAAGCCGGAGTAGCGCCTAGCGGTGCCAGTTCCATCCGCGACGTTGCCAATGATGTATCGACTGCTCTCCAGAGCAAAGCGAAGGCCGCATATCAGGCGTTGGACGATGCCACGGGTGGGCGAGTGCAACGTTTCTCCGATTCGATCAAGACTGTACAACAGAAGCTCAGAAACCTGAATGGGATTGCAACACCAGACGATGAAGGCGCATGGGTCGAAAAGCTAAACGATCTTCAGGACGCTCACGAAAAAGCATTGCAGGAAGCCGAGGCAGCGGGCGTACCGCGCGCGCTGTTAGATCAAGCCAATGCGAATTATCGGCAATCAATGGCGATGTCAGACCTAAATCGGGCGATCCGCTCATCCGCTGAGGGTTTGCGACCTGAATTGGCGAGTGGTGCAAACAAACCGCTCCCAGAAAAAGTCAACACTGGAAAGCTGTTCGGCA
>Ga0182015_10003236_pt1 | contig 18506 bp, 22 predicted proteins | sample 712P3MmetaG_FD_120478 | JGI IMG/M metagenome (GOLD analysis project Ga0182015, IMG submission 120478) | Permafrost microbial communities from Stordalen Mire, Sweden - 712P3M metaG | ecosystem: Environmental > Terrestrial > Soil > Wetlands > Permafrost | place: Sweden: Stordalen | collected...
GTCGTGCCAGCTCAACCGGTCGATGCAACTCTATTTAAAGCTGTTGATCGGACAACGCTTCCCTGCAGAGAACCGAAATGTCGGGCTGTAATCAATCACACCTAGCCAGGATGGTATTCCGCTTGAATCAGGGCTTGTGAACGATCCTTAGCTGCATAAAGCCGTGCGCGTTAGCTTCGAGCAACTGTTGCGTCGACCCATTGAGACCGCCTGGATTACCGCATGAGTTACAGCTAGAGCTTTACTTGTCCGGCTTAACGCATTAGTGGCTGTGATCGGTCCAGCGCACGATGGTGGCGTCGGGGCCGACGGCCCAGGCCGCGCCATCGAGGACGGTGATGGCATTCAGGTTGACGTCGCCGGTTCGCTTCCAATGTGCGCCCTGGTCAGTGCTTACATCTTCGCCGCCCGGGCCGACGGTCAGAAGCGTGTTGCGATCGAGGAATGCGACCGCTGAGCGCAGTGCTCCCGGCGGTCTTGCGGCGAGATTCCAGGTGCCGCCTTCGTCGAGCGAGTAGGCCGCCGCTCGCTCCGAGCCGGCGTCATCCTTAGAATCTCCGCCGACGACAATAAGAACACTTCCCAAGCGAGCGATGGAGAACGCTCCGGAGGACGGATTGCCTTTCGCAATTGACGTGTCTGTGACCGTCCAGGTCCGGCCGAGATCGGGTGAATGAAAGACTCGCGCGGCGCCGTGGCCCGTAACGAAATAAATTTCGCGATTGTCGTAGATAGCCAGACAGGACCCGCCTGCGGCCGAGGCTCTTTCGTCGGGGAGAGCTGGGGGCATGGTGTCGCCGGGGAGTTCTTTCCAGTGCTCGCCATCGGTCGTGCTGACGAGTACGAACTTTCCGTCGACCGGGTCGGCGAGCGCGAAACATTCTCTTTCGGAGATGCAGGCAAGCGCGTCGAGAGAGAACTGCCGGCGCGAGCCGGAAAATTGGAGCCTCCAGCCATCGCCGCCGTAGCGCGTCTTGTAGATGCGAGACAATTTTTCCGGGCCGATGGACATCACGTAGGCGACTTTCTCGTTGAACGCCTGAATTCCGCGCAGATCGAGCTCCTGTTCGCTGTCGACAATGAGGCGTGTATAGTGCTGGCCCCCGTCATTCGATCGAAGCAGGCGGCTATGCGAACCCGCCGCCCATATGACCGGGGCCGGGTGGCGCGCCGGATTACTGGCGTGAGTGGCGGAAACGGCGTGAAGATTTGAGGTCCAGCGGCTGGCCTCCATGCTACTGGTCTCGACGGTCCAGGATTGCGCGGCCGCCGGGAAGGCAAAAAGAAATGTAAGGAAAAGGATTCGCATGGGGGCGCATTCTAACAAAAACCTTAACGGTGAGCATAAAAGTGTCAAATGGTTTCGCCACCCATTTGTTCAGACGTGCATCGGTTTCGCTCAGTTTCCTATAATTTTCTGTAGATCTTTGGAGCGGCATCTCGCATTTCACATAGTTAACGCGCCGATCGATCGATATCCGGACGTCCGCCTACGCTCATTCGACATTCGAACTACGTATTCCTGTTTCCGCTTATTGTAGAAATAAATCCCAGATCAACTATCTCGTCATTCTCCTTGAATCCGGCATCCCTAGTGGCATCGCGGATGCACGTCAGCAGCGCTGATAAAACCACTGCAATGCTCGGAGCCACATTGCTTGGGAAAGGTAGCCATCCACTTGTAGCACGCTCTCGCAGCGGGGCGGTCACCCCACCGCCCCAAAGCGCTTGCAGTGCAAGTCCGCAGTCGTGTTTTCTGCGCAATTCTCCACGAAGCGCACCTCGTGTTCGCATTATTTTTTTCGGTAACACTCAGGCCGCGCCGAACTTACTCAACAATCAAATTTATTTCAATCTAGCTTACTTCAACCTAGGAGGCAGTCATGAAACGACAGCACTTTTGGATCCTATTAGGCGTAGTGCTGCTGGCTTGTAGTTCGGCTGCAGCTCAGAAAATCACCACGTTCGATGTTCCGGGCGCGGGCACCGGCTCCGGCCAAGGAACTCTTTCGGAGGGCATCAGCGATCTGGGAATCACGTATGGGTACTACATCGATGGAAACGGCGTGGCTCACGGCTTTCTGCGATTTCCGTTTGGCGGGTTCGACACCTTTGACGTTCCCGGCGCCGGCACCGCCGCCGGCCAAGGCACTTTCGCGTTTAGCTTGAATCCCGAGATTTCACTCGCAGGATATTACATTGATGGGAATGGCGTACTTCACGGCTACGTGCGAACGCTCTTTGGCGCCATCACCACCTTCGATCCTCCGGGCGCCGGCACAAGTTCCGGCGAAGGCACCTACGCCCTCAACATCAATCCGGAGGGAACGGTCGCGGGATACTTCTTTGACGCAAGCTTCGTAGCGCATGGTTTCTTGCGCCATCGCGACGGTTCCTTTACCGTCTTCGATGTTCCGGGCGCCGGCACGGAACCCGGACAAGGCACCGGGAGTTCCAGCGGGATTGCCCTTAACGTCGAAGGCGCACTCGCGGGAGCTTACATCGACTCAGCGAATACTCTTCGCGGTTATCTGCGCGCTCCGAACGGCGCGATCACGGATATTGACGCGCCCGGAGCGGGCCTCGGCCCTGGCCCAGGCACCGATACGGCGGGAGTGAATGCATTGGGCGTTGTTCCTGGAGTCTACGTCGATTCCAGTGGAGTTTTTCATGGCTTCGTACGCGCTCCAAACGGCAGCATCACTGAATTCAACGCGCACGGTGCAGGCACCGGGGCCGGCCAAGGCACGCTGCCGGAAGGCCTCAACCTCGAAGGCGAGATTACAGGAGGCTTTGTGGACAAGAACAGCGCGTCGCATGGATTCCTGCGCCATCTAAGCGGGACTATCACGACCTTCGACGCTCCTGGCGCGGGCACCGCTCCCAATCAAGGCACCTTCCCGCAGCTCAACAATGTAGAAGGCTCGATCTCCGGATACGACGTTGACGCTAACGGCGTGTCTCACGGTTTCGTGCGCACACCGTAACGGACACCGTAACTCCAAGCCAGCATGTGTTTCTCCGTCAGGGGGCAGCGAAAGCTGCCCCCACCCCTTGAAAACCAACGCATTTAGTCGGGAGGGAAGTCTCCGGCTCCGAGCCTCACACCGCTCGGCCGTCAGGAAACTTGGGAGGACTCGCTAGAAGGTTACCCGCAGACTCCGCCGTACAAGTGGTGGAACTGGCACGATAACTACGACGCCGAGGCTTCGCCTGACCCGAAGTGGGTCGACATCGTAACCGACCCCGAAGGAGCCGCCGCCCGAAGGCGCGACGCAAAGGCGAAAGCGGGCTCATCAGCGATGAACCGGCAATGCCCAAAATAGTTGAAACCAGTTGACATTTATATAATAGTTTATATAGCGGCGGGCGTGAGTCTCGAATATATTTTGCTTGGTCTGCTGCGCGAGCCTGCCAGCGGGTACGACTTGAAGGCTATCTTGGACAATGGCATCGGTCATTTCTGGGCCGCTGAACTGAGCCAGGTTTACCCGAGTCTGAAACGGCTGGAGAAGCAGAAGCTGTTACGATCGCGCCGCTCTGCCTCCAAGCGCGGCCCCGACCGCATCGTTTACGAGATCACCGCAACCGGGCGCAAGGAGCTTGCGGCTTGGCTGCGGAGTGAACCGCAGTTCGGAGACATGCGGCACACCTTTCTGGCCCAGATCTACCTGATGGATGAGCTCTCTGATCTGCCGCACACATTGAGATTTCTCGAACAGCTCCACACTCGCTGGGCGGCGCGGCTTGAGGCGCTAAGAAATAAGGAAAAGGAGTGGTCCCAGCGCGACCCCGGATTTCCGGACGATCTTCCCTTGGCTGCTTTCCTCCACCATATGACTCTGAGCATGGGAAAGCATGCATATCAGGGCTGGCTGACATGGTGCGAGGAATCCATGCGCAGAGTTCGCGCTCGAATGCGAAAGGAGAACCGTCATGGCAAACCTGTTTCAGTCGCTGCAGTGGATGCACGTCGCCGCAGGCAGTCTCGCCCTGATCTTGTTTTGGATTCCAGCAATCGCTCCCAAGGGCGGTAGGACCCACATTCGCGCCGGGTGGTTCTATGTCGCGTGCATGTCCGTGGTGGTGGTGACGGCGTTGGCCACGAGCGGACTTGTTTTCGCTCTTCCTCTTGCCGTTCGGAGGATCGCACAACCACTTTCGCCGGCGGCGCTCTCAAATTTTGTCCGGGGGCAACGCATCTTTGCGACCTTTCTGGCCTATTTGGCTGGCCTCACCCTGGCGGCGGGTTGGCAGGGTATTTGGGCAGTGGAGACGAAACGCGAACCGAAAGCGATGCGCACGCCCTTCAGTCTGGCGCTCAATGTGATCGTACTTCTCGGTGGTTTGACAGTGTTCGTCCTCGGGATTAAGTATCGCAGCGGGCCGCTCATTGCCTTGAGTCCCATTGGCCCCTTCGTTGCCGCTGGAAATTTGCGTTACTTGTTGCGTGGACCACAATCACGGATGCACTGGTGGTACGAGCACCTTAGCTCGATGATCGCCACGGCCATTGCCGGTTACACGGCCTTCCTGGTGTTTGGCGCCGCGCGGCTGCTTCCTTCGGTCGCGCGAAGCCAGCTCTACACAATTTTCTGGGTGCTTCCAGCCTTAATCGGCGTGCCGGTCATCTTCAGGACGGTTGCCTATTATCAGCGCAAATTCCACGAAACTGGGGGCGCACCGCGTGTTTCCTCACCACACGTGCAGCCGGATTCCTAAATCAACGCGTTCAATCGGAAGGGAAGGCTCCGGTTCCGGCCCACAAGCCTGCAAGCGATCTGAGATTTTTCTTATACGTTCGCGTGACTGTGTATTCTTTTCCATCTTTCATGCGAAGTTCGTATTCTCCCGTGGAGCACGGGCGGAGCTCCCGCACGAACGAGCCATTCACCAAAACAGATCGATGAATTCGCGCGAATCCGTATGGTTTCAGTTTCTCCGCAATCGTTGAAATGGATTCCCGCAGCAGATACGACCCAACCTCCTGCCGAAGCAAAACGTAATTCCCCTCGGCCTGCACCGCAATCACTTCATGGGGATCGATGAAGAGAATTCTCCCATCGCTCTTAATCGCGATCTTCGGGGAAGCCGGCTGAGTTCGTTCCTGAAGATGCGGCATCAACTCCAGCAGTTTTGCCGCTCTCTCGCTCGCCGTTCTTTGAGCGGCGAAGTCCAGAGCCTGGTTCACGCGTTCGCTTGAAAATGGTTTTAAGACGTAGTCCACGGCGTGCTTTTCGAATGCTGCCACAGCGTGTTCGGCATGTGCCGTCACCAGGACCACGGAAGGTGCCGGCCTATCGGATCGCTGGAGACGGCCCAATAATTCAAGACCGGATAGCTCCGGCATATTGATGTCGAGCAGCATCACGTCATAAACGTCTTTCGATAATCGCTGCTGCGCCTCCTGCGCGTCGGGCGCTGAATCGAAACGCTCGACGTCGGGCCGGACCGACAAAATCTGTGCCAGGGCCGTAAGGGCCAGGGGTTCGTCATCGACAATCAAAACGCGCATAGCGGGTCATTCGTATCAGAAGAGGGCGTTTCAGAAGAAGGCGCCTCAGGGTCATTCGCCTCACAAGCAGGCGCCTCAGAAGCAGCATGGGCGCGGCGTCCGTTTGTGTTGCCGGGCCGGGAATTCAACGCGGGAAGAGCTAAACTCGCCGTGACAGTGCGGTCCTCAGCGATTGCAAGACGCAGACTCGCGTCACCCGAATACAGATACTTCAGGCGGGCCTCCACGTTTCGCAACCCCACGCCGGTTCCGTTGGTAGGTTTACCGCCGGCGCTGTTGCGCACGCGGATGTTCAGTGTTCCATTGTTTGTGTCGGTCGCAACTTCGAGCCAGCCTCCTTCGCGTAACGATGCAATTCCGTATTGAACCGCATTTTCCACCAGCGGCTGCAGGATCATCTGAGGCACCAGCAACTGATGGGTCTCCGGAGCAACTACCCAGTCAACCTTCAGCCGGCTCCCGAAGCGCATCTTTTGCAGGTCGAGATATTCCCGCGCAAATTTTAATTCGCTCTCGAGGGGAATCAGGTCTGAGCTGTGCCGCTCGAGCGCTGTCCGCAACAAATTCGAGAGCTTGATGATCATGGCCTTAGCAGTCTTGGGGTCTTCGTCAGCTAAGGTCGCGATTCCATGCAGAGTATTGAAGAGAAAATGTGGTTGGAGCTGCATCTTCAGCGCCTGCAGCTCGCTGCCGGCCAGCGCCTGCTGGTACTCGTATTTCTCAGCTTCTTGCTTTCGCGCGCGCTTCATGTACACATAAGCATGAGCCGCCACAACGATCGCAACGTATAGGAGTGTCACGTCGGCAAATGAGGTTCGAACAACTTCAGAATACGCCTGAATTGAACGCGAAACATACGGAGGAACCACCAAGTACAAGATCGCAAGATGAATCAATATGAACGGCACCGCTCCAATTCCCCAGAGCAGAACGTAACGAACGCGGTTCGCGGAATAAGATGCGTACTTTTCAGCTAAATAAAACATGGGAGGAGTCCACAACGCCAGCGCAAAGGCGCGCACTCCGGCCTGCACCAGCAGATCGAGGAATGAGAACCAAAGATTATGCCGATCCAGAGGCTTGTATTGCAGCCCCATAAGCATCGACATGCCGTACCAAAACGCAATCGACAGCAGGTAAGCCCGGATGACGCCACGCAGGCGGGGTGCCATGCCGTCATTCTAATCCTTCCGACACAGGAATCCGAGTTGTATGTACTCAAGTTTTAGGGTTTGCGCGTTTACCAGGCTGTGGCTCCCAGCGGATTACAAGACGTCACGAGGAACTCGCTGTGTTACTGATAGTGCATTGTCGGCCATAAAAGACAGTACTGCATAGAGCTGTTGTTTTAGTGTTGAGAGACGAAGCTGAAGCGATTGAAGAACTAAGCCAATGCGACGGTCGAGATAGCGACTCCTTCCTTTTCTTAGAACGCGTGAAGTAGGTTAGCCGACGAACATGAATAAATCTGTCGAACAGCTCAAGATCCTGGTTGCGGATGATTCGCCCGTGCACCGCAAGCTTGTCGAGCAAACGCTCCCGCCGGATCAATACACAATCCTGTTCGCCAAGACAGGTCAGAACGCTATCGAGCTGTTTAATCAACATCGCCCAGCCCTGGTAATGACGGACTGGAATATGCCCGATCTTACCGGGTTCGAAGTGTGTCGGCAAATACGCGCGAGCGCCAAAGACTCGTATACCTACGTCATTATAGTTGCGGGCGCCTCGGAAAAAGAGAACGTGGTCGAAGGACTCGAAGCTGGCGCCGACGATTATCTAACAAAGCCTTTTCATCCCAAGGAATTGTTAGCGCGAGTGGGGGTGGGCAGGAGGCTTCTTGACCTGCACCAGCAAATTGAGTCCCAAAATCGAATTCTGAAAGACCTGGCACTTACAGACGCACTGACGGGCCTACCAAATCGCCGCGCGGTCGAAGATTGGGCAAAAGGTCAGTTGAGCGCTGCGGTCCGGCACGGCTTCTCATTCTGGGTGGTAATCGCCGATCTGGATAACTTCAAAATTATAAATGACACATACGGTCACGGAGCGGGAGATACAGTTCTCAAGGAGTTTGCGGGAATCCTAAAAAAACGCGTAAGGAATTCCGACATCTGCGGCCGGACGGGCGGTGAGGAATTCATCATGATTTTTACTCATGCTGACGAATGCAACGTTGGAATCGTCGTGGCGCGTATTCTGCGGCAGGTTCGCGAACATGAGTTTTCGTTTGGCGGTAAACCCGTTCAAGTGACCGCGAGTTTCGGCATTGCAGGGTTCCAGGGTAAGGGTGTGCCGGATTTCGCGAAGCTGTTAAATCAGGCCGACGCGGCGCTGTACGCGGCAAAGCGCGGGGGACGTAACCGAATCGAAGTCACTCCAACTGTTCAAGCCTAATTGCCAACCGTTCCAGTGATGCAGTCGGACCCTTTGCCGGTGCTTAATCTAAACCCGCAGCCTTCTGGAAGACGAAAACTGCCGCACCCGCAAAGTCGAGCCGTGGCCTAACGGAATTTTGGGTGTAGTACGATACGAAAGAGCGTGCCACCTGCATCGCCTAACGAAATTTGGGTACAGTGCGGTACGAAAGGGCTCGTCAACCCTTCATTTTAATCGTTTGGGGTTGACTAAGGAAATCCAAGAGCATACTCCGTTAAGAGTCATCGTGACGGCTAATTCTCTTTTGGACTTGGCCTCGGGACGAATGAGAACGATTTTTGTATGCACAGCCCCAATACCTCCGACCCGAACCCGCATCTCATAGTTACCGGCCATCAGTCCTTCAAACGAAAACTTGCCATCGTTATCGGAGCGTTGCGCCGCAATTTCCTTGTCCCCTTGTAGGGCGGTTACATTTGCATTCGAGATTCTGTCACCTGACGTGAAAAGTACGACTCCGAAAATGCGATGAATCGGTCTAAGAGGAGGCAACTCGACGCAAGTGTTTGCGGACGGAGCCGCGGTTGGCATTGACAGAAGGACGCCAGCAATTGTCAAGGCTAAGATTCCGCGTACGCTTTCCATGAATTCCATTTTAGCGCAACCAGTACTCATTCGACGACGAAGCTCTTTTCAGCCATCAAAGCTCCCGATTAGCCGTTGACCGGAGCACGTCGGATTAGAATTAGCCTGTTTACAACCCTTCCTATGTCCGAATCTCAAATTGCGGCTACCATTGTGAGAGACAAAAGATAAGGGGCGCACGATATGAAAAATTACGACGGGAATTTTGCGGGGCTTGATCTAAACCCGCAGCCTTCTCGGGAACGAAGACTGCGGCACCCTCAAAGTCGAGTCGTGGCCTAGCGGAATTTTGGATGTAGTACGATACGAAAGTTCGTGCCACCCGCCCGGGTATATGGGCCTGCGTCATTGGCCCGCTGCGATGCAGGCCGAGATCGCCTGTTGAAGCTGCTTCTTTATCTTCTCACCCTGCTCTTCCTGGCGGACGCGGAGCGATGCGCTAGAAACCATGAGCTGTTTGACGGAAGCTATGGGGCCTCGCTTATCGTCAACCACGATGTTGTGGTCCAGCATGTTCACTGTATTCTTTCCACCCACTGACGGGAGAACGACGGTGTAATAGTCGTCCGATTCGATCCCTGGGCGCTGGCTCTCTCCCGCGGTGACTGGCTCGATGGAGATTCCCTTGGAGTCAATGGAGGAGAGCGGTACCTGAAAGCGGCGAGTCTCGATGTACAAGAGTTGACCGTAAACGGTACCTTCTTGCGTTTGGCTCCATACCACCGAGCAGCCGTCAAAGTTTGTCGGCACGAGGGACAGCGAAGTGGTTACGTCTCCCAGGTGCGGGACGGAATGCTTCCAGTGCACGTTGTGGTCGATGGAGAATTCCTGCTCAAGCTTCTGGAGAAGCCAAGACAGCGGGTTTTGGAAAATGATTGGTTGGGCCGCTGCGCGAGCCGTGGCGTGCGGCTGGCTCGCGGAAGCGGTGAGACCGCGCGACGCGGCGAGTCCCAGAATGACAAGAGAGCCTGCGACAAAGACGGTTACTTTTTCTGCGTACTTCATTGCAGTTCTCCGATTCTTGCTCGGGTGCGAGCCGAGGCTCAGCGAGAGCGGCTTGAATTTCCACGAGATGTAGGCCGCATCCTAAATTCCGGCTACAATTGTGTCTGTGGGCAGGACTAAAATAGCGCGCACCATGAAAAATCGCAATCACGCATCAGTCCTAAGCCTGAGCTTCAGCTTCGTGGCGCTGGCTTTGCTCGCGGCGCTCCTTCCTGCGAGCGTGCGCGCGCAAGCCAAGCCCGCGGCGGACGCTGACATCGTCGCGCGCGTGAACGATAACGTCATCACGCTCGCCGATTATCAGAAAGCCGCACAGCAATTGAGCACCGAAGTGGCGCAAGATTGTCAAGGCTGTCCGCAGGACCAGATTGACGCCCAGTTCAAGCAGCAGCAGAAGGATTTGCTGCGCGGCATGATTGACCAGTCTCTGATGATACAACGCGCCAAAGACATGAGCATCAACGTGGACTCGGACTTGGCCAAGCGCCTCGACGAAGTGCGCAAGCAGAACGGCCTGGCCACTCTCGACGATCTGCAAAAAGGCGTCGAAGCTTCCGGCCTCAGTTGGGAAGATTACAAGACCACCATTCGCAACGGGCTGCTGCAGAAGGAAGTGGTGCAGCGCGAGGTCGGCTCGCGCGTAGACATCTCCCCTGACGAAGTGAAGCAATACTATGATGCGCACCCGCAGGAATTCACGTTGCCCGAGCGTGTAACGCTGTCGGAAATTTCGGTGAGCACCGAAGGAAAAAGCCCGGAAGATTTTGCTGCCTTGCGCAGCAAAGCGGAGGGCCTGCGCACCAGCGTCATCAATGGCGACGATTTCGGCCAGGTCGCGCGGCTTTATTCCCAGGGCAGCACGGCGAAAGACGGCGGCGCTCTCGGTACCTTCAAAAGGGGAGAGCTCTCGCCACAGATCGAAGATATCGTTTTCCAAATGAAAAAATATCAGCTCACAGACGTGATCCAGACGCGCACCGGATTCGAATTCATGTTGGTCGACGATCACCTGCAGGCGGGATTGCAGCCCATTGATAGCGTGCAAACCGAGATTCGCAATACCATCCACGCGCAGAAAGTGCAGCCCCTCTTGCGCGATTACCTCGCCGAACTTCGCGAGCAAAGCAACATCATCGTAAAGCCCGGCTACAACGACAGCGCCCTGCTCTCCGGCGCCAACGTCACTTCAACAGATAAGTCTCACCTGTAAGCGCGAGAGAAACTCGCGATCGCTGATCCGATTCGCCCGGCACGTTTGTCAGCGCCCGAACGAAGTCGCCAATGAGTCGGGTAATCGGAGATTTGAACCAATCTTGAACCTTGACAGACATCCCTATTTCTGCAAATATCGAAATATGGGCGCGAACTCTACGAGCAAGAAGAACTCCGAGCAGGTGGCCAGATTCGCCGACATGTTTTCGGCCATGGGTACGGAGCCGCGCCTGCGGATTATGCAATTGCTGCTATCGGCGCACCCCGAAGGATTGGTCGTGGGTGAGATTCAATCCGAGCTGGATATCCCGAACTCTACCCTGTCGCACCATCTCGACAAGTTGAGAAATGAGGGTCTCGTTCTAGTGAATCGCGAGAGCACGTTCCTGCGCTACTCCGCGAACACCGAGGCGCTGCAAGAAGTTCTGAGATTTCTGTATGCGGAATGCTGCACGCGAAATAAAGCGCTATCGCCGCGAGACGTTATCCAAATCTGCAAGTAGTGAGCCATCATGACGGACGCAAATATGAAAGACGTGGTGAAAGAGAAATACGGAAGCGCGGCGTTGCGCGTAACCAGCAGCGGAAGCTCGTGCTGTGGCGCGGCGCCGGCAAACAGTTGCGGCTGCGACCCGATAACATCCAATCTCTACGACGCTGAACAGTCCGGGCAAATGCCGGTCGAAGCGATGCTCGCTTCGCTCGGCTGCGGGAATCCTACGGCTCTGGCAAATTTAAACACCGGAGAGACCGTGCTTGACCTCGGCTCGGGTGGCGGCATCGATGTGCTGCTCTCGGCCAAGCGCGTTGGTCCCACCGGAAAAGCATACGGACTCGACATGACCGATGAAATGCTCGCTCTCGCAAACGAAAACAAGAGAAAAGCGGGAGTGGATAACGTGGAATTCTTGAAGGGAGAAATCGAGCAAATTCCGCTTCCCGACAATTCGGTGGACGTGATTATCTCCAATTGCGTGATCAATCTGTCTGCGGACAAGGACGCCGTCCTGCGCGAGGCGTTCCGCGTTTTGAAACCAGGCGGCCGCTTTGCCGTCTCCGACGTCGTTACCCGCGGAGCAATGCTTCCCGAAATTCGCAAAAGCGTGCTGTTGTGGGTGGGGTGCATCGCGGGCGCGCTCGAAGAAAAGGATTATCTGAGCAAACTTAAGAGCGCCGGATTCGCGGAGGCGGACATCGAACCCACTCGCATTTATCACGTCGAAGACGCGCGCGAATTTCTATCCGGCCAGGGCTTCGATGTCGATTCGCTCGCTCCGCAAGTGGACGGCAAATTCTTCAGCGCCTTTATACGCGCTGTAAAACCAGCGTCCGAAGGCAAGGCGGGCTGCGCCCCGACCTGCTGCAACTAAAAGATGCGGGGAATATTCATGGCGCAACATTACAATGTTCTGTTCCTCTGCACCGGCAATTCGGCTCGCTCGAGATCATGGATGATATGCGCGCTAGCAGCAGCCTTTAGGCAATGTGCGGATGGTTACGGCGCGTGCGGAAAGCTCGCTGAGCAATTGCGCTACTGCCGGAGAAGTTTCACCGTCGCCCGGCACGATTACCGCCCATTCCAGATTCTCTCGGAATTCTTTTGACTTAATCTGCCAGTGGAGGAAAGACGAGGATTTTTCTGCGCTGATTTGGATGATGGACCAGTGCTGCACTAACGCCAATGCGGTGGCGTCGTCGGGTGCCGGGCCGGACAGAATGAAGTGATTGTTTCCATGGACCAGGATGCCGACCATTCTTTTTCAAGCCTCCAGGCGCGGATCGGGAACCGGATAGCCAATTGCAAAATGATAGACGACTTGTCCTTGCTGGGGGGACAGGTCGAGATAGCGGTTCACGCGGTCATCAAAAAACGCTCCGATGCCTGTCGCTCGCAGGCCCAGCGCCTCGGAAGCAAGATACATTCGCTGTCCAATCGCACCCGCCTCGAAATGCACGTATCGATATCCGCGATCGCCGTAACCGCGCGCAGCACTTTCAAAATCGCCGATCATGGAGAATGCCACGCAAGCGTTGCCCGCCAGGTCCTGCCCCAAACTGAGAGACGCCGCTGCGAGGCGTTGGTCTCCCTCCTTGATTTTTTCCAATTCTGCATGCTCCGGCCAGTAGCGATAAACGCCCGGCGCCAAGCCTTCCACGCGGTGGACGTAAAGATACAGTTGCACGAAACGCGCTGTAGCGAAATCGGCGAAGAGAGGTTCCTTTGTGGCGGAGAGAATGGTGGCAAGTTGCGCGAAGGAGATCGTCTCGCTGCCGCCGCGGAAGTCGAGAGCGGAACGCCGAGTACGAACAACGTCGCCGAAGTTGCGGTTTGTCGAGACACTAGGCGGCAGACTGATTTCCCCACGACCGGATGGCTTCGGCTGGCCGAGCGACGACATCGTAGGTTCCGACAGTTTTGTAGCAGCGTGGATTTGTTCAATCAGTGGATAGGGAACTTGCTCGTCTGACAACCGGTTGGGCTGGCCTCCAAACAAAATGGTCTCGATTGGATCCGGCGCCCCCACGGGAATGGAAGGGCCGCGCAGCTCGACGATTAGCATGGGCCACTCGTCCTCAGCCAGGAGACACCGTTCCGCGATCCTGTCATCCGGGAAATGGCCATGCGCAAAACTTTCGCACCCGATCGATCGAGCAGCAAGCGTGAGGGCCTGCCAAGCGTGTCCGATGTCGTGCAGGCAATACCGATAGGCGCGGTCGCGATATTTCCAAGCTTCGCGCCAGGCAATGCTGGTGAGAATGAAAACGAGTGGGACAGAGGTGTTGACAAGTTTCCCGCCGAAATCTCCGATGGCGCGTTGTTCAGCCATGTGGGACGAGGGACGGTAATGATAGAGGCCATCGGGCCAACCGGCCGATCCTTGCGTACAAAAATGGAATTCGGTCGGATGGAGATTGCCGGAAGAGGGATTTACGCGCAGCGCGTAGGTATCTCCGGTGGACGGCACACGTTTGGTCGCGCTTATCGACGCAGAATAAAACATTAACTGCGAAAGAAATTCCGCGCCATCACGAGCCTGAGTATTTCCTATTTTGCCGTCGAGCACTTCGAGAGCTGAAATCTGTGGAGATGGCGGGTCGGCCGGCAAATCCAGGACGGGGACGCCTTCGTAATGCCGAAATGGATTGGGCATATTGGCCCAGTCGAGATAGTGCGGATTTCGCCGCAGCGATTCGACGCTGTGCTTGGTTAATTCATGGTATTCGCGCCAGGTCATGTCAGGTGAATGCTGAGAATACAGTACCGGCAAAGAAGCCATTAAGGCATGTTCCTTTTTTGTGTGGATCGGAGACGCGGCGAAAATCCGGGCCAGCGAAGTGCGGTTCAGGACGGCGATTTCGTGGGCATTGTTCGTTTGGGAAGTTAGCGGGGAATTTGTTAGCCTAATAGGAGGGATTTTACGTGGGCCAGCAGGTCGAAAGCATCGTCTTTTGAGACCACGCGGTCTATGGGAAGTTGTTCGACGGGCAGAGCTTTGGGAAGGTCGGGGTACTGCGTGAAAAGAATTATCGGGACGTCCGGCATAATTTCCTTCAATTGCCGGGACGCTTCCATGCCGTTCACTTCGGGCATCACCAAATCCAAGATGATCAGTTCGGGACGATGTTTGATGGCGAGATCGACAGCTTCGCGGCCGTTCGAGGCTTGCGCGCAGAGATCGTAATCTGGTTCGGCATTAAAAACGCGCGAAAGTGTTTCGCGGGTCACTGGATTATCGTCGGCGACTAAAATCGAATGGGGCATCTTTTACCTCAGGATTTGGCGTGGCGAACCGACGAGAGCTCATCGCAATTAATACCGTTCAAACGCCACGTATCATAAAAAAGGCGCTAATTTCGCTAACATAATCGTTCTAGCATGATGTCAGGAAAATCGCCACTTTATTTATTTCCTCATAAATCATGAATGGGTCGTGTCCGCGTGTTTTTTGATAGGGCTGGAAATTGTCTAAACCGTCATAAGGGAAACCCCTATGCGCCGAACTTGCCTAGTGTAAACACAGCCACTTAGAGGGGCGATAACCACTGCATGCACCGTTCGGGGACAGTCATGTATTGCGTCCGCTATGGAAGGGCCCCAGACTGGGATCATGAGAGATCAGCGCCGAAGCAAGCGGATTTTGGCGAGCGTCCCATTGGAAATTCAGTCCGATGGCGCTGCGCAGTCTGCCTTGACGGCGGTGATCAACCTGAATGGGGCTTTGATATTGTCGCCGGTGAACTTGCCGGCGGGCTCTGAAATCTGTATAAGAAACAGCGAAACTGGCCTCGAGACGCATGGACGAGTGGTCTGGTGCGGAAGCCAAGATGGGACCGGCTCGTACAAGTTGGGCATAGAGTTTCGCGAAGCGTCCGCTGAATTTTGGGGCGCGCACTACAACGTTTACGCTGAAGAAGCGCCGTAAATGCGTTTTAAGAACCTTCCTCATTAGCGCAAGCAAATCATCCGTCCCCCAGATGTCATACGGCAATAGATCGCGTGAATGCCCAGGACCCGATGGGGCCTCCCGAAGATTGGGAGAAGCAGAAACAGCGTTGGCCGGCGGATACGCGCCATTTGGCGATAGCGAATGCGGGGCATTTTATGCAGCACGAGCGCCATCAGATAACTTCCTTCGCCCGACCGATGTAACAACCAGGTTGTTTAGGGTGTAAATGTAGCGCCGGGCTTCAGCCCGGCATCTTTCTTTTTTTCATTCTTTTTGTTCATTTTTCTTTCCTTTTGCTCTTGTTTTTGCCTTACGTCGTACGCAGATGTCAACGCGCTCACCCCGCTCCGACCACCTCTCACCTCATTCTTTCCCTTCACTCTTTCCTCCAGCCGCAAAAATTCCTTCACCACTATTTCCGGCTGCTCGGGACTCTTCACGAAGATAACTCCGCTCGCGATTTTTGCTTACAGCGCGTGATACCCTTCGCAACGGCAACTCCGCTCCCTTCCTTTGTCAGGGCAAGCAGGTTTTTTCGCTTGGGGCGCGAAAAAGGAGAATAAACACGATGGCTTGGTACGTTTACGTGGCTTGGTTTTTTGGCGGCGCATTTTTGGCGAATGCGGTGCCGCACTTTGTGCAGGGAGTGTCGGGGCGGCGGTTTCCGTCGCCGTTTAGTTCGCCGCCGGGGAAGGGGGAATCGACGGCGACGGTCAACGTTTTGTGGGGCACGTTCAATTTTGTGGTTGGATATTTTCTGGTGACGCGCTTGGGCGAGTTTCATTTGCGTCAGATGGACTGCGCGATCGTGTTGGGCGCGGGCGGGTTGGTGATGGCGCTGATGCTGGCGAGCTCGTTTGGGCCAATTTACGGTGGGGATTCGGCGAAGCCGGCAGGGCCAACGCGGTGAAGGACGTGTCACACCCACGGCGCTCGGAATATTGTGTGGGCAAGTACCCAGCGTTTACCCGCTGGGCTAACTTCTGCCGCGCCTGCGGCGTTTGCGCGGGGGGTATGGCGGAGAAAATCCAAAGGAGATGCGAATCTATCTCGCTGCGGGAGTTTACCGTACGACGGAGGTGATGCTTACGGGGACGCCGTCGCCGGCTCTGGCGACCTTTATTTTTTCCGGCGCGACGTAGATCGATTTGGCGCCCTTTATCACGATGATTTCGACGTCATCCGTGGATGGGCAAGCGGAAGTGTCGGCGACACCTGCGGCGTTCAATGTGACAGGGCTCGCGGCGTTCTGCTGGCAGGGCGACAAGCGGATCGGGCCGGAATAGGAATCGTTCACGTTGACGGTGATTCGCGTGGGAGCGCTTTTTGCCGCGCACGATACCAGCGCGATCGAAACGGCTAGCGAGGTTTTTAGCCACGTTTTCAATGGAGACTCCGGCCTCGTCGAAAGACAAATGCAGGCTAGCGGATGGTAAGGCAGTGGGAGCCGGGTTGCAAGAGATCGATGAGGTGGACTGAGATTTAGCTCGTGAGGCAAAAGGGCGGCGGGTTCCGGGTTAGCGGTCGCGGATCAAGCGTTCGGCGGTGGTCCACAGATTTTTTGAGACCCCCGGGCGGAATTGTTTGCCGAGCGGGATGCTTAGGCCGACGCCGTAGAGGTTCACGGAGCGCGGCTGGCTGGGGGAGTGGAGGGCTTGCAAGGTGGCCAGCGGGCCGAGCGTCATGTTTCCGTTTTGCATGGTTAGGATGAAGAAGCCGAGGTGGACGCGCGAGCCATAGAGTTCGGCTAGCGGGACGCGGAGTTCGGTGATGAAGGATGTCTTGGTCTGCTGCACGGGGAGGAGCGCGCCGAAATTTTGCGCGGGATAGTTGGCGGCGCGGAAAGCGAAACCGTCCGCGGAATCTTCCGGGTGATACATCGGAGAGGTTGTGCTAACTGAGAAGGTGGCGCCGATGGACGCCAATGAAGCAAAGGACATGGTTGAGTGTTGGCTCGGCGCTGAGTGTTGAGCGAAAGTGACGAGGCCTTGAGCCGCGATGGGATGGCTAATAGCCAGCATTACGAAAGCGATCGCTGCCGGGAGCAGAGTGGCCGAAAGAAAACCGAAACGAGCTGATCTCGGCGCTGAGGCCTTTAGTGTCGCGAGGGTGGCTGGAGGGCGCATCGTCTTGACTCGCTTCGGTATATATAACCGTAAAGTATTGCCCTAAGAATACGGGCTAGTACGTAGGTTGTTAAATCACTTCACTTAGTACGCCGACGTACGGGCTGTACGCCCGGGTAGCTTGGTCCTGTTTGCTAAGAGCACGTCAAAAGCCACACTCTTTGAAATAAGCAAGCGCCAGGGACTCGGGAGGGCCATCCGGCTGGACTGGCAGGACGGTAAACACGAACGAACCCAGCCGGGATTTTCAACGGCGGAGAGAGCCGAAAAGATTGCTCTCCCCGGCCGATGCGAAATTTGCGACGCGAAAATTTACTGGAGCGGGGGGCTGGCGATTGTGGGAGGCGTGCCGTCGGTGCTGTAACGAATTACGCCGCTTTGATCGCTGTAGAAGCCGCGCTGGCCAGTTTGTCCGAAGGTGGCAGGCTGCCCCACAAGTGTGTAGGTTTGGAACCCGGTGCAGCCGCCGACTGCGGGTGTTGCAGTGGCGCCGACGTAGGTGAAGTAGTAGCCGGCTTTAGCTGTGGCCGCGGAAGTTGCGTTGGAAAGTACTGGATCGATCAATTGAGCTGCGCCACAAACTGCGACTGCCCCTGCCGTCCCGCCCAACGCCGCGATTGAAGCCGGATATTGCACTCCCCAGGTGGAAGCGTAGCTGACTGCGGATGTGTTGATGGCGCCGATCGAACCGACCGCGGAAGCTTCATTGGCTGCCATGCGGGCGCGCAACAAATTCGGAATCGCGATGGCCGCGATGATTAAAATAATCGCGACGACGATCAGCAACTCGATCAACGAAAACCCTTTTTGTTTCCTGTTCATATTTTCTCTCTCCTAAAGTGGCAACTCAAAATCTGTGGTATGGCTGGCGGGGACACAGCCGTCATAGTATGAGACGTTCCACAAGGGCACATTGTATAGCATATCGTAGAAATAAATGATCGGCACAACGTCGCCCTGTCGGGAATGCGAGTACCAGGACTCGATGCCGCTGCCGCTGGGTCAGTTTACGGTTAGCGCGGTTAACAGGAGTTGACCCCAAGCTGCCCTCTTTGTGTTGAACCTCTTTGATAATGTGCCCTTCTTCCCTCGTTAGAAATGTCCCCTAAACTGCGGCCCGGAGGGGCGGCAGTGAAGAGGACAGCGATGAGCTTAATGGAACTGCAACGGGTAGAA
>Ga0182015_10003238_pt1 | contig 18503 bp, 19 predicted proteins | sample 712P3MmetaG_FD_120478 | JGI IMG/M metagenome (GOLD analysis project Ga0182015, IMG submission 120478) | Permafrost microbial communities from Stordalen Mire, Sweden - 712P3M metaG | ecosystem: Environmental > Terrestrial > Soil > Wetlands > Permafrost | place: Sweden: Stordalen | collected...
CCACTTCCGCACGGGCCGACAGGTTGATTAGGCGCCCCGGGTCCGAGGTGCCCGCGACCCCGACCGTCGCCGGGTTGCTGGTCGCCGTTCCCGCCGCGTTCGTCGCGACGCAGGTGTAGGACCCGGCGGCCGAGGCCGCATCGCTCAGAAGGAGTGTCGCATTCGTGGCGCCGGCCACCGGCGCCGAGCCGTTCAGCATCCACTGGTACGTCGGCCCGTTGCTCGCCGCCGCGTCCAGGGCGACCGTCCCGCCGGTGACCGTCACCGAGATCGGCTGGGTCGTGAAGACCGGGGCGTCCGCCGAGGGGGTCGGCGTGGGTGTTGGGGTCGGCGTCGGTGTCGGCGTGACCTGCGGGGTGACGATGACCTCATAATCAAGGACGCTTGAGGACAGCCCCGACAGTTCCGTCCCCTCGAATGCCTGGAAGAGGATCATGAACTTCCCCGGGGCGGTCGGGGTGCCGGTCAGGATGGGATTCGGGGTGTCGAGGACCCCGGGGACCGTCAGGTTGTCGCCGATCTGGTCGCTCAGCACCAGGCCGGGGGGAATGGAGCCCGAGATCTCCCAGGACCCGGGGAAGGACGAGGTCTGGGGATCGGACATGAGCGCGAACTCGACCCCCTCGATCTGCGAGCCCTGGACGACCGTGTACGGGCTCGGGTGGCCCGGGATCCCGGTCGTGAGCTCGTACTGCGTGGCTCCGGCAACCGAATCGACCGCGCCGAGCGCGGCAACCGTGGCCACGGCCGCCTTGACGACGGTGCCGACCGGCGACTCAAGGACCACTTCGGCCGCCTCGGCGGCCAGGCGCACCGCCGGCGACCGCTGCAGGAATGCGAGCAGCATCACCGCAGGCAGGCGCAGGCGCTGGAGCCCGGAAGTCACCCAATGGCGCGTCAGGAAAGCCGGCATCAGTTGCACCCGCAGCCCGCTCCGCCCACGCCCCGGCCGCCCTGCGCCGCCTCGCGCGAGAAATAAACATGGTCCATCATCGCGGTCCCCAGGGGATCTCGGTTCGGGTCCATGGTCTCATCCGCAAGGTACTGCCGCTGCCAGGGCTTGACCCGGGTCGCCTGCGCGGACGTGCAGCCGGAAAGGGCTGCAACGCCCAGCGCGAGCCCAAGGAGGATCCATCCCGGTTTGTTCATGGGGTTACGCCTCTTATGACGCCCGTTTGGCTTTTGGGTTTCGAACATTCCGCGTCAGCCGGAGGCGACATAGTTGAAGAACCCGCGGGTCTGCGCCCTCTCCTTCTCGGTCAGGATGATCCCCTCCGCCCCCGGCACCGAGCGGATCATCTCGAGTCCCGCCTGGACGCCCGCGATGAAGGCCGAGGTCGAGAGCATCCCCGCCTGGAGGCAGGTCTCGGCGATAACCGTGCACTGGGTGCAGCCGTTCGCGACGGGCCAGCCCGTCCTTGGGTCGATGATGTGGCCGTAGCGCTTGCCGGCAAACGTGAACGAGCGGATGTAGTCGCCCGAGGAGGCGATCGACTTGCGCGTCAGCCCGACGCTGCCCCAGTTCTTCCCCGGATTCTTCGGGTCCTCGAGCCCGATGTGCCACGCGGGGCGCCCGGGCGGTGCGCCGGAGGCGCGCAGGTCGTGGCCGAAGTCGACGAGTGAGCTCTCGATCCCGTGGTCCTTCGCGATCAGGGCCACGATGTCGACGGCGTACTCCTTCCCGAATCCCCCGAAGTCGAGCGCCATACCGGGCTCGGGCAGGAACACCTTCCCGGGCTGCCTCTTCACCTTGGACCAGCCGACCAGCCGGAGGGCGGCGGCAATCGCCGCCGCGTCCGGGACCACCGGGGGCGTCGCCTTCCAGTTCCAGATCCGGATGAGCGGAAGCGCCGAGGGATCGAGGATCCCGCGGGTCATGAAGAAGAGCGTGTCGCACATCGCGAGGAGCCCCTCCGTCTCGGGGTCGACCGGGACCCAGTCCTTCCCCGCGGCGTCGTTGATCCGGCTGACGATGCTGCCGGGCTGGAACCGGGAGTACTTGGCCTCGAACGCGTGGACCCACCCTTCCGCGGCAGCCTCGAACCTCTTCGCCTGCTGGTCGCCGCCCGGCGCCGCATACTGCACCTCGCACTGGGTGGCCATCGCGCGGAACGCCAGGCGCCTCAGGGGCAATGTCGTCCCCGTCCCCGCGGGGGCGGGCTCGGGCGTCCTTTCCTGCCTGGATACGATGGCCATGGGTATGCGCTACCAGGATATCCTAGCACCCGCGGACATGATGTTCGCAACCGGATAGGCGCTCTGGGGCGTGACGCCATCGACCCCACGCATGGCGTAGCGGTCATAGCCGAGATCCAGCCGGACGTGGGCACAGGGCTTCCAAGTGACCTTCAATCCGTAGGTTACGGCATCGAATGAGGAAAGCCTATAGTCCGAGGAATACGCCGGGCCGTTGCCGTTCGGAATCGGGGTCGGCGTGATGTCCGTGTCGTCCAGGTTGTAGTAATAGAAGCGCGCCGCGTCCTGGCGGGTGAACCGCAGGTCGGGCTCAAGGGTGACCTGCTTCCCGAGCTTCTGGATCCAGCGCAGCTCGGCCGTATTCGAGGTGACGCCAAATGTGTCCGAATAGAAGCGGTAGCTGCCCTCGAGCGCGCCCGCCAGTCCCGGGAACGCCCGGTTCACCGAGGCGAGCGCGGTCCCCATGTTGCGCTCGCCCGGGCGGTTCTCCGCGAACGCGAGGGGGAAGAGGGACCCCAAGGCGAGCTCCTCGGTCTTCTGCACCAGCTTGTACTGGTCGTCCAGGTAGCCGGTCTCGCGGCCCCACGTAAAATTGAGGGCCACGGTCGTCAGGAGATCCAGGACCTGGCGCACCCCGACGATGGCGTTCGTGGCCTCTTTCCCCGCATAGGTGTGCTCCGGGTCGAAGAAGGTCTCCACGTCGTCGCTGTGGCCGACAACGCCCACGAGGAGGATCGTGTTCTTCGTGTTGAAGTCGCTCGAGGTGTTCACCGACCAGCCGCGCGACACGTAGTCGTGCTCGCGGCTTTCCGAGACGCCGACCGCGACCTGGGTTCCCGCAAACTGCCGCGAAAAATCGAGCTCCCACGCCTTCCTGTGGTCCGTCAGCTCCGCAAGCGGCACCTGGAGCGAGCCCGCGGGGGCCGGGATCCCGTTCGGCGACGCCCCGGCGATCGCGTCGTTCAGGAGCGTGACCCCAAGCTGCATCGCGGGGCCCAGGTCCTCGCTCGCGACCAGCCCCAGCGTGCGGACATTCACCCGGCCCCCCGCCTCATCGTAGTACTCGTACCGGGTGGCGACCCAGTCCTCCGCGCGCCCCGCCCGGGGGCACACGAGGGCGAGGACAAGGGCCAGGGGGGCCGCCGGGATCCACCGGCGGGCCGGTGCCGCGCGCATCCCCGGCTTGTGCCCCCTCATCAGTTGCGCGATATCTCGACCGACGATATCTGGAAGCTCGCGTTCAGGAGCTGCGGGTTCGCCCGGTCGACCTGCATCGAGTACTGCTCGATCCCGATGTAGGGCGAGCGCTTGCTGAGCGCCAGGTAGAACTGCTTCAGCGTGTTCCAGTCGACCTTGTTGATGTTGAACTCGAGCGTATGGACCGAGAACTGCCCGCTGCTCGCGTCCTTGGGGGCGCCGCTCGTCGTGCCCTTCAGGTCCATCTCGGCGGTGATGGCCGAGACCTCGGCGAGGAGCTTCGTCGCGTCGAGCGTGCGGACCGCGTCCAGCCGGCCGGCGGCCGACTGGGCCTGGGCCTCGATGGTCGCCCGGTTCGACAGCCACTGCTGCTGCTCATTCAGGTTCGCGGTCGTCACGCGGGAGGCCCGGATGAACCGGGCCGCCCGCCCGCTGACGCTCGAGAGCCACACCAGCGCAACCATGACCAGGAATCCCGTGATCAGGATCTTCTCCCGGATGAGGAGCGACAGGAAGAAGGCCCGGAGGCTGCGGATCATGTGGCGGCGGGGACGAGCGCCCCGGGCTTGAAGGTGACGATGAGCGTGAAGCTGACCACGTTGTCCCGGGCGCGCTGGCCCTGGATCTCGACCTTCTGGACGCCGGGCGTTTGCTCGAGCGCGGTCTTGTAGCCGGCGATCTCGCCGGCGTTCGTCGTCTGCGCCTCGATCTGGATCGTGTTCTGGGCGCTGGTCGTCGCCCGGATGAACTGGATCGCGGTCGGGTTCCTGGGCAGCGCGACCTCGGGCGACGCGGCCGAGATCATCTCGAGCGGCAGGAGCCGCTCGGTCGAGAGCTGGTCGATCCTCAAGGCGAGCTCCTGCTCCTCCATGATGCGGTTCACGGTCGGCCGCTGGGCGGCGATCTTCGCCAGCCGCGCCTTCTGCCAGAACCCGGCGCCGAAGAGGGCGGCCTCGGCCAGTGCGAAGAGGAGGCAGGCCGCGACGGCGCCCATCGCCACCCGCCAGAGGAGGATGCCGCGGCTCCGCGCGCGGGAAAGGGTGTCCAGGTCCGCCTTGTCGCGGACGTCCAGGGCGGCCGCGACGGCGAGCGGGAGCGCCGAGCGGAGGGCTCCCGCCTCGAAGACGAGCTCGTTGTCGCTCCCGCCCGCCCGGGGCACCGGCGGCCACGGGACGTCGACCACCTTGACCGATCCCCCGGCGGACTTGACGAGCTTGGCCCTCGCCTGGCCGCGGTCGTCCTCGGTCGCGTCCGGGGCGAGCGACTGGTGGAGGACGAGGGAGGGCACGGGGCCCTTGTCCCAGCGCACGGCGGTGAGCCCGTCGGGGGCCGAAAGGACGACCGTCGTCGCGGGAGGCGGCCCGCACCCGAGGAGCGCCGCGAACGCCGGCAGGACATGCTCGGCCCCGTTCCACTCGGCCAGCTGCTCGACCGTGAAGCGCCGGCGGTAGCAGGCGTAGGCGAGCGCCCGGTCGGCGCCGGCAGGCCAGTAGTAGCCAAAATACAGCTGCGCCAGCGGGAACGGGGAGAGGGACTCGAGGGCCAGGCCGACCTGCGAGACCACGTCCTCCCGCGACGCCCCCGCCGGGACTGAAACTGCCCGCGAGAAGAAGACGGCGTCCGGCAGGAGCGCCACCCTGGGGGCCGGGGGCCCTCCCCGCAGGAATCTAAGGGGCGAGGCGCACATGGTCAGGAGGGGGGCACGACAGCGGGAGGCGATTGCGGAATCTCATCATCTTCGAGTATTTGAAGGAGCGTAAAGGGATAATTGATGCTTTGCGAGGCCGCCGCCGCCGCGGCGGTTCCGCTAGCCGTTGAGGATGGCTGGGTTGAATTCGTGAGGGGTGACGTGGCCGTCGTGCTGGCAGACGCTGCGGCGGCCGCCGAGGTTGCGTTTGTCGCGTTCGTTTGGTTGAGGGTCGCGCCGCCCTGGGGCGAGACGATGGCCGAGAGCCTGTACTGGGAGCGCCCGTCGTGGACCGTGATCGTGATCCTAAGGGCCGTGATCGTGGTCCCAAAGGCGTTGGCGTTCCCACCCACCCCGGCGACGGTCGTGAGCGTCGACGCGCTCTGGAACCAGTTCTGCCCCTGCTGCGCGAACTGGCCGTTCCCGGCGAGGAAGTCCGCGATGTGCTGCGCCTGGGCCTCCGTGTACTGGCCGGCCGCGGCCATCACGTCCACGTTCGCGCCGTTCACGTTCGGCTGCGGGAAGTTGAAGACCGAGACGTCGTTCACGAACCTCCAGTAGTTCTCGTTCGGGAGCCCGTTCTCGTCAAAGAACGCCTCCTTCGCGACGTCGATCGCCGCGAGCTCGGCGAAGGAGCGCATCGGCCTCTCGGGCTCGGCGTACGGGATGTCGGCGTCCTGGTAGTCGGTCGTGAGGGCGGTGGCATAGACGTAGCCGTTCTGCATCCAGCCCTCGATGGCGTCGGCGAGCTTCTCGGCGTCGGCGGGCGCCATCTGCCAGAACTCGAAGAGGTTCGTCAGGGTGGTCAGGTCGGCCCTCCGGAGCGGGATCTTCCCGCTCTCGTCCTGGAAGGCGACGTCCACCGTCCGCCCCTCTGACGGCGTCCACCCGGCCCAGCCCAGGGGATCGGCCCAGCCCTCGTTCGTCGCATGGAGCCCGCTGTCCGCCTGGCGGAAGTCCTCGAGGACGGCCAGCGTCACCTCGAGCGCGGAAAACGCCTCCTGGCGCAGGCGCCTCGAGTCGGCCTGCCGGACCTCGACCAGGAGGTCGTTGCCGGCCTTCTCGATGAACGCCGTCAGGGCCGCCGCCGTGAAGAGGAGGGAAATGAGGACGAGGATGATGACCGATGAGCGGAGGGGAGCCGCTGGGTATGTGCGCATCAGGGGTGTCACCACGGGTTGGGGAGCCCCTGGATCGTCGCCGGGATGACGACGATCGCATCCCGCGTTAGCTTGTTGTAGGTGAACGTCACCCGGAGCCGCTGCGGGGGCAGCGGGTTGCCGCTCGTGTCGTTGCGGATCGCGGTCTCGGTCGTCCATTTGTTGAAGTCGGTGTCGAAGTAGTCGTAGGACAGCGCGGTCACGAACGGGGACACGAGCGTCTCCCTCGGGGGATCGTCGGTGAAGTGGTTCTCGAGGTCCGAGTGCCAGAGCATGTAGAGCCCCTTGTCCCGCTTGACCTGCAGGGAGCAGAAGACCTCCGGCAGCGGGGTCCCGGGCCAGGTGAGGATCCGGCTCCCCGAGAGCTCCATGAACGTGACCAGGTTCACCTGGGTCCCGTCCGCCGGGGTGACCTGCTGGACCCCGACCGGCGTCGAGTTGACGGCGGCAGCCGGCGGGAGGGTGGCCCGCACCATCTCACGCTGGAGGAAGCGGGTCACCGCGCGGACATGCTGGTCGAACAGCCGCACGTCCGTGTTCCTCCCCCAGAGCTCGCTCATGGAGAAGATGAAGGTGTTGAGGGCGACGAGGACCAGCCCGACGAGGGCCATCGCCATGACGACCTCGATGATCGTGAAGCCGCGCCTCCTCATTGGGCCTGCTTTCCCTGGGCGAGCGCGATCCGGCTCGCCGCGTTCTGCCTGAGCGTGCTCCGGGCCGACGGGTCCGACCAGGTCGGCCTAAGGAGCATGAAGTTCTCGACGACCGTCTTCGGCTCGACGGTCTTCGGGCTCGTGATCGTGCAGGTGAAGACGACCGTGAAGAGGTCGGTCGTGTCCGCGGGGTCGATCTCGGCCGTCCACTTCACGTGGCTGTCGCCGTCGTCGAACTCGGCGCCGGCCTGCGCCGTCGGGAGGTCCGACTGCGTGAGCAGCTGGGAGCGCGCGAACGAGACCTCCCCGTCGCTCACGTTCGAGCGCTGGGCGACCTCGTAGCTGTTGAGGACGTTCAGGTAGGCGCCCCCCATGACGACGGCCGTCAGGCCGAAGATCATCAGGGCCACCAGGACCTCGATCAGCGTGAAGGCCCTACTGCGCATCGGACTTGGATATGACCGGGGCGCAGGTCCACGGGTCCACCGAGAGGACGTGGGCGCCCGCGCCCGTCCTCACCTGGGCCCGGAAGTCGGTGCAGGTCCCGTCGGAGTAGAAGGACGCCGCGGCGAGGGGCTCCGTCTCCACGAGGACGCCGCCTATCAGGACCGACGAGCTCGAGTCCGACAGGACCGGGTGGAAGTCGATCACGAGGTCCTCCGGGCCGGTGACGGCAAGCGTCTTCTGCTGCGAGCCGTCGTTGAGGACGAAGGCCTTCACCTTCGGGTCGTAGGAGAGGAGCACCGTCTTCTGGTCCTCCAGCGCCTCCTTGCGCGCCGCGCCGCAGGCCTTCCAGAACTGCTCGTCCGGGGAGGTTCCCCTGTCGCTCAGGAGCGCGGTGGATTCGCCGACGAAGATCCAGCTGAGGAGCCCGATGAGCGCCAGCGCCAGCAGAATCTCGACCAGCGTGAATCCGCCCGGCTCACCAGTTTCCGATGTTGTCAACGGCTCCATCCGTCTTGTCGGGCCCCTTCGACCAGAGGTCATAGCCGTCCTTGTTGTGGACGCCCGGGTAGCGGTAGAGGTACGGCTCCTGCCAGGGATCCAGGGGAATCGAGTTTCCCTCCACGTAGGGGCCGCGCCAGCGGTCGGCCTTGCTGGCCGGCGCCGTGATGAGCGCCTGCAGGCCCTCCTCCGTCGACGGGTAGCCGCCCATGTTGATCCGGTAGGCGAAGAGGGGCGTCTTCATGGTCTGGGTGACGAAGAGCTTCGCGATGTCGACCTGCGACCCGCTGAAGATATTGGTCATCTTCGAAATGGTGAGGCCGGCCATGAGGACAATGATGGAAATGACGATCAGGACCTCGATCAGCGTGAAACCACGGCGCCTTGAATCTTGGGGTATGCTCATGACGGGCAGAGGATTGGGGATTGGCATCATAATGTCGAGACGCGCCCGGGGGGGCAAAGGTTGCGGCGCAGGCGGGGTTTATCGGCGGTCCTTCCGGGATGCCTTCTCCACGAAGACGTAGTTCACAAGGAAACTGAGACCCAGCACCCCGCCCAGTGTTCGAATATTCCGCATGGCCCCGACGACGGTCGAGAAGGGGCTCGCGGCGGGCTCGGTCACCCGCAGGAGGAGGAACGCCCCCAGGAGCGCGATGACCGGCTGGACGACGAAGGAGGCGTGGTAGGCGTCGAGGGAGCTCCATCCCGCCGGCGCGTGGGAGAGCGCCCATCCCCCGAGGACCGGGGCGACCGCCGCGACGAGGGACGATACGGCCAGGTTGAAGCCGATCGCCATCTTCTTCGCGTGGACCGGGATCAGGCGAAGGACGAACGTGAACTGGCCGAGGACGAAGCCCGCGCTGGTGGCCCCGGCCCAGGTCCAGAGCCCGTAGAGCATGAGCCGGTTCGAGGGCGTGACGACGCACCAGAGGAACATCGGGAGCTGCCAGAGGATGAGGGAGACGACCATGACCGGCTTGTTGCCGTAGCGGTCGAGGAGCCTGCCCCAGGCGGGCAGCGAGAAGGCGCCCCCGATCTGCGAGAGCGCGGTCACGATCCCGACGTCGAGCGCCGAGAACCCCACCTTGTCGAACATGAAGACGAAGTAGAACGGCCCGAAGCAGTTGGCGGCGAAGCTCCAGACGGCGCCGAAGGCCACGAACACGAGGAAGGATCCGGAGGCCCTGAGGACCGCCGCCTGCTCGCGGAAGGAATCCGGCTCGGGCGGCGGCGCCCTGTACAGGCGGGTCGGGCTGATCCACTGCATGCGGAGCGAGAATATCCTCAGGAACACCGAGCCGAGGACGACGGCCTGGAACGCCCCGACGGAATAGTCCCACCGCGACAGGATCCATCCGGAGAGGGTCAAGAAGACGACGGCCGCAAACTGGAGCACCTGGTTCCGGTGCCCGAAGTACTTCCCCCGGATCCGGGCGGGGACCCACTCCTCGATCCACGTGCTCCAGGTGACCCCGGCCACGGCGCCGAAGCAGCTGGAGACGAAGAACCAGCCGAGGATCCAGAGGCTCGCCTGGGCCGGCGAATGCCGGGGGATCCGGGGCAGGAAGATCCCGAACGCGACCCAGCTCGCCCAGTGGAGCGTCGCCGAGGCAACCGTGACCACCTTCGGCGCCCGCCAGCGCATGAGGAAGGGCGAGACGAAGATCTGCAGGAAGTTGCCGACGAACGGGAGCGACCCCATGATCCCGATCGAGGGGGTCGACATCGGGAATCCCTTCGTGATGAGGGCGGATATCGCCATGCTGGCGGGCAGCGCCATCGTGACTATCGGGACGGCGACAATCCCCTCGCAGGTGGAGTACCTGAGGGAGAGCGCGAGGTCCTGCTTCTTCCTGAGCGCGGCGGCGGATGCCGGAGATCCTGGGGGGGCTGGGCTGTCCGTCGGCATGCTTCTTCGAAAGGGGGATTCAAGCAGCGCCGAACCGGGCTGCACCACAATTTGCTCCCCGCCGGCCCCGAGGCCGTCCCCCGGGCCTGCGGCCGAAATGCCGGCACGGGAAGGCATTTCTCCGCGGAAATGGAAACCGACCCGCATCCCGGATACCCGGAGCGGAATCGGCATTCCCCTGAAAACCGGATGGCCGTCACGGGTAAGACTCAAGGGCCCCGGGGGGGCCCTTGAGAAGCCCGTCCGGCTTACTTCCGGGCGATAAGCCCGGAGCTCGCGGAATCCTGGCGCGCACCGCAGAGGGCGACGCCCTCCATGGGCGTCACGACCCGCAGTTCGCTGACCTCGCCTTCCGAGTACCTGACGAGCAGCGAGCCGTGGGCGGCGCTGTGGTCGACCCAGAAGTCGCGGAAGTAGATCTGGCGGCCGTCGGCCAGGACACGCGACGGGTTCCCGAGGCTCCGGGAGACATCCTTCGGTGAGGACCCGATCTTGACCTGGGGGCCGACCGATTCGACGGCGACCGAGCCTGTGAGGTCCATCTGCTGGGCGGCGGAGTCGCCCGAGTGGGCGGCGGAGGCGCTGGCGAAGCAGTGCCTCGAGAAGAAGAACGAGAAGCCAATGAGGGCTACGCGGAGGGCTGACTGGGTATTCGAATTCATGGCATTTTGGATTTGGGTTACGTGTGTGGATTGGACTGACCGTCACACCCACAAGCGCGATTCGCCGCCCAAAATGCTCACCAAACCGAAAAACTGCCCCGCCCCCTCCCCGGATTATTTCAGGCCGGCAGTGACCTCCCGGATCAGCCATGCGCGCGAATACGCCCAGGACCGGGTGGCCGTGGCGACCGAGATTCCAAGGACCTTCGCGGCATCCTTGAGCTGCATGCCGGCAAAATACCTGAGCCTGACGAGCTCGGCCTTCTTCGGGTCGATGAGCGCCAGCCGCCCGAGGGCCTCGTCAACCGCGAGCACCTGGTCATCCACGTCGCCCCCCGCGATCTCGGCACCCTCCAGTTCGATGCGCTTCTGGCCGCCACCGTGCCGCCCCGCCGCGCGGCGACGCGCCCTGTCGATCAGGATCCGCCTCATGGCCTCCGCCGCCGAAAAAAAGAAATGCCTGCGATTTTCCCAGGTGGGCTGGTCATCCCCGCCCAGCCTCAGCCATGCCTCATGGACGAGGGCCGTGGCCTGGAGCGTGCTGCCCGAGGACTCCGCGGCCATCTTGGACCGGGCGATCCGCCTCAATTCCTCGTATACCAGGGACATGAGCTCATTGGACGCCTTTGAATCGCCCTCCGCCACTCGGCCCAGGATCTGGGTGATCTGCTCCACGGTGTTCCGGAAGGCCCGAGTTGTGCCAGACCCGCGCCTGATCGCAAACCCGTTGTTGCGCCTCACGTGGATTGATTCGTCCGCCGCCCGCGTGCCTGCAAGTCGCCCCGGGCCGCCCCCCAGGCGGCCTGTTGGACCCTGCCGGCCCCACCCTGCGGGGAAAGCGCTAGGTCAGGCGCCGGCTGAACAGCCAGGCCGCGCCGGAGAGGGTCACCAGGCCGATGATCGTGAGGGGAAGGAAGTCGGAGATAAGCTGGGCGAAGCCGGCGTCTTCCAGGTAGACCCGCTTGGTGAGGTCGAGCGCATACCGAAGCGGATTGATGACCATGACGGATTGGAGGAATTCCGGCATGCTGCTGATCGGCGTGGTCAGTCCCGAGAGCAGGGCGAACGGCATGACCAGAAGGAACGCATAGAGCATCGCCTGCTGCATGGTCTTGGCTATGGAGGAGACGAAGAGCCCGAGGCCCACGGCGGCCATCAGGAACAGCCCGAGCCCCGCATAGAGGACCACAAAGGATCCGACGAAGGGAATCTTGAACCAGAACTGCGCGATCAGCAGGATGGTGGTCGCCTGGGTCAGGCCTATGATCATGTTGGGGACGGCCTTCCCCACCATGATCTCGGACGGCCGAAACGGGGTGACGAGCAGCTGGTCAAACGTTCCCTGCTCGCGCTCCCGGGCGACGGACAGGGCCGTGAGCATGAGGGTGCCCATCATCGTCAGGGTTCCGACCAGGCTTGGGATCATGTTCCAGCGGGAATCGAGGTTGGGATTGTACCATGAGCGCGAGACGATCCTGATCGGCGGCGCCGCCTGATTGTGGGTGGCCCGCCAGCTGGTGTTGAAATCGTCAACCACGATTCCGAAATACCCGAGGGCGGTGCCGGCGGTGTTGGAATTGCGGCCGTCGGCGATCACCTGGACCCCCGCGGCTTCGCCGACGAGGAGCCGGCGCTCAAAATCCTGGTCGATCCGGATGGCGAGGATCGCCCGGCTGCTGTCGATCCAGGCCGCAATGTCCCCGACGCGGGCCAGGTCGGCCTGGCGCTTGAAGATGCCCGACCCGTCCAGGCGGGAGAGGAGGTCGGCGGAGGCCGTGCTGTGGTCCTGGTCCAGGACGACGTAGGCCACGGAGTTCAGGTCGAAGCTGGCGGCATAGCCGAAGATCAGGCACTGGAGGATGGGCGGAAGGAAGATGATGAACCGGCTGCGGGGATCCTTCAGGACGGCGAGGAATTCCTTGCGGACAAGGGCCAGGATGCGAAGGAGGGAGGGGCTCATGCGGATGCCTCAGGAGAGCCGCTTGCGGGTGGCGATCCGCGTCCATGCCAGCAGCGCCGCGCCCATCGCCGCAAGGATCGCCAGGTTCGGCCAGATCACGCCCGGGACGTCGCCCGCGAGATAGATGGTCTGCATGAGGGTCACCGCATACCTCGCCGGCAACGCGTAGGTGATCCCCTGGATGAAAACCGGCATGCTGCGCAGGTCGTAGAGGAAGCCCGAGAGCATCATCGCCGGCAGGAAGGTGAGCGTCATCGCCAGCTGGCTGGCGAGGAACTGGCTCTTGACCAGGGTGGACACGAGGAGCCCTACTCCCAGCGCGACCAGGAGGTAGACCATCGAGGCCAGGAAGAGCAGCAGGAGGGAGCCGCGAAGCGGGACATGGAACAGGAATTCACCGGCCGCCAGGCAGAGCAGGAAACCGATCATGCCCAGCCCGAAATACGGGATGAGCTTGCTCAGGAGGAACTCCCCCGCCCGCATCGGGGTGACGAAGAGGGCCTCAAGGGTCCCCCGCTCCCATTCCCGGGCGATCACCATCGCGGTGAGGAACGCCCCGATGATGGTCATCACCAGCACGATCAGGCCCGGGACAAGGAAATAGTGGCTGTCGTTGCTTTCGTTGAACCACAGGCGGTCAACGATGACCACCGGGCCGGCCGCGGGGGACGCGCCGGGTCCGGCGTGGGTCGCACCCCATTGGGCAATCGGACCCTGGGCGTAACCCTGCATGATGCGCGCCTGGTTGGGGTCCGTGCCATCGACCAGGACCTGGATCTCCCCTTCGCCCAGGTGCCAGCGCCGGGTGAAGTCGGAAGGGATCAACAGCGCCCCGTCGACCTTCCTGCTCCGCACCAGCGCGTTGGCCTCGGCCATCGAATGGACCAACGTCACCCTAAAGTAGGGCGAAAGCTGGAAGGCCCCGATCAGGGAGGAGCTGTCAGACGACGCGTCCTCGTCGATCACGGCGACGGAAACCCGCGTGACGTCGAGCGAGAGCCCGTAGCCAAAGAGCAGGATCATCATGAGGGGGAAGACCACGCCGATCGCGATGCTGCTCGGATCACGGAGAATCTGCCTCGTTTCCTTGACCGTCAGGGCCCGGATCCGCCGCAGCTTTGCCGCCCAGCCGTTCATGACTGATTCTCCCGGGGCTTCCCCGCCTCCTTGGCCCGCGCCTCAAGGACAATCGCGATGAAGGCGTCCTCCATCGTGGCGGGGTGGCCCGGCTTCGCCGGGGCCCTGGCGCGGAGTTCCGCCGGGGTGCCCTGGGCCAGCACCCGGCCGTTGTCGAGGATCGCCGCCCGGTCGCAATACTCGGCCTCCGCCATGAAATGCGTGGTCACGATCACCGTCACCCCGCCGGCGGCAAGCACCGTGATCCGCTGCCAGAACTCGCGGCGCGCGAAGGGGTCGGCGCCGCTGGTCGGCTCGTCCAGAAAGAGGATCTGCGGCCGATGAAGGAGGGCGGCAGCCATGGCCAGGCGCTGCTTGAAGCCCCCGGGCAACTGCGCGCTTGGCAGGCGGACGAAGGGCTCGAGCTTGAATTGCCCCAGGGCCCACGCGATGCGGGACGTCTTCTCCTCGCCGCCCAGGCCGTAGGCCCGGGCGAAGAAGGCAAGATTCTCGCCGACCGAAAGCTGCCCATAGAGCGAAAACTTCTGGGCGACGTATCCCAGGTGCTGGCGGGCGGAGGCGCTCGCCCGCCGCACGTCCACCCCCGCCACCGTCAGGGTGCCCCCCGACGGCGGCAGGAGCCCGCACAGCATGCGGAAGGTGGTCGTCTTGCCGGCCCCGTTCGGCCCGAGGAGGCCGAAGATCTCCCCCCGCCTGACGCTGAAGGTCGCATGATCCACGGCGACAAAATTGCCGAAGCGGCGTTCGAGATCGTGGACCTCAACCACCGAGTCATCCCGGGATCTGGGCAGGGGATCGGCCGGCTGGAGCGCGTCCTCGGGGAGGGTTTCCCTTGCTCCCCCCGCCTGGTGCAGGAGCACCATGAACCCGTCCTCAAACCGCGCAGGCGTCGGCTGGGCCGCCACGCCCCCGAAGGTGACCGGCCCGGAAGGGCGGGCGCCGGCCTGGCTGACCAGGCGGACCTGCCCGCCCTCCGGCACCGCGTCGACAACCCCGGGGTCGGCCAGGAGCCGCGCCTGGAAATCGCGCGGCTTCATCCCCCCCGGCGGCTGGGCCAGGAAGGTGCGTCCCCGCGCCAGCCCGGAGACCTCACCCGGAGGTCCTTCCGCCAGCTTCTTGCCCTCGTTTAGGACCAGGACGCGCCCGCACGCGTCCGCCTCGTCAAGAAAGCTGCTGCTGATCAGGACCGTCATGCCTTCCTTGACCAGCCCACCGATGATTTCCCACAGCTCCCGGCGGGAGAGCGGGTCGACGCCGACAGTCGGCTCGTCCAGGAGAAGCAGCTCGGGCGACCGCACGAGGGTGCAGGCCAGGCCGAGCTTCTGCTTCATCCCCCCGGAGAGCTTTCCGGCGAGCCGCTTCTGGAACGACCCGAGGCCGGTCATTTCCATCAGGCGGGCGTACTGGGTCCGCTTGGCGTCGGCCGTCACGCCGTGCAGGTCGGCGTAGAGGTCCAGGTTTTCCAGGACCGTCAGGTCGTCATAGAGCCCGAATTGCTGCGGCATGTATGAGATGCGCGACTGTATCGCCTGGGCCTCCCTGGCCGCGTCAATTCCCAGGACGCTGATCGACCCGCTGTCGGCCGTCATCAATCCGCACAGGAGGCGCAGGAGCGTCGTCTTGCCGGCGCCGTCCGGACCCACCAGGGCCGCGAGGCTGCCGGGGTCGACGGAAAAGGAGATGTTGTCGAGCGCCAGCACCGATTCCCCGGTCTCGCGGCGAAAGGACTTGCTGACGCCGTCGAGGCGCAGCGCGGGGCGGGACGACGGCGTCGTCACGGCGCCGAGGCGGTTGAATGGTCCCTCGAGGCGTCGGCCGAGAGCGTCTCCCATCCCCCGCCGAGCGCCTTGTACAGGGCGATGAGGTCGAGCGAGACCGCCTGGGCGCTCACCGCCAATTCGTCCTCGGATTGGTAAAGCGACCGCTCGGCGTCGAGCACGTCGAGGTAATTGACGCGTCCGGCGGCGTAGAGCCCGTTGGCCATGTCAAGGGACCGCTGGTTTTCACCGACCTCCTCGCCCAGCGCCTGGTGCCGGTGGCGCTCCTGCGCGTAGCCGACGATTGCGTTCTCCGCCTCCTCGAGTGAATTCAGGACCGCCTTCTCGTAGGTCGCCAATGCCGCCTCCTGCACGGCGTCCTGTTCCTGCACCTCCGCGCGCACCCGGCCGAAATCGAGCGCGCGCCATTGCAGGCTGGGGCCGATCGACCAGAACCGGCTGCCGGGCTCGAACAGCTTGGCTAGGGTGACGCTTTCCAGCCCGGCGTCCCCCGTCAGGGAGAGCTTGGGAAACCAATCGGATTTCGCCTGCCCGATCCGGGCGGTCTCGGCCGCCAGCTGCCGCTCGGCCCTGCGCACGTCCGGCCTCCGGGCGAGAAGATCGGACGGCAGCCCGATCGGAATTTCCGGGGGCACCGGGGGCAAAGGCTTGTGGGGCGAAAGCTCGGACACCAGTTCCCCCGGTTCCTCCCCAAGCAGGAACGCCAGGGCGTACATGGAGCCGCGCACTGCCGTCTCGAGCGGTGGGATCGCCGCCCCGACGCCCGCGAGCAGCGAGGCCGCCCTCGTCACGTCGAGTTCGCTGACCACGCCGCTGTGGAACCTCGCGCGGGCGAGCTCCACCGCCTCCTCCTGGAGCTGCAGGTTTCGCCGGGCGATTTCCAGGCGAAGCTGGCCGCCGCGCAGCTCGACGTAATTGCGCGCAACCTCGGCGAGCAGGCTGACCATCACGTCGTCGCGGGAATCGATGGCCCCCTCCCATTCGGCGCGCGACGCCTCAAGGGCGCGGCGCTTCCCGCCGAAGAGGTCGATCTCCCATGACGCGTCGAAGCCGGCCTGGAAGACGCTGTACTCGAAGGGGAAGTTCGGCGGCAGCGGAAGGGCCCCGATGAGGGGCTGGTTCTGGCTTTGCCTCGCCCTGGCGTAGGAACCCGTGACGTCGGCCGTGGGCCAGAGATTCGCCGCGCTCATCTGCCGGGCGGCCCGCGCCTGCCGCAGGCGCGCCTCGGCCACCCGCAGGTCCGGATTCGACTGGGCGGCCCGCTGGACAAGGGAGTCGAGCTCGGCATCGTTGAACGAGGCCCACCAGGCGGAGCTCGCGGCTGCCGCCTCGGTCAGCCCCTCTCCGGCTGGCGAGGCCCACGCTGAGGGAGTGCGGGCGGGCGTGGGATGATAGTCCGGCCCCACCGTGCACCCGCCGACGCCGGCCATCCCCGCCGCCGCCAACCATACGGGAATTCTTGTCCTGGGCATGGGCTCGGCACCTTTCCTTGGGCTAGTTCGGCGCAACCGGGCTCAACTCGATGTGCACGGTCGCCGGCATCCCAAGGCGCATGTCATCATGGGGGTCGTTGACGAACACGCGGATCTCATAGACGAGGCCGGGCCGCAGCTGCTCAGTCTGCACGGCCTTCGGCGTGAATTCGGCGACATCGGAGATGAACCCCACCCAACCATCCAGTGCCATGCCGGGGAAGCTGTCCGAGCTGACCGACGCCTTCATGCCGGTGTGAATCCTTCCCAGGTCGGGCTCCGAGACATAGGTTCGGATCCACTTCGGGTTGGCGATGGCCAGGTTGAAGACTGGCCTTTGGGGGGAGATCATCTCGCCGGGCTCCAGAAGCCTGGAACGGATCACCGCGTCGACCGGGGAAAAGAGCTCGGCATCGGCCAATTGGCGCCGCAGGAAGTCGAGCTTGGCCTGATCGGCGCGCAGGAGCGCCTCGGCCTGGGCCACATCCTCCTGCCTGGGGCCAATCACGGATAGATCGAGCCCCTTCTGGGCCACCTCCAGCCTGGCCCGGGCCGTGTCCAGCGCAGCCTTGGCGCTGTCGATGTCCTCCTGGCTGACGGCGCGACCCGCGGTAAGCCCGGCGAGCGAGTCCAGGCGCTTCCATTGCTGCTCGGCATTGACCTGATCCGCCAGGGCCAGCGCCACGTTTGCCCGGGCCTGCGCGATTTCCTCGGGCCGGCTGCCGTGGTGAAGCCTCTCGACCACCGCCCGCTGCGCCTCCACCTCGGCCTGCGCCTCCGCCTCGGTGGGAATCAGGCGACCCGTGTCCAGGCGGGCCAGAACCTGGCCGCGCGTGACCTTGTCCCCTTCCTCAACCAGCACCTGGGCGATCCGCTCGCTGTTGTTGAATGCAAGCTCGACCTGCCTCAGGTCGACATTCCCGAACAGGATCAACTGGTTCGGATCCTTCTTGGCCGCTCCCCAATGGCGGCCCAGCAGGATGCCAATGGCGAGAGCAACCAAGACGGCCGCCACCCCCACGCCGACGGCGATTTTCTTCCCGTTGCTGGACACGGGCTGCGGGGCGGCAGCAGCCGCCTTGGGGACCTGGGTCGCCTTGTCCGCCGGGGCGGGCTGAGGCGCCTTCGATTCCTGGGCAGCGGGGGCCTTGGGGCTGGGTGAAGCCAGTAGACCCGGGCGATTGGGGGCTTCCGGTGTAACGATCGCCGCTTTGCCGCCTGCCGGCTGGCTTTCATTTTCTTGCTCCATGGACAGGCTGATTGGAGGTCTTCCGCCTATGAAATCTTTATGGGGAAGCACATGGTACGACAGTATACCCATGCTATCCGATGGGTGAATCGGGCGATATGGGGTACACACCTATGCACGACGACATAAGCCCAAGCCTCAACGGGGCCAAATCGCGGCCCAACCGGGAGAGTCACAACTTAGTTGCCCAAATTTGTTGACGCCCAGATGCCCACTCTCAACAGGGTTTGGATCGGAAAACTTCCCATCATTGGTTCGGCAGATGCCATGGCGCCAAGCGAAAGGAAGGGCCCACCAAAAAACCGGACAACCGCCCAATAAAATGCCCTCTGCAAAGAAAAAAGCCTCCGCAAAACCCAGCGTCAAGTTCAAGGACCTCAAGCCGAAGAAGAACCCCAAGGGAGGGGATACGTTCTTGAAGATCGAGGGAATAAAGGGAGAGAGCGCGGATCAGTATTATAAGTAAGAGACCTTCGGCGGATCGCTGACCGGATA
>Ga0182015_10003239_pt1 | contig 18499 bp, 20 predicted proteins | sample 712P3MmetaG_FD_120478 | JGI IMG/M metagenome (GOLD analysis project Ga0182015, IMG submission 120478) | Permafrost microbial communities from Stordalen Mire, Sweden - 712P3M metaG | ecosystem: Environmental > Terrestrial > Soil > Wetlands > Permafrost | place: Sweden: Stordalen | collected...
GTGTGGGGCTACACCTGGGTCGTCATCAAGATAGCGACGCAGAACGCATCACCGTACGTCGTCGCCGGCGGCCGTATTGCGCTCGGTGCCGCGATCTTGTTCGTCGCGCTCGCCGCGACGGGGCGTTCGCTGCGCCCGACGCCGCTCGGGCCCACGATCGTGCTCGGCCTGCTGCAGACGACCGGGTTCTCGCTGTTCCAGACCCTGGCCGTCTCGATGGCCGGCGCGGGCAAGGTCTCGGTGCTCGCGTACACGATGCCGTTTTGGGTCGCGCTCCTGGCCTGGCCGTTTTTGGGCGAACGCATCGGCGGCCTGCGCTGGGTCGCGCTCGGCGTGGCCGCGGTCGGTTTGGGACTCGTCGTCGCGCCGTTGCCGCGCGGCGCCATCGCCGCGGACGCGCTGGCGATCGCCGCCGGCCTGTCGTGGGCGGCCAGCGCGGTATGGGCGAAGCGCTTGCGCGCGCGCCACGACGTCGATCTGCTCGGTCTGACCGCCTGGCAGCTGTTGTGGGGAGCGATTCCGCTGATCGTCATCATGCTGGCAGTACCCGAGCGGATCGTGTGGACGCCGACCTTCGTCGCCGCGATGGCGTTCTTGGCGATCGTCGGGACATCGTTCGCCTGGTTTCTGTGGCTGTTCATTCTCTCGCGGCTTCCGGCCGGCGTCGCCGGACTCGCCTCGTTGGCAACGCCGGTCGTCGGCGTCACCGCGGCCGCCCTCCAGCTGCACGAGATTCCGAGCCGTACCGAGCTGATCGGCATGAGCTTGATCGTCGCCGCACTGGGGCTGAACGCGGCCTCGGCAAGAGAGTCCCCGGGAAAGCGACAATACGCTCCGGACGAGCTCGTGGAAGGAGCCTAGCCCGCGTGTCCACATTTCGCAGCGGCATCCACTTTTTGCAGATACCCGGTCCGACCAACGTCCCCGAGCGGGTTCTGCGTGCGATCGACCGCGCCACGATCGACCATCGCGGCCCCGGTTTCGCCGCGCTGACGCTGGAGATCCAGTCCCTGCTGCGTCCGGTCTTCGCCACCCGCGGTCCGGTCGTGATCTACCCGTCGTCGGGCACCGGCGCGTGGGAAGCGGCGCTCGTCAACACGCTCTCGCCCGGCGACCGCGTGCTGATGGCCGAGACCGGACAGTTCGCCACGCTGTGGTCTGCGCTCGCCAAACGGCTCGGACTAGAGGTCGAGATCGTCGCCGGTGATTGGCGCCACGGCGCTGACCCGGAAGCGATCGAAGCGGCGCTCGGCGCCGACCCGCAGCACGCGATCAAAGCGGTCGCCATCGTGCACAATGAAACGTCGACCGGCGTCACCAGCCGCGTCGGCGACGTGCGCGCGGCGATCGATCGCAGCGGACATCCGGCGCTGTTTTTCGTCGACACGATCAGTTCGCTCGCGTCGATCGACTACCGGCACGACGACTGGGGCGTCGACGTGACCGTCGGGGGCTCGCAAAAGGGGCTCATGCTGCCGCCGGGTCTGGCCTTCAATGCCGTCTCGGACAAGGCGCTCGCCGCTTCGAAGCAGGCCCGTCTCCCGCGGGCCTACTGGGCCTGGGATGAGATCCTGGCCAGCAACCGCGACGGCTACTTTCCGTACACGCCCGCGACGAATCTGCTCTACGGCCTGCGCGAAGCGCTGCACATGCTGCACGAAGAAACGCTGCCGGAGGTCTTCGCACGGCACGCCCGCCTGGCTGAAGCCGCCCGCCGCGCGGTGCGCGGCTGGGGCTTGGAGATCCTCGCCGCCGACCCGCGCGAGTATTCGAACACGCTGACCGCCGTCGTAACACCGGAGGGTGTTGATGCCGACCGCGTCCGGGCGCTGATCCTCGAGCACTTCGATCTGTCGCTGGGCACGGGCCTCGGGAAGGTCAAAGGACGCGTCTTCCGGATCGGGCACCTCGGTTCGTTCAACGACCTGATGCTGGCCGGCACCCTGTGCGGTGTGCAGATGGGACTCGATTTGGCGGAAATCGCGCACGGCGACGGCGTCGGCGCCGCGCTCGCATACCTCGCAGCGCCGACCGCCACGCCCGTGCTCGCCGCCGTTTGACCGCGGCCGCGGGCGCCGCATCGCGCGAACCGATCCTGACCCAGCGTGTCGCCGCGCGACTGCGCGCCGCGATCGCCGGCGACGTGTTCGTCGACCGCACCACTCGGGGAATGTACGCGACCGACGCGTCGATCTATCAGGTCCAGCCGCTGGGCGTCGTGGTTCCGCGCACCTCTGACGACATCGAAGCGACGATCGCGATCGCCCGCGACGAAGGCGTCCCCGTCACCGCGCGGGGTGGGGGCACCTCGCAGTGCGGGCAAACCGTCAACCGCGGCTTGATCGTCGACGTCAGCGCGCATCTGCGCGACATCGTCGCGCTCGACGTCGGCGCGCGAACGGTGCGGGTGCAGCCGGGCATCGTGCTGGACACGCTGAACCGTGCGCTGCAACCGCACGGCTTGTTCTTCCCGGTCGATCCGTCGACGGCCAGCCGCTGCACGATCGGCGGCATGACCGCCAACAACAGCTCCGGCGCGCGCTCGATCCGCTATGGGATCATGGCCGACAACGTGCTCGGCATCGACGCCGTGCTCGCCGATGGTACCCGCGCTGCGTTCGGTCCCGTCGCTGCCGATGACGGGACGCTCGCGCCCCCGCGCTACCGCGACCTGACGCAGCGCGTGCGCGCGATCGCGCGCCGCGAAGCGAACGAGATCGCGACCCGCATTCCTAAAGTACTGCGCAACGTCGGCGGGTACGCGCTGCAGACCGTCCATGCCGACGGGCCCTTCAACATGGCCAAGCTGCTGGTCGGGTCGGAGGGGACGCTCGGCTTCTTCACGGCGATCGACCTGCAGCTGCAGGAGCTGCCGCGCGCGAAAGCGCTCGGCATCTGCCACTTTCCCAGCTTCGCCGATGCGATGCGTTCGACGCAAGCGCTGGTCGCGCTGGACCCGGTCGCGGTCGAGCTGTTCGACCGGACCATGATCGAGCTGTCGCGCGAAAACCCCGAGTTTGCGCCGACGATGGCGGCGCACGTGCGCGGCGAGCCCGGTTCGCTGCTGCTGGTCGAATTTGCGGGCGACGAAGCGGAACCGCTGGCGGAGAAGCTGGACGCGCTCGACGACACGATGGCGTCGCTCGGGTTTCCCGGCGCGGTCGTGAAATTGACTGCGGCGAGCGATCAGGCGGCGGTGTGGTACGTTCGCTCGCAAGGGCTCAACATCATGACCTCGACCCGCGGCGACCCGAAGCCGGTGTCGATCATCGAAGATTGCGCCGTTCCGCTGGAACATCTCGCCGCCTATACCGAGCAGCTGACCGAGATCTTCGCCCGGCACGGGACGACCGGCGTCTTCTACGCACATGCGTCGGTCGGCTGTCTCCACGTCCGGCCGGTGCTCAACATCAAGCGCGACGAGGACGTCGGCAAACTGCGCGCCATCGCCGAGGAAGCATTCGCACTGGTGCGGATGTACGGTGGCGCGCATTCGGGCGAACACGGCGACGGCATCCTGCGCTCCGAGTTTCACGAAGAGATGCTCGGCTCGCGTTTGGTCGCGGCCTTTCGCGAGATCAAGACTGCGTTCGACCCCGACGGCGTGCTCAATCCCGGGCGCATCGTTGACGCGCCGCGCATGGACGACCGTACGAACTTCCGCTACGGACCCGGCTACGCCGCAACGCCGCTCGCGACCCAGCTCGACTGGTCGGAGTTTGGCAGCTTCACCGGCGCGGTCGAGATGTGCAACAACAACGGTGCCTGCCGCAAGGAAGTGAGCGGCGCGATGTGTCCCTCGTATCGCGTGACGGACGACGAGCACCACGTCACTCGCGGCCGCGCGAACGCGCTTCGTCTCGCCCTGACGGGACAGCTCGGAGCTGACGCGTTGACGTCCGACGAACTCTATGCCGCGCTCGACCTCTGCGTGTCGTGCAAGGCCTGCAAGCGCGAGTGCCCGACCGGCGTCGACATGGCGAAGATGAAGATCGAGTTCCTGGCGCACTATCGGTCGGCGCATGGGGCGTCGCTGCGCGACCGCATCGTCGCCGCCTTGCCGCGCCTTGCATATTGGGCCGGGCCGCTGCGACGGCTGGCGAACCTGCGCGACACGATCCCCGGGCTCGCGCGCGCTACCGAGCGCGCGAGCGGGTTTACCGCCAAGCGTGCGCTGCCGCGCTGGCACGCGCGGCCGTTCCGCGGCGGCAGGGCGGTCGCGGGCAGGGCCGCGCCGCACGGTCAGGTCGTGCTGTTCGTCGATACCTTCAACCGCTATTTCGAAGCCGACGTCGCGCGCGCCGCGGAGCGGGTGCTGATCGCGGCCGACTACGCGCCGGTGTACGTGCGCACGCACGACGGCGCGCGACCGCTCTGCTGCGGCCGTACCTATTTGACGAAGGGCGACGTCGGCGCGGCGCGGGCCGAAGCGCAGCGCACGCTGGACGCGTTGGAACCGTACGCGCGGCGCGGTCTCCCGATTGTCGGCCTCGAACCGTCCTGCCTGCTGACGCTGCGCGACGAGTTTCCGTCGCTCATCCCCGGTCCGGCCACGGAGCTGGTCGCGGCGCAGGCGCTGCTGTTCGAGGAGTTCGTCGCGCGCGAACTCGATGCGGGCCGCTGGGAACCGCCGCTGCGCACCGTAGCTCAGCGCGCGCTCGTCCACGGCCATTGTCATCAGAAGGCGTTCGGTGCGATGCCGGCCGTGATGCGGGCGCTGCGCGCGATCCCCGGGCTCGACGCGCAGGCCGTCGAGTCGTCGTGCTGCGGGATGGCCGGGATGTTCGGCTACGAGCGCGAGCACTACGACATCTCGATGCGGATGGCCGAACGCGACCTGCTGCCCGCCGTGCGCGCCGCGTCCGGGGAGACGCTGATCGTGGCCGACGGGATGAGCTGCAAGCACCAGATCGAACATGGCGCCGCCCGGCGCCCCCTGCACGTCGCCGAAGTGTACGCCGCGCTGCTAAGTTAACAGCGCAAGCGGAGCCTAGACACCGGCGACGGTGAGCCGGGCGTTCGCGAAGTCGATCTTCGATTGGGCGCGGCGCTGCGCGGCGAGATCGCCGCCGGCGGCCTTGTGTTCGTCCTGCGCAGCTTGGAGATCGTTCCGCGCCGCAGCGATGTCGACTTCGTCGCGGGCGAGCGCGGCGTCGGCGAGCACGGTAACCTTCGTCGGGAGGGCCTGCAGAAAGCCCTCGCCGCACGCCAGCTCGAGGCGCGTCGTTGCGCCCCCGTCGCCACGCACGTTCGCGCGTAACACGCCGGGCCGCAGAGCGGTGAGATAGGGCGCGTGCGACGGCAGAATTCCAACTTCTCCCTCGGTACCGACGGCGATCACGAGTTCCGCCTCACCGTCGAACTTCACCGCCAGCGGCGTGATCAGCGAGAACCCGAGTGTATTAGCCATTCCAGCCCATCTTGCGGGCGGCTTCTTTGACTTCTTCGATGCCGCCGACGTAGAAGAACGCCTGTTCCGGGATGTCGTCGCACTTGCCGTCCAGGATTTCCTTGAACGAGGCGATCGTCTCTTCGATCTTCACGTACTTGCCGGAGCGTCCGGTGAACTGTTCGGCGACGAAGAACGGCTGGGAGAAGAGACGCTGGATGCGACGGGCGCGGCCGACGGCCACCTTGTCGTCGTCCGAGAGTTCCTCGACGCCGAGGATGGCGATAATGTCTTGGAGATCGCGGTAGCGCTGCAGCGTCTCTTGCACGCCGCGGGCAACCTGATAGTGCTCGTCGCCGACGATTGCCGGATCGAGGATGCGCGACGACGATGCGAGCGGATCGACGGCGGGGTAGATTCCCAACTCCGAGATCGGCCGTGAAAGCGCGGTCGTCGCGTCCAGGTGGGCGAACGTCGTCGCGACCGCGGGATCGGTATAGTCGTCGGCCGGCACGTAGACGGCCTGCACCGAGGTGATCGAGCCGTTTGCGGTCGAGGTGATGCGCTCTTCGATGATCCCCATTTCGGTCGCCAGCGAGGGCTGATAACCGACCGCCGAGGGCATGCGGCCCAGCAGTGCCGAGACTTCCGAACCCGCCTGCATGAAACGGAAGATGTTGTCGATGAACAGAAGGACGTCCGCGCCGAGTTCATCGCGGAAGTACTCGGCCATCGTAACGCCGGTCTGCGCGATACGGAAACGCACACCCGGCGGCTCGTCCATCTGTCCGAATACGAGCGTCGTCTGCGCGAGCACGCCCGAATCTTTCATTTCGACCCATAGGTCGTTGCCTTCGCGCGTGCGCTCGCCGACGCCGGTGAACACCGAGAAACCCTTGTGCACCTGCGCAATGTTACGGATCAGCTCTTGAATCAGCACCGTCTTGCCGACGCCCGCGCCGCCGAAGAGGCCGACCTTGCCGCCGCGCGTGTAGGGCGCCATCAAGTCGACGACCTTGATACCGGTCTCGAAAATCTTCGGTGTCGGATCCTGCTGCGCGAACGTCGGCGCATCGCGGTGGATGGGCCACATCGCGGCGTGTTTGACCGGCTCGTCCGAGTCGATCGCCTGGCCGAGGACGTTGAAGATGCGCCCCAGCGTCCCTTCGCCGACCGGAATCGTGATCGGGGCGCCGGTATTCGTCACGACCGCGCCGCGGACGAGTCCATCGGTCGAGCCCATACCCAAGCACCGCACTTGATTGTTGCCGAGTTCACCTTGCACTTCGAGCACTAGCTCGCGCTCGGCCATCGCCGTTCCGGAGAGCGTGACACCCTCGGCGGGGTGCGCGCCGGCTCCGTTCTTGCCGGCGGTCGAACCGCCGATGTGCAGGGTCAAGGCGTCGTTGATCCGGGGCAGCGATTCAGCCGGAAACTCGACGTCGACGACGTTGCCGAGCACTTGGACGACCTTGCCGGTCTTTAGGGCTGGGGCGGTGGCACTCACGGTATCATTTCCTCTTGGTGATCGCGGGTTGTCGCTGTCATGCACCGACGAGCGCTTCGGCGCCGCCGACGATTTCCAAGATCTCCTTGGTTATCGCGGCTTGCCGGGCTTTGTTCATCTCGACGGTATTCTCGTCGATCAGCTTCTTGGCGTTGTCGGTGGCGTTGCTCATCGCCACGAGCTGCGCGGCGTAAAACGATGCGTTCGTCTCGAGCATCGCCGAGTACAGCGTGAACTCGAGATATTTGGGAAGCAGGCGTCCCAGCACGAACTCCGGGCTCGGTTCGAACTCGACCGCACCGCTCGCTTTGTGTTCGTCGTCTCCGCCCGTGATCGGCAGCAGCGGACGGATTTCCGGACGCTGGGTCATCATGTTCACGAGTTTCGGCGAGATCAGCGTCAGCGAACCGATGCGTCCGTTGACGAAGTCATCGCTGACGCGGTCGGCCAGTTCGTGCGCGGTGACGAACATGTCGCCTTGCGCGAGCGGCCAGAACTGCAGCGTCTCGCCGGACTGGCGCCGCAGCGCGTTGCGGCTCTTTATGCCGACCGCGTACCAAACCAGGTTCTCGTTTTCACGGGCGCGGGTTTCGGCCGTACGGATCAGGTTGGCGTTGAACGAGCCGGCGAGACCTTTGTCGGCCGTCATCAGGACCACCGCGCCGGGCGCGCCCGAACGGCCCGGCTTCATGAACGGATGGTCGACCGTCCCCACGTTCGCGATCAGGTCGCGCAGCATTGCACCGATCGCGTCCGCGTAGGGACGCGTCTGCTTCTGCAGGGCATCGGCACGGCGAATCTTCGCCGCGGCGACTTGCTTCATCGCCTTGGTGATCTGCTGAGTGTTCTTCAGCGACCGGATACGGTCGCGGAGATCGCGGACGGACGGCACTAGAATCCTTTGTTGAAATCGTCGATCGCGGCGATCAACTGTTTCTGAACGTCGTCCGAGAGCGCGCCGGTATCGCGGATCGTATCGGCGACCGTCGCGTACTTCTCGTGCAGGAACCCGACGAACCGGTGCGCCCACTGCTGCATCCGATCGGTCGGGATCGCGTCGAGATAGCCGCGGGTCGCGGCGAAGATGACGGCGACCTCGTCTTCCATCGGCTGGGGGTCGAGCTGGGGCTGGACCAGCACCGCTGTCGTCTTGTCACCGCGGTTGAGCTGCGCTTGCGTGGCCTTGTCGAGATCCGAGGCCAGCTTCGAGAACGCCGCCAGTTCGCGGTACTGCGCCAAATCGAGCTTCAGCTGGCCGGCCACCGCCTTCATCGCTTTGGTCTGCGCGGCCGAGCCGACGCGCGACACCGAGATGCCGACATCGACCGCCGGCCGGATACCCTGGAAGAACAGTCCGGTCTGCAGGTAGATCTGGCCGTCAGTGATCGAGATGACGTTGGTCGGGATGTAGGCCGACACGTCGCCGGCCTGCGTCTCGACGATCGGGAGAGCGGTCATCGAACCGCCGCCCTTCTCGTCGGAAAGCTTGGCGGCGCGTTCCAACAGCCGCGAGTGCAGGAAGAAGATGTCGCCCGGATACGCCTCGCGTCCCGGCGGACGGCGCAGCAGCAGCGAGACTTCGCGATAGGCCTGCGCGTGGCGGGTCAGGTCGTCGTAGATGATCAGGACGTCTTTGCCTTCGTACATGAAGTACTCGGCCATCGCGCAACCGGCGAAGGGGGCGATCCATTTCAGCGCGGCCGGTTCGGCCGCCGACACGACGACGATCGTCGTGTAGTCCATCGCGCCATGCTTCTCGAGCGTCTGCGCCACGGCGGCCACGGTCGAGTTCTTCTGCCCGATCGCAACGTAGATGCAGATGACGTTCTTGCCCTTTTGATTGATGATCGCATCGATCGCGATCGCCGTCTTGCCGGTGCCGCGGTCGCCGATGATCAGCTCGCGCTGCCCTTTGCCGATCGGGATCAGCGCGTCGATCGCGCGGATGCCGGTCTGGAGCGGCTGTTTGACACCCTGACGCTCGATAACCGTGGGGGCACGGTTCTCGATCGTCCGGAATTGACTCGTCTCGATCGGACCTTTGCCGTCGACCGGCTGACCGAGCGGATTCAGCACGCGGCCGAGGACCGCGTCACCGACGGGCACCGATGCAATGCGGCCGGTGCGCCGGACGGTGTCGCCTTCCCTGATCTCGACGTCCGAGCCCATGATGGCGACGCCGACGGAATCCTCTTCGAGGTTCAGAACGATGCCGGTGACGCCGTTGGGGAACTCGACGAGTTCCGACGCCTCCGCGTTGTCGAGCCCGTAGATGCGGGCGATGTTGTCGCCGACTTCGATGACGGTGCCGACCTCGGCTTCGTCGGTGCCCGTCTCGTAGGTGGCGATGCGCCGTTTGATGAGTCCGGCGATTTCGTCGGCGTTGATCATGAGGTGCTTTCTGGGCTCGGGTTAGTTCGTGCTGAGCAGACGGGCGATGTCATCGAGCCGTCCGGCAATCGTGCCGTCGGCGCGCATGTCGCCCATCGTGATGCGGACGCCGCCGATGAGGTCGGGGTCGACCGCCGCGTTGACGTCGAATTTCGTGTGATAGGCTTTGCCGAGCCGCGCGACGAGAGCGGCGAGCTCGGCTTTCGGGAGCGGGCGTGCGCTGAGGACGCCGAGCGGTCGCGCGCCCCGCGCAGCTTGCTCGAGGAGGTCGTACTGGTGGAGGATCTCGTCGATGAGCCGTTCGCGCCGCTTGCGGATCAGCAGCAGAATCGTATGCAGCGAGATCGGGTTGAGCTTGGCAAACGCCGTCGCGACGATCTCCGCTTTTTGCGAGCGATCCACGACCGGTGAAACAAAGAACTTCCGCACGCCGGCATCCGCGTCGAGGGTGGCCGTGAACGTGCGCAGATCGCGCTGGACCTCGGCTATCTTGTGGGCCTCTTGCGCGAGCTGGAAAACGGCGGTCGCGTAACGCCGGGCGAGCGTTTCGTTCGGCATCAGCCGGCCCCCCGGGCGAGCCCCTCGACGGTCTCGTTCACGAGCCGGTCGTTGGCCGCATCGTCGAGCCGGCCGCCCGCTTCCGCGCGCGCCTTGATCAGGGCCTTTTCGATGAACTCGATGCGCAGGCGGTCACGCGCGGCAAACCGCGCTCGCTGCAGCTCGCCTTCGGCGTTCCGAAGCAGGCGTTCGCCTTCGGTCTGCACCTCCGCCAGCAGGCGCGCCCGTTCGCTCGCCGCATCGGCCGCGGCGCGCGCTTGGATGTTCTGCGCGTCCCGTTCGGCGTCGGCAATTGCGGCGCGCGCTTTTTCGGCCTCGGCGCGCAGCTGGTCGCGGTGCGTCTCGGCGTCAACGAGTTCCGCGTTGCGCGCCTGCTCGTTGGCATCCACTGCCGGAATCAGAAAGCGGCGGAACAGCAGCACGAACACGATCACAAACGCGACCGCGCCCGCGACCTGCGACCACAGCGCGATCGTTTCGAACATCCCGGTGTCGCTCATCGGGCGGGCGCCCCGCCGCCGATAGCGCGCCCGAGCATCGTCTCCGCCAGCGAGGCGACGACTTCGGGCTCGCGGGTGCGGGCCTGGGCGACTTCCTCATCGACCCGTTCCCGCGCCGCTTCGACTTTCGTCGCGGCTTTGTCGCTGAACTCGGCCAGAATCGCGGCGGCTTCGTTCTGCCCATCAGCACGTGCCTTCGCGAAGGTCGCCTCGGCCGCGCGCCGGGCGGCGAGCCGGCGATCGTCGGCGGTGGCCCGAGCGGTCCGAACCTCGTTGTCGGCAGCCTCGACGTCGCGCGCGATACTCTCGACGTACGCGCGGCGTTTCGCGATCGCGGCCCCGACCGGGCGTAAGAACACCACGTTCAGCAGCACGATGAACACGACGAAGTTGACGATTTGGACGAGCAGCGTCCCATCGATTTCAAGGAACACTACGCGGCGCGCTCCGGCAAAGGCATGACGGTCGTTACTTGACGATCGCCTGGATGTGCGCCGGAACGTTCGTCACGGCGAAAAAGAGATAGAGACCCAGACCCAGACCGATGATGGGGAACGCTTCCAAGATGCCGACGCCCAGGAAGAAAAACGTGAAGATGTTCGGGCGCGCTTCGGGCTGACGCGCGATCGCCTCGACGGCCTTCGACGCCACGATACCGTCGCCGACCGCCGAACCGAAGGCGACCGCAGCGACGATCAGCGAGAAGCCGATCACCATCATTGCGAGAATTAAAGCTTCCGAGGTCACGAGAGGGGCCTTTCTTAGTGTTCCTCGGCCGTTGCCAAGGACAGATACACGATGGAGAGGAGGGTGAAGACGAACGCCTGCAGCGTTCCGATGAAGAAATTGAAGAACTGCAAGAAGAACGGGACGACCGCAGCCAGCAGCGAGAGGTTGAACGCACCGACGCGGACGTTCGACGCGATGATCGTCGCGACCACGAACAGCAGCAGCTCGCCGACGAAGATGTTGAAGAAGAGTCGCAGCGCGAGCACGACCGGGCGCGCAAGTTCCTCGATGACGTTGAGGGGAAACAAGATCCAGAAGGGCTTGAACAGGTGGGCATACGCCTTGATGCCCTGCTGACGGATCGCCACGAACTGGATCCCGAAAAACACCAGTAGCGCGAACGCGACGGTCGTGTTGAGGTCGGCCGTCGGCGCGCCCCCGAATGGCAGCCCCAGCTGTTTGAAGGGGAAGAACCCGACCTGATTCAGGATGAAAATGAAGAAGAACATCCCGATAAAAACCGGCACGAACTGCTCGCCGTGCTTCCCGATCGTGCTGACCGTCAGGTCGGCGAGGTAGTTGACGATACCCTCGAACGTCGCTTGGCCCCGGTTGACGCGGTACGAACGGTACGAGCGGCCGACATACCAGAAGAACGCCAGCGAAACGAGCATCACCAGCCACGTGGTCAGGATGGTGTCCGCATGGACGGATCCGATCCCCGGCCATTGCCAGGTCAGGTGGGACCCGACTTCTTCGTGCACTACGTTCCTCGTCGAAGCCCGTTCCGCACTTCGAGAGCGTACGAAACGAGCGGGGTAAAAAATCCGGCGTACGAGATCGCCAGGGTCCAGGGCGGCCCGGTGACCGCGACGATCGCCGGCAAGGCGCCGATGCCGAACACCCGCAGCAAGTTGCTTACCCCGTACACACCACGAGAGCGTCTCCCACTCAGGAGGCGCTCGTTGTTGCGCATGATCAGCAGCATGTTTGCGACGCCGCAGCCCCCACCAATCGCGAGGTCGAGCCCCAGGACCGGTGAGCGGAGAGCGACCAGAACGGCGATCCCCGAAAGAAGCAGCGACGAGCGTACAGCGACCGACCGCTTCCGCGCGTAATAGTCGCGCAGTTCGGCCGGGTCGGCGCGGTCCGTATTGTCGCAGATTTCGGAGGTCCCCTCCTGGACTTTGATCGGAACCAAGCGCGTCCGGCTCATTGGACCTGACGCACCAGCAGCAATGCGAAGAGTCCCATGCCGCCCAGCAGGCCTGCGAAAGTCCCGCCGATCACAAACCACGCCACCCCGGTGCGCTGGCTCAGAAGCAGTCCGCCCGTGAAGCCGATCGCCGTGCAGCCGACGAAGGTCGCCCCTGCCCCGGCCAGCGCGGCACCGTTCATGTCCGGCCGATCAGCGTTCCGAATTCGTCGGGAACCGGGCCGCCCCGGAAGACGTGCAGCAAGCCGGCAACGATGCGCTCGGCTGCTTGGCCATCCCCGTATGGATTCGAGGCCCGGGCCATCTGCGCGTAGGCCGCTCCGTCGACCAGCAGGCGGCGCGTCTCGGAGACGATATCGGCGTAACCGGCCCCGATCAGCCGCAGCGTTCCGGCTTCGAGACCTTCGGGCCGCTCGGTCTCGCGGCGCATGACCAGCACCGGTTTACCGAGCGTCGGCGCTTCCTCTTGAAGACCGCCCGAGTCGGTGAGTACGAAGCGCGAGGCCGCCACGGCGGCGACCGTCGCGGCGTAGTCGAGCGGGGCGACCAGCCGAACGCCCGGGGTGTCGTCGACGACCCGGCGCACGACCGGCTCGACTTGCGGCGAGGGGTGGACCGGCCACACGATTTGCGGCCGTTCCGGGAACCCGGCGATCGTGACGATGGCGCGCGCGATCTCGCCCATCTGGTCATGATTTTCCCGCCGGTGCGCCGTGACAAAGATGATCGGGCGCAGCGGGTCCAGGCCGGCCAGCGCGGGCGTGATCAGGCCGCGCTCGCGGACGCGGCGTTCGGTCGCCAAGAACGCGTCGATCACGGTATTGCCGGTCACGAAGATGCGCGCATGACCGGTGCGTTCGGCGATCAGGTTGGCGCGCGCGCGCGACGTGGGCGCGAAATGGAGCGACGTCAGCACGCCGGTGATCCGTCGGTTCGCTTCTTCTGGATACGGCTCCGCGATCGACGACGTCCGCAAGCCGGCCTCGACGTGTCCGACCGGAATCTTCTGATAGAAGGCGGCCAGCGCCGCGGCGGTCGAGGTGGTCGTGTCGCCATGCACGAGCACGACCTCCGGCCGCTCCTCCAAGAGCACGGGTTCCATCCGGCTCAGCACGCGGGTCGTAATGTCGGTCAGCGACTGGGTCTTCGTCATGACGTCGAGATCGATGTCGGGACGGATCTCGAACAACCGCAGCACGTCATCGAGCATCTCGCGGTGCTGCGCGGTCACGCACACGATCGGTTCGATCCCGGGGCGCGCCGCCTGCAGCGCGTGGACGACCGGCGCCATCTTGATCGTGTCCGGCCGCGTCCCCATGACGGCCAGCACGCGCAGCGGCCCGCTCACGCCAGCTTCAGCGCGCCAACGCCGCCCGAAAGCGCGAGTGCGACCAGCCCGAGCGCGATGCAGAGCGCGTAGATCAGCAGCACCGCCTGACGCACGTTGAGTCCGAACCGGAAGATCAGCTGATGGTGGAAATGGCCGCGATCGGCCTCATAGAATTTCTTGCCGGCTGCGGTGCGGCGTACGATCGCCACGGCGGTGTCGGCGATCGGCAGGCCCAGCAGCACCAGCGGCACGATCAGCGACACCGTGAAGGCGAGCTTGCTGGCGCCGATGATCGAGACGGTCGCGAAAACGTAGCCGATGAAAAGCGCGCCGGAATCCCCCAGGATGATCTTCGCCGGGTTGAAGTTATAGCGCAGAAATCCCAGTGCACTGCCGACCAAGGCGGCGAGCACGAGCGCGATCTCGGGGTGGCCTTGCTCGAGGTTGATGAAGAGCAGAAAAATTCCGGCGATCGCGGTGACGCCGGAGAGCAGGCCGTCGAGTCCGTCGATCAGGTTGATCGCGTTCATCATCCCGACATACCAGAGCAGCGTCACCGGAATGCTGACCCAGAGCGGAAAGTACACGACCACGCCGTGATGGAACGGATTGCGCACGAACGCGATCAAAAAACCGTACAGCATCGAGATCGAAGCGACCGCGATCTGTGCCAGCAGCTTGGCGCGCGGGCTCATCCCCATCACGTCGTCCCAGATCCCGATCATCAGGATCAGCGTGCCGCCGAAGATCAGCCCGACGACGTTCTGCACGACGTCGTGCACGTTCCCGATCTCGTTGAGCTGATGTGTGTTGAAGAGATAGCCGAGCGCAGCGAACAGCGCGAATGCGAATCCGAGGTACACCGCGATGCCGCCGATGCGCGGCTTGGGTGTGTCGTGCATCCGGCGCTCGCCGCTCTCGTCGAGCATGCCGACCGTCAGGGCCAACTGCCGAATATAGGGCGTGGTGACGAGCGCCGTGCCCATCGAGAGCGCCAGCACCGCGAGGATCATCCAAATGGTCACGTCAGCGCTCGTAATGGATCGGGAACGAGCTGCTCGACGCTGACGCCGGCTTCGTCGAGCAGCAGCGTCGCGACCGGATCCGGATACGCGTTGGTGAACACGATCCGCAGTATGCCCGCGCTGATCAGCAGTTTCGAACATCCGGCGCAGGGCTCGTGCGTACAGTACGCGGTGCCGCCCGCCAGGCTGACGCCGTGCAGCGCCCCCTGCACGATCGCATTCGCTTCCGCATGGGTCGCGCGCAGGCAATGCCCGTCGACCATCAGACAGCCGGCCTCGCTGCAGTGCGGGACGCCCCGCGGCGCGCCGTTGTAGCCGGTCGTCAGGATGCGCTTCTCACGGGTAATAACCGCCCCGACGCTGGCGCGCGGGCAGGTCGCTCGTGTTGCCACCGTCCGCGCAATTTCCATGAAGTAGTCATCCCAGCCAGGCCGCGTCGTGCCGCCTAGCGGTCGAAGTCCCAACCGTCGCTCGTCCTCGTGCACCGAGATAGGATTGTTCGGCGCAGCGGTGTGCCGTGCCCGTGCCGATCCCGGCCGTCGCCGCTTATGGTCGGAGCACGCCGCCGCCCAGGTTGCTGACCAGGTTTCCGGTCACCAGCATCGTTCCGGTCCAGCCCGGTGAGGGATTGGTCGGGGTGCCGTTCACGATGTTGGCCATCGTGCTGCCGACGTAGATCTCTAGCCAGCATCCGTAAGAGGCCGGCGCCGTGGGAGAGCTTGCCTTCACCGTGATCGTTCCCGAATACGATCCGGTGTTCACAATAACTTGAGCCGCCCCCGATGTTTGAGCCGCCAGCGTGGCGCCGGAGCGGTTAAGGCCCGCCCACAAGTGGCACTCGACCTGGAGTGCCGACCCGGCAGGCAGATTGCTGACGGTAACGGGGACCTGGAACGTATACGCCCAGTCGGCGAACGCGGTGCTCGGCATCGCCGCAGCGATGAGCAGCGTCGCGAGCACGAATGCAAAGTAGCGCATGATTTTCTCCTTTACCTAGCGGGACCTGACTGCGGGAGCGTTCGCCGAGAGCGCCGGCGTGGTGATCGTCGCGTTGCCGCCGGGCGCGACAGCCGACAGCGGCGAGGTCGTAATCGTCGCGTTGCCGCCGGGCGCAACCGCGGACAGTGCCGACGTCGTGATCGTCGCGTTGCCGCCGGGCGCAACCGCGGACAGCGCCGACGTCGCGATCGTCGCGTTGCCGCCGGGCGCAACCGCGGAAAGCGCCGACGTCGCGATCGTCGCGTTGCCGCCGGGCGCCACCGCGGACAGCGCCGACGTCGTGATCGTCGCGTTGCCGCCGGGCGCAACCGCGGTCAACGGTGAGGTGGTGATCGTCGCATTGCCGCCGGGCGCAACCGCGGTCAACGGTGAGGTGGTGATCGTCGTGCTGGCGCCGGGCGCGACCGCCGGGGGACGCTGAGCGTTGACTTCTTCCGGAGCCGCAGCGGCCGTTCGCATCGCGCCCAGACCGGCAATCGTTCCGGCAACCGATACCACGACGACCGTGGCAATCGCTCGATGCAGGCCCGATCTCATGCTAGGTCCACCCTCCAATCATAGCACGACACCGTCTTTCCCCGATGGGCCCCGGGTCAGCGCCGGAAGGTCGTCGAGACTGGGACGCTGCTGGTCGAGCCGAACATCCGGTCACCGGCGTCGCCCAGGCCGGGGACGATGTAGCCGTGGTCGTTCAGGCGTTCGTCGACGGCCGCGGTGACGATGCGTACGTCGGGATGCTCGCGTGAGAGCGTTGCGATGCCTTCGGGCGCGGCGATGATGCAGACGAAGACCGGCGCGCGCGCGCCGCGCTCGGCGAGCATCGAGAGCGCCGCCGAACCGGAATGACCCGTCGCGAGCATCGGATCGAGCACGAACACGTCGCGCATCCCGAGGTCGTCGGGAAGGTTGGCATAGTACGGTACCGCGTCGAGCGTTCCGGGGTCGCGGTAGAACCCGAGGTGCGCGACAACGGCGTCGTCGACGACGTCGAGAAAACCCGGCAGCAGGCCCAGGCCGGCGCGCAGGATCGGCGCCACGACCGGACGCGTCGCGATCCGCTGGACCCTCGCCAGGGCCACCGGCGTCTGCAGCTCCATCTCGGCCTTGGGCAGCGAGCGGGTCGCTTCGTAGGCCAGCAGCTGACCGATCTGCTCGACCAGCCGCCGGAACACCGGCGTCGGCGTCCCGGCATCGCGCAGACGCGCGAGCCGGTCGGCGACGGCAGGATGGTCGACAATCAGCACTTCGCCCACACCTGGCCTTACCGCACGCCGCTGGCGGGGGCCTCGCTCCTACGGCCAGCTTATGGAGCGACTATTTGATGCGTCCGATGTTGCCGCCGAGTTCGGCGAACCACACTGCGCCGTCGGGTCCGAGCGTAAAACCTTGCGTGAACGTCTGCGTCAGCAGCGGATACTCGGTGACCGCGCCGGCCGTCGTGATGCGCCCGATTTTCGCGACTTCCCATTCGCCGAACCAGATCGCGCCATCCGCACCGGCAATGATCCCGTGGGGCTTGGCGTTCTGGGTCGGGATCGGATACGTGGTGAACGTGCCTTTGACGGGGTCGTAGCGGCCGATCCCGCCCGGATCGCACGCCAGCGTGAACCACAAAGCGTGATCCGATCCGGTGGTCAGACCGTAGGGACATGAATATGCCCCCGCCGGTACGGGCACGGTGGTGATCGTGCCGCTGCTCGGCACGATGCGCCCCAGATACCCCTGCTCGGTGCAGCCGGCGGTGAATATCCCGAACCACATCGCGCCGTCGGGGCCCAGCGTCATCCCGAAAGGGGCGTTCGACGGACACGTCAGCCCCGTGGGAAGCGGAAAATAACTGATAACGCCCGTCTGCTCGTTGATCGCGCCTACAGCGCCCGGCGAGTTCGCCTGGCCCGTGGTCGAGCACTGCAGCGTGAACCACATACGGCCATCGGGTCCCGCTGCAATATCCGTCGGGCATGCATACGTACCGGTGTTCGGATACTGGAGCACCACGTGCGTCAGCGGGTCGAATCGCGCGATCCCGCCGAGATTCTGACTGATCGTTCCGCAGCTGAACGTTCCCCACAGTCCGCCATCACCGCCCGGCGCCAGCCCCATGCCGCAGTTGACGAACGGCTGCGGAGAGGCGAGCGCGGCCGGGTACAGCGCGACGGCGTGGCTGGACGGGTCGACGCGGCCTTCCGTGGCCGGATAACCGCACTGATCGAGAAACCATATCCCGCTGTCGATGGACGCGATACCGGAGGGACACGACGGCCCGAAGACTGGGTTGTTCGCCGGCACCACCGGATATTCGGTGACCGTCACCGGCGCTGCAGTCGGCGGAGCCGTCGGCGGAACCGAATGCGCGCCGCCGCCGCCGCCGCCGCAGCCGGCCACGGCTGCAAGCGCGAGAGCGAAAAGCGCAACTCCGGTGGCCCGCGCCGTTCCGCGGACGCGCTGCAAACTACGGAACGCCGTGATGCGCGGTCAGCTCGACGACGCGCGCGCGCAGCGCCGTTTTCTTCGCGCCGTCGGCGATGTCGTCGAGCGCCTCGCCGATGATGCGGCCGACTTCGCGCGCATCGGCTTCATCGAAGCCGCGCGAGGTGATCGCCGGTGAGCCGATGCGAATCCCGCTGGTGACCGCGGGTTTTTGCGGATCGAAGGGGATCGCGTTCTTGTTGACCGTGACGTGAATCTCGTCGAGGTATTCCTCGACCGCCTTTCCGGTGAGGCCCTTCGGCGTCAGGTCGACCAGCAGCAGATGCGTGTCGGTGCCGCCGGCGACCAGTCGCGCGCCGGCACGCGTCAGTTCTTCGCCCATCACACGCGCGTTGATCAGTACTTGGCGCTGGTAGGTCGCGAAC
>Ga0182015_10003240_pt1 | contig 18497 bp, 18 predicted proteins | sample 712P3MmetaG_FD_120478 | JGI IMG/M metagenome (GOLD analysis project Ga0182015, IMG submission 120478) | Permafrost microbial communities from Stordalen Mire, Sweden - 712P3M metaG | ecosystem: Environmental > Terrestrial > Soil > Wetlands > Permafrost | place: Sweden: Stordalen | collected...
ATTGAATCGAGTGGCGGCACTGACCCGCTTGCCAGTCACGGCCACACCAAGGCGGACGCACAACGTATTCGCGCGCTGGTCGAGGAAGCGCAGGGAACTCTGAACGGCCCGGAGAAATTGAAGCTATCCTAAGCCCAGCCGGGTCGTTATTGCTGATTTATGCACTCGTTCAACAACGGGTCATTCTCTGCCAACCAAGCGGTGATGAGGCACTTGCCGCCGTTGGAGGATATCGAGAAACAGATGATTCAACCCCCGGTTTTGACGGTTGCACTCCCGGCGAATACCCAACGTCTGTGCCAATTTTGGTTGTATTTCCATTGGCCGGGGTGTAAAAACGGCACTGTCAGAACAGAGCCTCCTGCAAATGAGGCAATCTAAATTCTTATGAAAACCAAACTGCATTCCCTGTGCATCGGGCTGGCCATGCTGGGTGGCGTTCATCCTGTGCTGGCGCAACCGGCGTTGGGAATTGTGGCGACGAATAATCAAGTGATTCTCTTTTGGCCCATCACCGCCAACGGCACGAACGGTGTTTTGCAGAGCGCGACCAATCTGATTTCGCCAAATTGGATGTCGGCCACGGATGCCTTCCCGGTTAATTATGGCTCGCAGATGGCCGTTTCGGTCAGCAATGCCGCTTCCGCAAGGTTCTTTCGGTTGTCACTGGTTCCTCCCACAGCCGACGGCATGGCTTTCATACTGGCGGGGTGGTTCACCATCGGAGACACACTGGATGGTGAGAGCGATGCGATTCCCACGAACGTCTATGTGTCGGCGTTTTACATGGACGTGAATTTGGTGAGTTCGAATCAATGGGCGGGCGTGTATAATTATGCGATTGCCAATGGTTATAGTTTTGACGATGCGGGTGCGGGCAATGGGACGAATTATCCCGTGGAGACGGTGAGTTGGTATGATGTGGTGAAGTGGAGCAATGCGCGGTCGCAGTCGGCGGGGTTGACGCCGGTGTATTACAGGGATGCCGGGTTGACGCAGGTTTATACGAGTGGGGATCTGGCGCCTTATGTGAATTGGGGAGCGAGTGGCTATCGGTTGCCGACGGAAGCGGAGTGGGAGAAGGCGGCGCGGGGCACGTTGAGCGGGCAACGATTTCCGTGGGGTCTCACAATCGCCGAAAGCCAGGCGAATTATGTGGCCGATCCAAATCCACCTAATTCTGATGGGTATACCTACGATTTGGGGCCATATAGTGGTTACAACACCAACTTCGACACCGGATCTGTCTACACGAGTCCGGTAGGCTATTTTGCTCCGAACGGTTATGGACTTTATGATATGGCAGGGAATGTGTTGGAGTGGTGTTGGGATTGGTATGCGGCTCCGCCGTATCCGGCAGGCAGCCCATACTTGGGAGGAACTGACCCACGCGGACCGGTTGGGCCGTTGAGCTACCGTGTTTTGCGCGGCGGCGATTTTGTCGGCGACGCCTACGCCGCGCGGTGCGCCTATCGCGTCAACGGCGGCCTCCCGGACTACAACGCCGCAGAGTTTGGGTTCCGTTGTGTGAGGGGGCTTTAATTTTTGTGCTTTTACGTTTTAACTCTTTTGAAGGCCCGCGCAGCTGTGAATTTGTTTAGGAAAATGACATGGCGGAAAGCGACAAATTTAGGGACGCGCGGGGAATTAAGACAAAGTATGGGACGCGGTGGAACGCGTCCTTACCATGAACAGAGCGGACTCACGTCCGCTGCTACAAAAATAAATTTGGGACGACGTGGAAGTCGTCTTTACCTTGGTAGGATTAAGACAAAGTATGGGACGCGGTGGAACGCGTCCTTACCAACCAGCTTAAGCCGCCACTGGTTGCAAGCCGCCTGAAAAGGATTCTTCCTTTTCGAAGGCCGGACGCTCGTTTTTTTCAACCGTTGTGCCGTCCAAGACTTCCTGGATGGCCTCCAGCAGCATCGCTGAGTTGCATTTGCTTTTGATGAGCCGCTTGCTGGCGTGTTCCAGCAAAGATTCCTGCGCGACGTCGCGGACGGAGTTGGTGGACAGGATGATGACCGGAACTTTTGCGAGGGACGGGTTTGTGTGGATGAACTGAAGCACTTCTTCGCCGTTGAATCTGGGCAGCATCAAATCCAGCAGCACCAGATCGGGCACGAACGTCGAAAGCTTTTTTATGGCGTCCAAACCGTCATAAGCGGAGATGACGTGAAATCCCGCCTTTTGCAGACGCATCCGATATACTGTCAGCACGACCGTATCATCTTCGGCGTAAAGAATGGTTTTAACTTTGGGCATTATTTTGTCCTGATTGTTTCAATCAACTCACAAACCGTTGCCGGATAAAAGCAGCGGTTGTGCCATAAACGATTGAAAAAGCCGGATTCCTGGCGGTTCCACACCCAGACAAAAGGAAGGTGAATGACACATCATACATTTTCCGGCCCGACCGCATGACGAGTGGTTCAACGCCGGATTTAGGACATGAATTGGACACAACTGTCCAGATTTGGGTCATGATATTGTGACTTTACTGGAGACGAAACTCGGCCACAATGCCGTGTGATTGATTTGAAATAAAATTCATTTTGATCCTATATCTTCAGTAGATTTAGCACCCCAACAAGGGTGCTTTTTCTTTGTATAAGTTGCTGATTGGATTTTTCAACTTTTGCCGCGTCCATTCAGCACACGGTCAAACGCCAGCGCAAGCAGCAGGATTGACAGACCATGTGTGGACGGTTGAAGAACTGCTTTCGGCGCAAATCTGAACGCATTTTAGCAATGCGAATCTTTCGACTTAGGACGGATTATTACGAGAGAGGCGAAAGCCAATGTCGGCAAGATAATGATGGTTAAAACAAAAGGTGCATGAATCACCGCCGCAGCAAGTATCGCAGCCGCCCAAAGTATGCCATTGCTAATTAAGTATCTCTTGTTCATAAAATGTTTCTTTTTGTTGCTCGTGCCGCCAGATATAGAAAATTTAGCCACGCCCGGCAGTCATGTCAATCGCCAAAACCATGCATTTTCATTAGCACCAATCTTGGCAAGCGCACCTTCACAATCTGGCGCACCATGACCCAGATTTGAGACAACAATTTAGGGACTTTGGCGCGTTACCATCGTGTTTTTTGATGTTGCCCAAAAGTTTTTCAATTCACACTGCCGCGGGTTACGCGGTAACATGGTCGCGGATGAACGATTCAGAGATCAGAAGCAAGCAAATCGAAACCGGTGGTCGCGAATCATTGCGCGGCTTCTGGAGTTTGATTGTCACACAATTCCAGGGTGCGTTCAGCGACAATGCACTCAAATGGCTGGTCATTTCGATGATCGCCGGGATGGATTTCACCAACGAAAAACGCGATCAACTCGTCGCCATCGTCGGCGCATTGTTCGCGCTGCCGTTCATTTTGTTTTCCATGGCCGGCGGATTTCTCGCCGATCGCTTCAGCAAACGCACCGTCACCATCGGCGTAAAATTTTTTGAGATCAGCATCATGCTGCTGGTGCTGGCCGGACTGGCCACGAACCACCTTTATTTTCTCCTCGGCTGCATTTTTCTGATGGAAGTTCACAGCGCCATTTTTGGCCCGTCCAAATACGGCCTGTTGCCGGAATTGCTGCCGGAGAAAAAACTTTCCTGGGGCAATGGCGTCATTGAGCTTGGAACTTTTCTCGCCATCATCGCCGGCACCGTCGCCGGCGGACAATTTTGCAAACGGTTTTCCGCGCAACCAGCATGGTCGGGTTTGATTTTGATTGCGCTCGCTGTTTTCGGTTTGATGACAAGCCTCGGCATCACCAAAGTCACCGCCGCCGCTCCGGCTAAAAATTTTCGCGCCAACTTTATCGCCGATTTGTGGACGCAAATCAAAATCATCCGCCGCGACCGCCCGTTGTGGCTGGCCGTCGTCGGCAACACTTATTTTTTTGCGATTGCAGCGCTGATCCAGTTTCTCATCGTCATTTATGCGAAGGACGCGCTGAATATTTCCGATCCGGCCAGGGCAGGTTATTTGCAGGCCGCAATTGCGATCGGCATCGGAGTCGGCAGTTTTGCCGCAGGCTATTTATCCGGCGGAAAAATTGAAACCGGTCTGATTCCGTTGGGCGCGGTCGGTTTGACTGTTTGCGCCGCATTGTTGGGACTGCATCATTTGTCGTTTTGGACGGTGGCCGCCGGCCTCGCCGCGCTTGGTTTTTTTGGCGGATTTTTTATCGTTCCAATTTCAGCGTTATTGCAACACCGGCCGGCGCGCGAACAAAAAGGCGGCGTGCTCGCGGCGGCAAATTTATTGTCGTTTGTCGGCATTCTTCTGGCCTCGGGCGTTTTCTATTTGTGCGCCTCGGTGCTGAAATTTTCCGCGCCGGCAATTTTTCTCATCGTCGCGCTCGCGACGTTCGCCGCCACCATTTACCTTTTGATTTTGCTGCCGGACGCGTTGCTGCGGTTTGGGTTGTGGGCGTTGACGCGGACGCTTTACCGGATTCGCATTGACGGGCGCGACAACATTCCGGCAAAAGGCGGCGCGCTCTTTGTCTGCAACCACGTTTCGTGGATGGACGCCCTGTTGCTCATCGCTTCAACGGATCGCCGCGTGCGCTTTCTGATGTTCAAGGACATTTACGAACAAAAATGGGTGAACTGGGGTGCGCGCATCCTCGGCGTGATTCCGGTTTCGTCCGGGCAACACCCGCGCGAATTGATCAAATCGCTGCAAGCCGCGAGCGACGCCATTCGCAACGGTGAAGTCGTCTGTATTTTTGCCGAGGGCGAAATCACCCGCATCGGGCAGTTGCTCCCGTTTCGTCACGGCTTTGAGCGCATCATGAAAGGTTTGGACGCGCCGATCATCCCCGTCGCGCTCGACGGCGTACTGGACAGCCCGTCCAGTTTCAAGCATGGCCGCCTGGTTTGGAAACTGCCGCCGCGCATTCCCTATCCGGTCACGGTGAGTTTTGGCACGGCGCTGCCGGCGAATGCGCCGGCGTTCACCGTGCGGGAGGCCGTGCAGGAACTGCTCGTGAACACCTGGCGGCATCACCGTGACGGCATGGAAAACCTGCCGCGGCAGTTCATCCGCACCGCGCGGCGGCATCCGCGCCGTTTCGCCATGGCCGACGCGCAAAACGCGAAAGTGAATTTTGGCGCCGCGCTGATCCGGACGGTTTTTCTCGCGCGGCGGCTGAAGAAAATCTGGAGCGGTCAAGGAATGGTCGGACTGTTGCTGCCGCCGTCGGTGCCGGGCTCGCTGGTGAATTACGCCGCGCTCCTGTGCGGCCGGGTGCCGGTGAATTTGAATTACACCCTGTCCGCCGAAACGCTCGCCGCGTGCGCGAAACAATGCGACCTCAAAACCGTGCTGACGTCGCGGGCGTTGCTCGACAAGTTGAAGCTCACCGTGCCGGGCGAAGTGATTTATTTGGAGGACGCGGCCAAAAATCCCGGCGCGCTGGAAAAGCTCGCGGCGTTTTTCATGGCGCGATTCCTGCCGGTGCGCTGGTTGGAACGGGCGTTGAATTCCGGTTCGTGGAGCGCGCCCGCCACGGGCGCAGCCGGCAGCGAAGCGCGTGAATTGATGCGCGGTTGTGAATCGCCGGCCGGAGAAGCGTCCGCCGGGCCGCGCGGCGGGCCGCCGCCGGGGCGGCGGCGCTCCCCGTCAAAACTTGACGACCTGGCCACCGTGATTTTTTCCAGCGGCAGCACGGGCGAACCGAAGGGCGTCATGCTCTCGCATTACAATCTCATCTCCAACATCCGGCAGATGGAGCGGATTCTTCATTTCACCCACCGCGACCGGCTGCTCGGCATCCTGCCGTTTTTTCATTCGTTCGGTTTCACCGTCACGCTCTGCCTGCCCGCCGTGCTGGGCGCGGGCGTGGTTTTTCATCCCAATCCGCTCGACGCAAAAGCGGTCGGCACGCTCGTGCGCGAAAAGGCCGTCACCATCCTGCTGGCCACGCCGACTTTATTGCAACTTTATCTGCGCGCGGTCGCGCCGGGTGATTTCGGCGGGTTGGAACTCGTCATCGCCGGCGCGGAAAAACTGCCCGAAAGCGTGGCCGCCGCCTTCGAGGATCATTTCGGCATCCGTCCGGTGGAAGGTTACGGGACGACGGAATGCGGCCCGGCGGTGGCGGTGAACATCGGCGGCTTTCGCGCCGCCGGATTTCACCAGGCCGGCGGCAAACGCGGTAAAATCGGACGGCCGCTGCCCGGCATGAGCGCGCGCATCGCCGACGCGGAAAATCCGTGGGGCGGAAAATTTCTCCCGCCGGGCGAAGCCGGCCTGCTGCTGCTGCGCGGGCCGAACATCATGTGCGGCTACCTCGGCCGGCCGGAAAAAACGGCGGAAGTGCTGCGCGACGGCTGGTATTGCACCGGCGACATGGCGATGCTGGATGAGGATGGCTTTCTGCAAATCACCGGGCGCTTGAGCCGCTTCAGCAAAATCGGCGGCGAGATGGTTCCGCACCTGAAAATCGAGGAGAAATTACAGGAACTTGCCGGCGCGGCCGACCAGATGTTTGTGGTCGCCGCCGTGCCCGACGAAAAGAAGGGCGAACGGCTGGTGGTGCTGCACAAGCTCGCGGAGAAAGAGTTGTCGGCGTGCCTTGAAAAGTTGTCGGACAGCGATTTGCCGAACCTGTGGAAGCCGCGCGCGGATGCTTTTTTCCGCGTGGAAAATTTCCCGCTGCTCGGCACCGGCAAACTGGATTTGCGAAGGGTGAAGGAACTCGCGCAAACTTTTTCCACCGCCGCCGCGGGAAAAGTTTAACCGCCGCTGGACACGGTCGGTAAACCCGATTCAGAACGCCAATAAAATGGCAAAACCCTTGTATTTCCAAAGGAAATTCGCGGTAACTCGTCACTATTTTTCATAATTTTTCCCTGCTTTCACCGACACTTTTACTGACAGTTGGGCCGCAGTATTTCATCAAGTATTCAATATTTACTGTTTTCGAATCACTCCTTGAGGACCGAAGCACCTTTTTCGCCGGCACTGATGGTGAATCTTTCACCGCGAAATGAAACATGGAGCAACTTGCCAGTGAAAGGTCTCGGTGTCTGCGGGTCAGCCAGAGTGTTTTTTCCGTCCACCGCCGGCACAAAACCGAAAAAAGTGCTGACGACAACATCTGCAAAGGCGCCGCCGCTGATGCATTCCTTCATGCAGCCTTCGCGCCCGGCAATTCGTACCGGCGCATCATATTGGTCGCGCTGCGGCCCGTAAAATTCCCGCGCCTGCGCGAACGGCCCTTCTTTGGTCACCTCAGCCGTGCGGCAGTAGAAATCAAATGCGTCGCTGGAAAAACCGAGCCGCCACATCGTGCCGACCGTGAGCGGAATCCAGCCGTCATACGCGCCCATTGGGCCATGGTCGGGCCGGTCGGAAATGGCAGCCGCGGCGTCTTTAAGGCTCATGGCCCGCATCCAATCACGCATGAGCAATTCACGTTCGACGAAGCCGGTCATTTCGTGTCGCATGACCGGCGTGAGATCATCAGCCAGTGCATTCCCCACATAGATGAAGTCCACGCAATGGCGTAATTCGACACGTTTGCCATCATTATGCAAACCATACCAGATGCCGTCGCCAGTCTTGAAAAGACTCAGTACGGCGGGGAGAAGTATTTGAGCATCACGGTCAAGTGCCCGGGCACGGAGCGTGTTCCCTTTTAGTTCTTGAAGTTTGGCAGCTTCCCGCATCATCCAAATATTTTGAGCGTTCGCCGAGGCAACCCGGTTGATATAAGCTGGCGCGCATTCCAACAGGTTGCCATTTTCACCATAATTGGCCAATGGACTATCCGGCAGGACGAGTGTCTGCCAATCCGTGGCGATTTCGTCCATGCGTTCCAGCACCCTTTTACCATTCGCCAGTTTTTCATCGAGAAAGGCCAGATCGCCAGTGATTCGAATATAATCCAATGCCGTTTTGAAAATGGTGCAGGCATTAAAAGCGTAACCGGTGATATGATCATAGTTATTTGTATCAAAACCGTTCGTCCCGGTGATGAAAATAAACGACCCGCTACGCACATTCTGAACCAGCCAGCGACGCAGCGCAGCTTTCATCCCGGCGGGTTCAAGCAGCGCCCAGACCGTCGTTTGCATGGAAGCGTCCCAATAATACTGGGTGCCCGGTGCCCGCTCGCCGCTGGTAATGAAAGAGCGCGGGGACACCGGAAACTGTGTGCGCTCCAATTCCAACATAGTGAGGATGCCCATGTAATAATTCCGCTTCAGCGCGGCGTTGTCCGTGACAAGCACCGGCGAGTTGCCGGAGAAATGGTGATTGACTGGGGTGAATGCGTCGGCCCAGCGCTGCTCCCAACATTGCTTGAAGCCGTCGAATTCAGCGGTAAAATGTGCATTCCAGCGCGATACATCCGCACCAACCTTTTCCGAATCCTGCACGGGTCCGTCACCGGAAACGAATTCGATCACTTGCTTTTCATGGGGGGACAGCGTCAGGATCCATCGCCAGCGAACGACGCCGTCATGATTCGTCACTGAGTCCGGCTTTTGCACTGGCCAGATAACCGTGGCAAAACCCGGTCGTTGATTCGTGTTAAGAACAGAGACCCCATCCCGTTGTAATGCTCCTGAAACACTCAACGCAATTTCAGACTGATTAGCTATCGCCAGCGGGTCGGTAATCTGCACTCGAACCAGCACGGCCCGGCGTTCGTTGATCATTCGCGTGTCGGTTTCAATTGCCAAACCATGGCAATCCAGATTGCGCCGCAATGCGCGGTATGGGTACCAGCGGCAATCCGTCGCCGGGTACTCTTTGCCAGCTATGGTCAACTTGACCGGCGGATAACCAAAACGAGGTTGCCCGTTCCACAACCAGTCGTTTGGGTAGCAGAAAAATGAAGTCAGGTCCCGGTTGACCAACAGCATGTCATGAAAATTATTCACGTCCGGCGGATTGGCCACGTCCTTCATGGGCAGCCAGCTGCCAGCCATCTCATCGAGAAGCGGCACGCCAGCCGGCGATGCGCTCCTGCCGTGACAAAGCACGGCCGGCAACCAGACTAAAGCGCAGCTGATAAAAATTATTTTCCGAAGCAATGCGGTTTTCATTTTCTTCAATGGTATTGGTTGAGGCCTCAAACTCAAGCAACACGCTCTTGGTAACAAAGAGCCACGCGGGAATAGGAAATCGTCCTGGCGCAATGGTGACGGCCAGCAAATGATGGCAAACAAAAACCCACTCCCGTTTGGAACGAGGTGGAGGTCGTCCCTGCCATGAACAGAGCGGACTCACGTCCACTGCTACAAAAATAAATTTGGGACGCGGTGGAAGCAGCGTGACGCTGCACCCAATCCTTACCATGAAACCGGCCGTTGCGGGCAGGCTTCCCTCACCCAGCCTTTTGCCGAAAGCCAAAACCCCCCGCTCCGCATCGCTACATCATTTCTGTCAATGCTCTAAGGTGTCTGCGCAAGAACCACCGCTCCATTTTCCGCCAAATGATAGCCAGGCTCAAAGATCATCTTCCGGTTTCCCGCCATGAACCACAATTTGAGTGTTCCACGATCGTTGTCAAGCGGCGTGGCGGTGGCATCAATGTGCCGGCTCTTGCCACCTTTCCCGATCGTCGTGGCGGTCCCGATGATCTTCACGACTTTACCCTGTTTGATTCCGGCCAGGGACGCATCCGAAACGACGATGGCCAGCCTGCCGTTTTCATTTTCGAAAACGTAGGGAAAAACCCTGATCTGGTAATCTCCCGTGAAAACGCCATCCGCGCGCTGAAGCGGACTGATGGTCAGGGTAGCTTTGCCGCCACCAACCGGCATGGAACTGGGATCGATCATGAGAATACGGTTTGTGGTGCCTGAATTTATTCGTGCCGATGGCAACCCAACGCTTTTGGACGGAGCGATGTCCGTGGGCGATTGACAGCCGGTCAGAAGACCAGATGCCACTAATACCACCGTGAGCAAAGTGGTAAAAAATTTCATTTGAAATATGGAATGCCACAACTTTGCGACCTCAGTCGGCAAAGGTACCTTGATGGCTTTTCCGTTGATGGCCAGGTTTGTCATGCGCTTTTAAATCCGGCCATCTGCGGCCATAGCAAATCGTCCCATATTCTATAAGGTTTTCGTGCGGAATCCGCCCAAAACATAGACGATCAGGCAGGTCAACAGCAGCAGTCCGATCCCGCTGGCGCCGATGACCGGGCCGCCAAAATAAAACCCGCCGCCGCCGAACAATAGCAGCAGGACCAGCAAAACCATTAATAGATTCATGTCTGTAGGTTAAGCCGTTGCCGCCAATTATCTATGGGGTCTTTGCCCCAGCCTCCATAAATGGAAAACATCTCACTGTGGCGAATAGTCCCGTGACTCTCCGCGTTACTGACAGTTCCGCTGACAGTGGCCGTCCACTGTTTCAAGAAACCCTGTATTTACAATGGTTTTAACAACTTGAACACAGATGGACGCGGATAAACACCGGCGAGACAGGATGATTTTAATCTGCGTTCATCGGCGGTTAAAATCAAAGCCTCAAAAATTCCCCGCGGATTTCCCTTTCATCGCAATGCAGGATGGTCGCGCTGCGTTCGGTGCCGAATTTCGGCCAGTCCTGCCGTCAGCCGATAGGTGCGGACAAATTTAATCAGGTCGTCCATTCCCTTGTGACGGATTACGGAGTGACCGTTTCCAGAACGCCAAAGACCGCGAAATCTGCGGGATTGGACGTAAGCAGGCGGCGAACGCCGCTGGTGTGCAGGATGGCGGCCAGATGCGTATCAAGGATACGTTTGCGCCCTAAATTGAATTGCCGCATCCAGCGCAGCGTTTGATTCGTACTGGCCTGCGTCGGCTCAAGCAGGCTGACTGATGGATTTGCGAGAAATTCTTGAATCCAGTCCAATGCTTCGGGCATCGTAAGCGGGGGCGCAAATCTGCGCTCGTCGGTGACGACGTGGAGAAATTCAGTTGCAATCAATGACGGGAAAACCAGTTTGTGCCTTGCTGTGTTTCAGACTTGACCGCTGCGAGTGTCCGCACATTGGCCGGATGGTCGGCAATGGCAAGCTGGACAAGGACGTTGCAATCCAAGCCAATCATTGCCGACTAAACATTTCCTCGGCCAAATCCGCTTGTGAAATGAAGGGGGTTAAAACCCGGTGGCCTGTGAGGGAACGAATATGCAGAGCCGCGCGGGGGGAAGCGGCTTCTTCAAGGGCAGGCACAAGTTTAGCCACGAGCTTGTTGCCCTGTGTAAGCAACACCTCGTCTCCGGCCTGCACCTGTTTAATCAGGTCGGCAAGTTCGCCTGCTCCGATTTCGGCTGTGACTATCATGCAAAGAATAATACACTTTTTTTGGTGCGGCGTCGAGTGCCATTTTGCTGACGGATTGAAAAATCAATCAGGTTAAAGCAGACTGACGCTTTATTTCGCAGCTTGATCACTTTTTTCTGAAATGGAAACTGCCCGGCAGTTGTGCTTTATGAGCTTGAGCGGGCTCACGCCCGCTGCCACGGAAGTTGGACTGGATTTTTGATTTAAGCAGGCTCACGCCCGTTGCTACAAAAAAGGGTGGCAGCGAACGTCAGTTCGCTCTAATTTTCACACAATTTTGGAGGGGATCGAAGCGTCTTCATCGAAGGAATAGACGGCGCAGAGCCGGTGATAGCCGTCGGCGATGACGACCCAGCGGTTGGTGGCGTCGCGCACCATCAAAATCGGCGAGAGGCTCCGCGCGGCGCGAATCTTGGCGCGATCCTTCTCGATGTGGAAATTGCTCAAGCCCAGCAGCGACAGGCGGGAGGCGCGGAAAATATCCTTGGCCTTGAACTGCCTCACGGGCGCGGCTTTGAGCGCGGCGATGAGCCGGCGCGTTTGCTGGTCGTCGTAGAGCAGGTTCAGGTAGGACTGCGCCGCCGGGTAGTCTTTTTCCTCCGGTTCGGCGAGCCATTGGATTTTTTCACTTTTATTCATGGTGTCCTTTCAAAGGGCGATGAATCCGTGGCGGATTTCCCTTTCATCGCAATGCAAAATGGCCGCGCTGCGTTCGATGCCGATTTTCGGCTTGCCCGCGTAGCCCGGATTGAAAAACAAAATCCCGCCCAGCGTTTCGGAAAACGCCTTGTGCGTGTGGCCAAAAACCACGACGTCCGGCGATTCGCGCGTGATGCGTTCCTTGAGTTTGTCCGCCGGTGACTGCGGATTGACAATGTGATGGATGAGAAATTTCCGGGCGGCAAGTTTCACGACCTCGGTTTCCTCGAACGACAGACCCAGATCGGTGTTGCCGGCGACGACGGTGACGGGTGCGATTTGCGCGAGTTCAAATGCGATGAACGCGTCGCCGACGTCGCCCGCATGGAGGATGTGTCCGACGCCCGCGAAAAGTCTGGGAATTTTCGGGTCGAGAAATCCGTGCGTATCAGAAATGACGCCGACTTTCACGCGTTCGCTTCCTCCGGCTTTTCTTCCGCTTCGGATTCCTCGTCGCGCGCGCCGGCCTTTTTGTCGGCCGGCGATTCGGCGGGCGCGGTCAATTTCGCCGCCGCGACGAACAGCGCCGTGAAAATTCCGCCGCTCAAAAGCGTGTTGCGGAAAAATTCCAGCGTCGTCGGCCAGCCGTTGATTCCCCTGGTCAGCGCGAGCAGCCAGCCGGCAAGATTTTTCGTGTATTCGGCGTTGTGAAACGGATTGAAGAACCACGACGCCGTGTTCGTGATGAGATAAAACAGGACTGCGCCGAGCAGCCCCCCGCCCAGCAGCAGGACAAAAGACGATTGCGGTTTGAAGCGCCGGCCCAGCCAAATCAAAACGGCGTAGGCGAGGTAGTTGAACAATAGATTTTTCAGATTGGCCGAATCCCAGACTTCAATGCCGCGCGAAGCATAATAAAAATTCAAACCGGTGTCCGTCGCCAGCAGGATCAGGATGGGCAGCCACCGCGAATTTTTTTTGGGAAAATAAACCCCCGCGCAAAAGGCGAACGCGTAGGCCGCGCTGAAATTCCACGGCAGCAGGCCGGGAATCCGCGAGGTTGCGAACAACACCACGAAAATCCACGGCAGCCAGCGATCCCATTTTACTTTCACCGGCGCAAAGGATACGCCAGCCTGACCCGAAAACAAGCGGCGGAAATGGAAAAACTTTTTGAGATTATTTTTGAAGACGACGATCGGCTGGTCGTCAACAAACCGGCCGGACTCGTCTGCCATCCGACCAAGAACGGCGAAATGTCCAGCCTCATTGGCCGCGTCCGCCTTTATTTGAATCGCCCCCTCTCCGCCGCCGCCGGGGAAGAAGGTCGAGGTGAGGTGGCCCCTTCATTGGTTGCCCAACCCCATCTGGTCAACCGGCTCGACCGCGAAACCAGCGGCGTTGTCATCATCGCAAAAAATTCCGAAGCCGCCGGTGAACTGGGAAAAATTCTGGAGAGTCGCGCCGTCCAAAAGGAATATCTGGCCATTGTCCACGGCCATGTGCGCGAGGATCACGGCCTGATTGACGTTCCGCTCGGCAAGGACGAACACAGCCGTGTCGCCATCAAGGATTGCGTCCGCCCCGACGGCGCGCCATCGCAAACCGGATTCCGGGTCGAACAAAAATTTTCGCGCGCGGAAGGAGATTTTACGCTGCTGCGGATCGTTCCGCGCACCGGTCGCAAACATCAGATCCGCATCCACCTCGCGCATCTCGGCCACGCCATCGTCGGCGACAAGCTTTACGGTGGCGACGAGCATTTATATCTGGCGCTCGTCCAAAACCGGCTGATTGGCGCGCAACGCGCGACATTGATTTTTGAGAATCATGCGCTGCACGCCCGCTCAATCAAATTTGTCTGGCGCGACCAGCCCGGAGAATTTTCCTGCGAACCGGAAAGGTGGTTTACCGGATTTATCCGCTGATTTCGCCAATTTTAATGTCTTGCACCCACGCCGCGTTTGGTGTCGCGGAGCGACGCCGGAAATTAGCCAGACACGCAGTGTCTGGATTTGACGCGCAAATTGATTCGTCCTGAAAGGACGATGGAATTTCCAACAGGCAATCATCATTCAAATGTTTCCACCGTCCTTTCAGGACGGGTTTTCCTTTGCCGCGATACCAGACACTTTGTGTCTGGCTAATATCCGGTTGTACCTTCGGCACGGGTTCATGTGTCTGGCTAATTTCCAGTTGTGCCTTCGGCACGAGTTCAGACACTGCGTAAGCATAGATTGTTCTTTGCGCCTCTGCGGTTAAACTCCGGCCATGTTCGCCATCCCGAAAACCATGCGCGCCGTCGTTTATCGCGGCGTCAACGACCTGCGTCTCGAAACCGTTCCCGTCCCGCGCACCGGCGCGAATGAATTGCTCGTCCGGGTCGCCGTCTGCGGCGTCTGCCCGACCGACATCAAAAAAATCCATTACGGCACGGTCCCGCCGCCGCGCATCTTCGGCCACGAGACCGCCGGAACCATTGTGAAATCCGGCGCGCGAATAAAAAAATTCCGCGTCGGCGACCGCGTTGCCCTGCACCATCATGTTCCGTGTCTGGATTGCCATTTCTGCCGTCACCGCGCCTTTGCCCAATGCACGACTTACCAGCGCACCGGCATCACTGCCGGTTTTGAACCTGCCGGCGGTGGCTACGCCGAATACGTCCGCGTCATGGATTTTGTCCTGCCCGGCGTCGTGAAAATTCCCGGCAAAAATTCCTTCGATGAAGGCGCGATGCTCGAACCCGTCAACACCGTCTTCAAGGCCGTTCGCCGGCTGGATTTGTTGCGCGGCGACACCGTGCTGGTGGCCGGGCAGGGGCCGATCGGCCTGATGTTCACCCGCCTGCTGAAAATCGCCGGGATGAACGTCCTCGCCACCGATTTGCTTGAATCCCGTCTGAAACTCGCCAAAAAATGTGGCGCGAAGCGGGCGGTATTGGCCGGTCAACTTTCAACTCTCAACCCGAAACTGGACGCCGCCATCATCGCCGTGCCTTCCGACGATGCCGTGCAACAAGCCTTGAAATTTGTGCGCGGCGCGGGAAAAATCCTGTTGTTCGCCCACACCCGGCGCAGTTCTCCCACCCGTCCTGCGGACGCCCTCTCTCATCCGATGGGAGAGGGACGGGGTGAGGGTGGCTTCAACTTTCAACTGGACTTGGCCACCATTTGCCTGGACGAAAAAGACCTCATTGGCAGTTATTCCTCCGATTTCACGCTTCAGCGCGAAGTCGCCCGGCTCGTGTTTTCACGGCAGCTTGACGTGCGCCCGTTGATCACCCACCGCTTTCCGCTCGCCAAAACTGCTGTCGCCGTCGCCCTGGCCACCCGCCCGACCGAAACCTCCCTTAAAATTGTAATTAATGCGTAGGTAAGGACGGCGTTCCACCGCATCCCATTCGGGCTTGCCCTCTTGGTGGCCGTGACGCAGTCACCCTACCGACGCATGGTAAGGACGCGTTCCACCGCGTCCCAAGCTAAACTCCTCTTTAACACTGCGTTAAAAACCAAAAACCAAATCAGGGACGGGGTGGAACCCATCCCTACCAAGGTAAGAGCGACTTCCACGTCGTCCCATTCTAAAACTCCATTCCCTACCGGGACACGGTAAGGACGCCGCGCTGTGCCGTCCGGAGGCAGTTGGTGTTTTATGAGCTTGAGCGGGCAAACGCCCGCTGCTACAAAAAAAAGGGTGGCAGCGAACGTCAGTTCGCTCTAATTGAAAAATCATGAGGGTAAGGACGCGTTCCACCGCGTCCCAAATCAACGCTGCGCATTTCATGAACGTGTGGCGGCCGCCGCCGTCCAGCTCGCCGCCCAGCCGGCACCCGATTCCCTGAAAATAATGGTTTGCCACCCGACCCCCCGATTTCGGGACGTTTTTCGACTGGTGACAGGGAAAATCATGTTACAATTTCGTGTCACCAGCCGCCCGCCGGCAAAAAATCGTTGAAAAACACTTATAAACCGCCATTTCACCCCGCCAACCGCGTTCAAAATAAAGTAAAAAAAACTATTGACTGGTGACACGGTATTTGCGATATTGGTGTCACATACGGTTAACGCAGACAACAAACAAAACGAAAAATGAGAACTAAAACACTACTGATTGCAGCCGCCGCGCTCGTGGCTGGGGTCGTTTCCTCGGAAGCGCAAGTTTATTCCGCCAACATCGTCGGTTATGTCAATGTAACGGTTCCGGCCGCCTCGTATGTCCTTATGGCCAACCCTTTGACCACCGGAAATGATGTTCTAACGAATGTGATTCCGCCCGGGTCGGTTCCGAATACCACGACCAAAGCGTATATTTACTCTGGAGGCAGTTTTGGTGGGGCGTACACGATGCGTGCCGCCGGATGGACGCCCTCTGCTGCCACCGTTCCTACCGCCCCCGGAGATGGTTTCTTTATTCAAAACACCGCCGCCACACCAATTACCATTACCTTTACTGGCAATGTGCTGTTGGGAACCAACAAGCTTCAAACCACTACCGGTTATAATTTGATTGGATCTCAAGTTCCTGTGTCTGGTTTGGTTCAGACCACGCTTGGGTTGCCTGCGGTGAACACCGACTACGTCTTCGAGTGGAATGCGGCTCTGGGTGTTGGTGGTGCGTATGAACCGAAAGCCACGCGCCATGCCGCCTCGTGGTCTCCGGCGGAACCGAACATTGGAACGAATACCTTGGAAGGCGTTGCTGAAGGCTTCTTCTACTTCAGCTCGCAAGGCCCGGTTTGGACAAATATCTTGAACAATCCTTGATCATTTAATCAAAAGAGAAAATTTGGCAACAAAACTTGGAAACAAAAACAAACAAACAACTGAAATTAATATGAAACGCAAAAATATAGCAATCGCAGTAGCTGGGGGCGTCGTGGCTCTTTCGCTGGCTCAAACCGCAAGTGCGCAGGGCTGGATTGACATCAATAACTATGATGTCAGTGCCGGCTTGTTCCTTGGAAATGTATCAACGTCTTTGCCATTGAACAGCTATGCAGAATTGCTGGGTGGCACCTCGGTCGGAACCTTGGCTCCTATCGTCAGTCAAACGACTGGCGGTTCTGTCATTGCACTTAACAACGCCGAAATAGGCGGAACGCTCAGTGCCAACGGACCTGGCACGGGAACTTCCTTTGATGCCGGCGCTGGCGCTGTGCCTAACGTGCCAGATCTTGCAACTGGCACATTCCAATTCCTTGTCTGGACCGGTGGAACTGGAGCAGTAACAGCCGGTGGTGCACCCATCGGTGACACCAGTGAGTTTGTCTCTGCGATTTGGACAGAGGCGAATGGTCTGCAACCGGTGGGGATCAATACCCCGGATGCGGCTCCGCTTGACATTCCCTTTGGTGCTCCGGTTTTCGGCAGCACAGTCGCTAATGTGAATGGTAATGCCGGCTTTGAAGGTCTTGTTTTGGCCCCGGTTCCAGAACCCGCCACGCTGGCTTTGGCCGGTTTGGGTGGTCTGGCCTCGCTCGTGGCTTTGCGCCGCAAACAGGCCTAATTCATTAGATTTGTTTGTTTTTAGTTTTGCACAGGAGCCGCTCTTCGGAGCGGCTCCTTTTTTATTATGGTAAGGACGCGTTCCAATTTGGTAAGGACGATGGTAAGGACGACTTCCACTTCGTCCCATGCTAAAACTCCGTCCCTGTCGGGACACGGTAAGGACGCGTCGCCGACCGCAAGGTCCACCGCGTCCCAAGCTAAACTCTGCTTTAAATGCCGCGTGAAAACCAAAGGCCAAATCAGGGACGGGGTGGAACCCATCCCTACCAAGGTAAGGACGATTTCCACGTCGTCCCATACTTTATTTTCATTCCCCGCGCGTCCCTAAATTTGTCCTTTCCCGCCGTCATCGTCCGGAATAAATTTCCGCATGGCTGAATCCATCTCGCCAGATCGTCTGCCCGGACGTCGCACGCCGGCGCATGGTGTGAAGCTTTCCTTGGCCGGTCCGAACATTGTGCTACTGACGGTCAACACCAAGGATCGCGTCCCGTGGCTGGCGCAACCGGTGGTTCACGCTTCGCTGCGGGAAATCTGGCGGGAAGCGGATGCGTGGCTGGTGGGCGATTATGTGCTGATGCCGGACCATCTGCACCTGTTCTGCGCGCCGCGCGACCTGTCCTTCACCCTCGAACGCTGGCTGGCGTATTGGAAAAGGCGGTTCAGCCGCCGGCATGTGGATCAACCGTGGGCCTGGCAGCGGTCGGGTTTTCATCACCGGCTGCGGGATGCGCGTCAGCGTCAGGAAAAGTGGGCGTATATGCGGGAGAATCCCCTGCGCAAACTACTCGTCACGCGCCCGGAAGACTGGCCGTATCAAGGGACAATCCACGAATTGCGGTGGTAATTAGGGACATGGTAAGGGCGACTTCCACGTCGTCCCACGCTAAAAACTCCGTCCCTGCCGAAACATGGTAAGGACGCGTCGCCGACCGCAAGGTCCACCGCGTCCCATACTAAAACTCTGCTTAAACCCGCTCGAAAAACCAAAGGCCGAATCAGGGACGGGGTGGAAGCCATCCCTACCGGGACATGGTAAGGACG
>Ga0182015_10003241_pt1 | contig 18496 bp, 15 predicted proteins | sample 712P3MmetaG_FD_120478 | JGI IMG/M metagenome (GOLD analysis project Ga0182015, IMG submission 120478) | Permafrost microbial communities from Stordalen Mire, Sweden - 712P3M metaG | ecosystem: Environmental > Terrestrial > Soil > Wetlands > Permafrost | place: Sweden: Stordalen | collected...
CTTTTGGCTTGTTGAGGTCGCTGATAAGCTGTTGCAAGACCGATTCGACCTCGTGAGTGAAGGGCAATCGCCATCGGACCTTTCGCGGAAAAGCCACTGGCGGACGCTCAATCCGTCCTGAGAGCAACCAAGCTGCAGCCATACCACATGACGAGCTAAGGAAAGCCGGCTTTGTCATCAGTGCTCACCGTGAATTGTTGCCGCAGGGGAAGCTTCCAGCTCTTGGGGCTGAAGGAAATCTGAAATTGAGTAGTCACATCGGTTTGCGGGCTAGGCGCCAGCGCCGGGGCCGCCCATCGCTCAGCTTGAAACAGAAACTGTAACGACAAGCCATCCCGCCAGCGATATTGCAGTTCCCCATAGGCAGCCTGCTGGCTCTCCCCCTGGGGGACAAAGAACCGTGACACCCTGAGCGTGCGATACCCAACCTGGAGCGTGCTCTGGGCATTGAACCAGTAAGTCGACCAGGCCTGCCCGCCGGTCCCTTCCCGGCCGAGCCAGGACCCCATCAGGTTTCGCTTGTTGAGGTAGCAGTCACGGTAGACACCTTCGTAGTAATAGTATTTCCCGCCCTCTGCCCTTGCCGTGATGTCGCTGCTGCCGCCTTCTACGTGCAGGGCGAGCTTGGGGAGGAACGGAAACCTGGACAGATAAATGCCCGGAGTGATGGCAGCGTGTCGCGGCGCATCCACGGGAGACACGTCATCGTGGACCAGGGAATCGGTATACAGGGTCAACCAGTTTCTGAGGCCGGGCAGGCGATAACGAAAGTCGAAACTGGCATGACGGGCGCCGTTCACATTACGCACCGAGTTAGCGTTTGTTTCACTGGAAACACTGGTGAAGCTCTTCCAGAAGTTCCCAAAAGTGAGCGGCGTGCTTCCATCGCCGGCAATGACCGCGTCTCGGGAAAATCCCAACTCCAGGTTCCTGGTGGGAGAGAAATTGATTTTCTGACCATAGAAATATGGCTGCCTGGGGTACAGGTGCCCGGAAAGCTTGCCAAAGAAATTGTCATAGCGCATGGGCCCGAGAAGCCTCGATACAAGAGGAATATAGAGAGGCAATGTGCGGTTGATGCGAAACGAATAAAAGGGCTCTGCATCGTCACTGAGCATCATGGCGCTCGCCGAGCCAGGCCCCCACCAGTAGCTCTGCTTGCCGAAGGAGAACTGCTGGCCCAGGAACTCGACCGATGCGTAGGTGTCAAGCAGACGAAAAGCGTTATCCGCCGGCCGGTTGCCATAGGTCTGTATGGGATTGTTGTCCTGGGTGGCGATGATACCTGCAATGGCTGGGCTGTATCCTGGTAAGCTCGGACTGCGCTGGTATTCGCCACGAACAAAGAGCGAGAACCGGCCATGCTCCGCCCGGGTTTCAAAGCCGGCGATCTGTTGAACGCCGTGGCCGTAGGGCCGTCCAAAATCGCCGGTAAGGGTTTGCCCGAAGTGGTAACTGTCGTTGAGCGGGATGCCGGAAATGAATTGAGTTCGATTGTAGACACTTTCGATGAAGAGGTCCTTGTCCAGCGCGTCCGGTCCCAGAGCAACGTCGTGGAATAGTTCTTTCTTGACTGCCTGCACCAGTTGGTCAGAAGACTCAGTTCCCTGGGCATGCTCAAGCATTTGGTAGATCGCTCTACGGGTCCACGGCCGCAAGCCCAGAAATGGATACTGAATAACACCTTGGGCAGCTAGTCTTTCAAGCGCCGGATAGACCCAACTATCCAGTTCGACATAGGTAGAACTCGCATCGGTGGCCGCGTGGTCGTCGGGATTGGCTTGGGAAGAGACCGGAGCGAGACGGCCGGACGCACCCACGCTCTGCGCGGGCGAAGCAAGGGCCATCAACAGGACGACAATGACGGATGCAATAGCCGGCACTTTGGTCCAGGCTCTCATCAGCTCCTTCAAAACCGGGGGGGAAGATTTAATCGTGCGCATTTGCCAGCGCGATATCGAATACATAGAGTGGCGAAATCGCAGGCACTTGCGATGGAAAGTCCTGGCTATCCTCTGTCTGCTGCCATTGATATTGGGGAACGATCTCTTTCACTTCGGCACGGATGCGATGAGGCACACCTGCGACGCTTTCCGCACGTAACACCTCCAGATGGGCCAGTAATCTTGGCCAGGAGACGAGCTGCCCCTGGGTGCGAAATACTTTTTGCGCGGCGGTGTTCAACCGTCGCTCGAAGTCATAAAACAGCTCTTCGAACAGCTTCTCTCCCGGACGCAAGCCGGTGAACACGATTTCCACTTCTCCTGGAGGAATGCCGGATAGTTGGACCAGCGTCTTCGCCATGTCCAGGATGCGAACCGGCTCGCCCATATCCAGAACCAGGATGTCCCCATTGTTGCCGATGGCAAAGGCCTGTAAGACCAGCGACACCGCCTCCGGTATGGTCATAAAGTAGCGAGTGATGTCGGGATGAGTCACGGTGATCTGGCGTTTTGATCGGATTTGTTCCTGGAACAGCGGAATCACACTTCCCTGAGAGCCAAGCACATTGCCGAACCTGACAGAAAGGCAACGCATCCGGCCGCAAGGCCGAGCGGCCACGATCAGTTCCCCGATCCGCTTGGTACAGCCCATGAAACTGGTTGGAGTCACCGCCTTGTCGGAGGAAATGAGCAGGAAGTCCTCGCAGTCGCATTGGCAGGCGACTTCCATCAGGGAAAGTAATCCGAACACGTTGTTCTTCACCGCCTCCTGTAGATTCTGTTCCATGAGAGGAACGTGCTTGTAGGCCGCGGCGTGAAAAATAGCATGCACGTGATGTTGCTCGAGGATCTCTCGCATGCGCGCACGATCGGTGATATCGGCAACGCAGTAAGCCTTTTCGATCTTGGAATCGGAAGTGGCATGCTGCAGGTAGAAGAGAGGGGTCTCGGCCTGGTCAACGCAAACCAGCTTCGCCGGACTATAACTCAGTAACTGGCGACATAGCTCGGAACCGATGGAACCGGCAGCGCCGGTCACCATGATGACGCGTCCGGCAATTTGGCACTTTACGGAGTCGAGATTCAATTGGACAGGATCCCGTCCCAATAAGTCCTCCAGGTTGACCTCGCGCATCTGATCAACCGTTACTGCGCCATGGATCAGGTCCGCCAGGCCTGGAACGGTGCGAAAGCGGACTCCGGTCCGGTGGCAGACTTCGGTGATGCGACGCATTTGCTCGCTGGTCGCCGAAGGGATGGCAATCATTATTTCGTCCGGATGATAACGATCGACAACAGCCGGTAACCCGGCGATCGAACCCGCAACCAGAATCCCATTGAGGGCCACACTGGCTTTGGCGGGATCGTCATCAACCAGCGCGACTGCCGCGTATCCGCTGCGTGGCAATTCGCGCAACAACATGGCAGCGCCACAGCCTGCGCCGACCACCACCACAGATTTGGCCGTCTGCCACTTGGCACGCTGCACCGATCGTTGTATCCACACCCGGGACAAGATCCTTATGCCTCCCAGCGCCAGAGCGGTCAGCATGGCTTCTAGAAAATAGAAGGAGATGGGAAGCAGAGCCTGGCGCAGTATCCATCGCTCGACCAGCAAAAATGCGAGCGAGCCTAACATGACGGCCTTGACAACATCGAGCGCGTCACTGATTCCGCTGTAGCGCCAGTAACCATGGAACAGGTGGAACCGCGCCATCGCCGCCATCCGCAGCAATACCAGCAGCGGCAGCGTGCGCAGGAAGAGCGCCGGCTGGGGAAAGGTAAAATCAAACCGCAGCAGCCATGCAACTGTGCCAGATAAGACGATAAGGATGAGCTCGAGCAGGAAAATCGCCCAAGGACGCTGTTTCTCTAGCATTGTTTGTTGCCTCTACCGTTTGGAACAATCGGGTGAGTTCGAAAATGGCCAGCGGACACGATCGCGAGCGGGTCACCTTCCAATCAAAGGTTCGGGGAAGGGGGCGCGGGACGGCGGCAATGCAGTGCCAGGTGAGGATCTAAGGACGCACGCGGGGTGAGCTTGCGCCCTCGCTGGCCTCACCATCAAGAAAATCGCCGTAGCGTAGGTCATGAGGTGCGAGGCAGGCAACCAAGGTCCTCACCAGAACGGCAAGGTCTGTGCGCAGATTGGCCTTGATCAAATACTCGCGACTCATGCGGATCTTGTCCGGGAGGATCACACGGCGATAGTAAGTTTCCGGATCCTTCGCCATGCCCAGCAGTTCGGCTTCGGAACGATAGGCGATGGAAGCTGGGTCGGTGATGCCAGGCCGGACACTGAGCACCAGCTTGTAGTCCTCAACATATAAGGCCACATGCTCGCGCAGTTCGGGTCGTGGCCCAACCATGCTCATATCGCCGCGAAAGACGTTCCAAAGCTGCGGTACTTCATCCAGCTTGAATCGTCTGATAACCCGGCCCACGCGGGTAATCCTGGGATCGTCTCCACAAGTGATCGCCGCGCCGCTGACCCGGTCCGTCATGGTGCGCAGCTTCAGCACCTGGAACGGCCTGAATCCAGTTCCTATCCGCTCCTGGCTGAAGAAGACCGGGCCCGCGGAATCCAGTCTCACTGCCAAGGCAATCAAGGGGAGAAAAGGAGCGCACAATCCCAGCCCGATTGCCGACACAATCAAGTCGAAAACGCGCTTCCCAGGACGCGTCATGCGCCCGTCTTTGTGGACAAAGCTGCCGACCGGAGATAGCGGTTCATGACCCGGCCGCTTATGCGCCGGGAACTGCCGTCGAGTGAGAATCCGCATTTGCGGTAGAAACAGTTCACCCGGTGGTTATTGTCCTCATCCGTCATCAGGTATACATAATTCGATCCCCTGGCCACTGCTTCGGCACAAAACTTCTCGACCAGCGCCAAGCCAATTCCCTTGCCCTTCGCGGGCGGATGAACCGCAAGGCTGCTCAGCAGGGTCGCGTCAGTGATCACGGCAGTCAAGTCGCCGCGAAAGAAAAGAGCGGCCAGGAACCGCTGCGAAACTGAGACCGGATGCCTCATCAGACGGGACAGCCCGGCATAGAGAAACGCGTGCCACCGCCGGGCCAGAAGGCGTTTAAAAAAGCCCGCCGGTTCGGTTGTTCCTACCACGAATCCGAGACACTCCCCACGGTCATCGGCGACATAGCAGATGGAACTTCCCGCGGTCAGGAACCCGGCGTACAACTCGCCCAGGAACCGGGGACCCAACATGGTGAGGAAGAAGCCTGGAAACGCCACCTGGTGGGCAGCTACGATCCGGGGCAGGTCTCGGAGGTTGGCTGGACGAAGGGTGAAATCCTGCTTCACCGCATAGCCGACGGGAATTCCGGCGCTTGTCATCTTACTTAGCTATCTCCCGCTTACCGCTGGTGATCGGTTGCGATCTCACTCACGCTGGCAATCACGTGTTCGATTTGCCCCTCGGTCATTCCCGAAAACAGGGGGAGTGAAAGGTAACGCTCGAACTCGCCGGTAGCGACCGGGTAATCGCAGCTTTTGAACCCGCAGACATCGCGGTAGTACGGATGCAGATGCAGGGGGATGAAATGGACACTGGCCGAGATCTCGCGTTGCTTGAGGGCAGTGATGAATTGATCGCGGCCAATCGTCAACTGGCCGCATTCGAGCCGCAGGACATACAAGTGGTGTGCAGATTCCCTGTCGGCCCGTTGTACCGGGATTTCCAGGGTCGGAATTCGAGCGAACCCGGCATCGTAACGGGCCACGATCGCCGCCCGCCGGGAACGCATATCCGTACACTTGGCCAGTTGCACAAGTCCAATCGCTGCCTGGATATCGGTCATGTTGTACTTGAAACCGGGCGCCCACACCTGGTAATACCATGAACCTTCCGCCGCATAGCGCTTCCAGGCATCGCGACCTATCCCGTGCAGACGCATGATGCGCGCCCGGCCGGCGATCTCGTCGGAGTCGGTGGTCAGCATGCCGCCCTCTCCCGTGGTCAACGTCTTGGTGGCATAAAAGCTGAAACAGGTGGTCTCGCTCAGGGCGCCGACCGGTCGTCCCCGATAGGCGGCGGGCAGTGCATGGGCGGCATCTTCGATCACGCGAATATCATGCCCCGCGGCAAGCGAGTGAATCTCGTCCATATTGCAGGCCTGGCCGGCAAAATGCACTGGGAGGATTGCTTTGGTGCGCGGGGTGATTCTCCGCGCCGCGTCGGCCGGGTTGATACTCAGCGTCTGGCGATCAATATCTACCAGCACCGGGCGAGCACCCAGATAAGTAACCACTTCGGCAGTGGCGGTAAAGGTGTTGGTAGGAACCAAAACCTCGTCGCCAGCCTTGATTCCAATCGCCTCCAACGCCAGGTGCAGCGCCGCCGTGCATGAACTCACCGCCACCGCGTGCCTGGCGCCCACGAAAGCCGCAAATCTCTGTTCAAACTCAACCGTCCTCGGACCCATCGTCAGCCAGCCGGTACGAACAACGTCCGCGGCAGCTTCGGCCTCTTCTTCACCCAGGTCAGCTTGATGGAAGGGAACAGCAACCACATCCGCGTTGACTTTCACGTGTGCCTTTCCGCGAGCAGCAGGGGAGATCTTGGTGCGGGTGCGTTCCAATCAAGCCCGATGACCTCAGCGATCAAGTCGACTCATCGACCGTACTGGTGAGTCATCGATCGCAACATCTTCCATCAACAACTCATCCACCATGCGTTCGTAGACCACCGCCGCATCGAACTCAGCATCGAAGGTCTCACGCGCATGCAGGCCCTTAGTGATGACGGTTTCGATGTCGCCAGCCAGTTGCGATATCTGCGTATACAGTTGACTGGCATCTTCTGCCCGGTACGTACTCCCAATTTCGTATCGCTCCAGGAGTTCCTGCGCTTCGCCGGATAGCGAATTGAGAATATACAGACCCCACTGCATGTAATCGAAGATCTTGGTGGGTACCGATTGTGTAGCCTTTGCGGTATAGCAGTTTAAGGCCACGTGGCAATGAGCGGCAATATCTGCCAGCGCTGGGGGTTGAAGCCAGCCTGGAAACGTCACCGTTGCCACACTCCGGGCCGCTCGTACCAACTCTTCTTTCTTATAGCCATCCCCCACCAGGACGAACTCGATATCGGTCCGGCCTTGCTCCCATAGGCGCCCCGCCACCTCGATCACGGTTTCCAGGTCGTAACTGAAGCCGAACTGACCGGCGAAAAGGCATCGTAACGTCTGCCGCGACTTAGACGGTCGGACGAGGGGTGTGTCCTTTCGGCAGCAGAGATAGTAATGGGAAGAATTCTCCCAGTCTTCACGCTTTCCGCGTCGCATCGCCCAAAGCGTGTAAGCCTTGGAAACCGATGTGACGTGCGCGGCATACACATAGGTGCGCTGGGAAAGATAAAACCACGGCGCAAACAGCAGCCGTCCGAACCGCCGCATATTTGCGGGCAAAGCCAACACAAACAAGTCTGGCCATAGATCAATCACATCGACGATGACGCGAATGCCATGGCGACGACCCCATAGGGCTACAAGGTACATCAACTCCACGCAGCCACTACACAGCACGATATCGGGCCTGGGACTTAGACGTTTCAATTCACGCCACATTCCTAAACTTAGTAGCGAATGGCTCAGCAGCCGCCGAAGGCTCACGCTACCGATATACGGAAGTGTGGGTACCAACCGGACGTGGTTGCGATCTTGCTCAGGAACAGCTTCATGGGACCTGCGCTGATGCGACCAATGGTGGAAATCAGACGTGATCCATGTGAGGTGGCAGCCGCGCCTCTTCAGCGTGTCGTAGAGGAATGTATATCGCTGATCGCGAAAGTCCTCGCCGGGTAACTTGTCGAATGGATTGATGAGGACGATGGATCTCATGAGGGTTGCCGGGCTTTCTGGCTTATGCCCAAGGCGCCTGCTTTTCCTCAGCAGGAAGCTTGCGATCGCGTATCCCTCTCAGGACATGTTGCAGGGTACGCCCCATGCCTGCGGGCATACGCACCAGCATCCTGTTAACAAGGATGGAGAGCATGAGCAGCATCTCCTGGTCCAGGGTCATCCGCGGTCTCCCACTGAGCAGGCGCCCTTGGATGGCGTGCTCAAAACGCCATAGGGAAATTCTTCGTAGCTTGCCTTTGATCATCATGTTTTCGATGGCAAAGTGCTCCCGCCATGCGGCGAAAAAACCAGGGATATGATCCGCTCGCAGGGACCCGCTGGTCTCGAACTGCCAGGCAGATTCGCCGGGACGCAAGAGACCTTCGAGCACGCTCTTCCTCCAAAGCGACGCGATCACGGAAGTTCGATAGACACGTCCGGGAAGGATGACGCCGAAGTGTTGGTTGAAATGCCGATCTGCTTTGGGCAGTGTTTGCAGGCGGAGATAATTGGCGCCTGGGGTTTCAACAAATGCCCGGACGGTGGAGTCCACGCGGCTGCAGTCGACGGCCCGAGTTAGATAATGATCATCGATCCAGAGAAGCACAAATTCCTCAGGCACCTTCTTGAGCCCCAATAGGACCGTATCGGACCACGACAGGTCATTGCCCACAGGGATCGTCGTCACCGTGGGAACATTTGCTTGCAGAGAATTGGTGATGGCGTAGGAGGGGAACGTGCGGCCGGCCCAGAATCGGGCAAAAGACATCATTAAACCTGGCCAGAGATCCGCAGAGCGGTCGCAGGACGCTATGACGAGGGCAACATTAGGAACTACGGTGGGCATGACCTAGAGCTCCCGGCACACGATTCCTACGATTTAAGTACATGATCGATTATCGCGTTAACGCAGTTGATCACTATGTTGGCACGTGGACGCAGTCGCATCGCGCTCATCGCGGATCAGGTGTCGACTTAGGAGGATATTCCCCACTTTAAGCATAGCATTTGCAATGGCATGCTTAGTCCTCGAGTGGTGATGACGCTCAAACGAGACATACGAGTATCTGCGGAAGATCTTTTCCAATTCGCTATTTGTCGGCAGGTTGATATGACCGCAAATATCCGTACCGTAACGAAACCAGCGTTTCCTGACAAACTGCGTTCGATCGGGATACTCCGACGCCATGTAGTTCGCGAGCGTCTCGTATTCGCTGAATTCGCTGTCACCTTGAAGGGGTAACACGGAGAGAACGGCATCAATCCAGGGTTTGCAGTGTATCTGCTCAATCTTCTCCAGCATTTTCCTGGTGCAAGAAGCATCGACAGGCATATATTGAGAGATCGCCGAGAAGCGAAGCACTCGCCTTTGGTTGATCAGCTTCTCAAGAGCGGCGAAATACGGTTGATGGTACTCTTTGGACATCGTTATCTGCAGTTTGCCGCCCTCGAAGAAGACGATCGGTCTAAGCGCTACAGTATCGGCATCCCATATCACATATTGGTTGTCCGCCGCGATACGGGAAAAGCCGATTTTAGCAAATTGCTGGAGATACCAGCCTGCACGTGCTCGTCTATCCCCTAACCGGTCGGCGAAGTAATCAAGAGAATACCCTGGAATAATCTCATTCTCCGGTATCACCTCGGTAGTCGGACTTTTCAGATATGCAAAGTCCTTCAGCTGACGAGCAGGAACCGCTAATACAACCGTCTGAACATTGGTCCATTTGAGTAACCCTCTGATCGCCCTACTCAGAATTGGACGGACGGAGTTCTCTGCGACGAGCAGTGCGACCATCATAAGCCACCACGCTCCCAGACAGCAGTATAGTCCTAGCAGGGTGCTGAAAAAGTCACTTCAATTCCAAATGGTGTTCAGTTAAGACGAGAGGATGCGAGGAATTGATTATCAGCAGGGTGACATGTTCAGTTACTTGTTGCCGGAACAGCGCGTGCGGAAGGATCATCCGCTACGCGCGGTGCGGGCGATGACGGACGAGATTCTGGAGCGGATGTCGCCGTTGTTTGACGCCATGTATGCAGAAGGCGGGCGGCCGTCGATCGCTCCAGAGAAGTTGCTGCGGGCACAGCTTTTGCAAAATGCTGTATTCGGTCCGGTCGGAGCGGCTGCTGATGGAGGAGATCGAGTACAGCATTCTGCACCGCTGGTTTGTGGGGCTGAACCTGGATGAGCAGGTGTGGGACGTCCTCGTTCGCGAGGTGGCCAAGGAGTTCTTGGCGCAGGTAGTGGGGACGCGCTTTTGGCACGCAAGGGCAGAGGCAAGGAGGCCAAGTTGAGCTACAACGGCAATCTGCTGGTAGAGAACCGCAACGGCCTGATCGTGAACGCGGAGTTGCTCCAAGCCAACGGGCGGGCCGAGCGCGATGCGGCGCTTTTGATGCTGGAGCACGTTCCCGGCGACAGTCGCATCACGGTTGGCGGCGACAAGGGATTCGACACGGCGGAGTTGGTCGACCAATGCCGCCACATGATGTGAACGCTCGACCGGCTAACCGCGCGCTGTGGCATCAAGACCCCCGGGAATCGAGGTGAGACGCACATTTGCGAACATATCGATTTTGAAAGACAATGCCGCCAGGATGAGGAGAGTGACGAACAGGTTCAGGCAAATCGCGTTCAATCCAACCTGGGTTCCCTCAATCACCATGAACATGGAGCCGGCAAAGGTCTTGTACACCGTGATGTAGAGCGGCCCTCTTTCCACTCGCTGCCCCTCAATCATGCGCAGTACATACCCCAGAAGGCCACTGACAATGACCACTCCAAGCCAGCCGAGATTCCAATAGGCTTCAGCCACCAGACCGTAGGAAACGCCTCCATAAATGTCCTGAATGTTGCCGGCATCGGAAAGGGCGCCCCCATACACGATAGTGGCTATCTTCTGGCAAAGAGGATAATTCTTGACCGCAGCCAACGATGAAATACTTCCAACCGCAAAGGACGGAACAGGTGCCAGCATTGTCTCCATGACATTTTCGACGAAATAGTGATAATCACTCTCCCCGCCGCGATCTACAAAGTCAGTCATAATTACCAAAGCTTCCACACCGCGCGTCCGCGTGACCAATGATCCCACGATCAAGGGTCCAATCGAGGCCAAGTCCACGTTGGCAATCAAATCCAGATCACCCCCTACGACGCTGGACGCTTCACGCACGACTCCAAGCGCGGTCGCGAATACAGCCGCCGCCAGAGCCGCATAGAACACGGTTTTTCTGTTTGGCCGGCCGCACATAAGATAACCGACACAGCCGGTCTGGATCAGTAGAATCGCGACCGGTCCACGAAAGCCGAGCAGACCACCGAATAGGGCCGAAGCGATCGTGGCAGCCAGCACTAGACGACGATGCTTCGATCGGTTCTTCAAGGAACTGATCAGCCAAAACTGCATGATGGTGGGCACCAGGTAAGTCAGCGCATAGACCGGCAAACCCATGCCTTGCAGTTCTCCACCCCGTATGCTTCCTAGATTTGAAATGATGCTTCGTATCCCACCGAAGGTCCGTATGAAGTATCCGGCTGCTAGGCTGGCCGCAAGCAACGATAGAATGACCGCGATCCTCAACCTGGAATCGATGATCTTAACTTCATTCCATTTCAGCTGGGGGATTGGAGCAAAGAACGCGAGTTGGAGAGCGGGAACCAAGAACCTGAAGAGGCAGAAGCTCCCAAGGCTGAGGCACGCCAAGAAAAACGCATGGTCGAGCTTGTCGCTCGATATCTGCCGCGGCGAACTAAAAAGCAGGGAAGGAAGCTGCAGCCAATATGAGATGAGATAAGAAATAGGATAGACAAGAGCGAAATAGCCATAAAAGAGCGCGGTGGGAGATAACCAGAACCTTTGCCTGGCAAAGAGGTACAACGTAACCAAAGTGAGACCAGCCCAGCAGTACATCATGCAAGTCACCCCCGATACGGGTTGCTGAGATGCCGACGGACGATCACGCCCTAGCGGCGATCAGATAGCCATAGACCTTCGACGTCGGCTGCAGGACCAGCACCTTGAGCCCGAACTGCTCCACCCTGTCGCGCAGTTGCTCGGGACTCATGGGGTACTTCCGGTCAAACCCGAGATGGTATTCGAGGGCGACTCTCTTGATGTTCTTCCAGTCCTCTGGTTCAGTCTCGTAGAGGAGCGAAAATTCTCCGCCCTCACAATCCACTTTGACGAGCTCGAACGATTCGGCCAGCCGCAGCACGTCTCTTGTATGGATTGTTGGAACGTCGATCGCCACGAGGCCTTTGATGGGAGTGCCAGGATTGCCAGGAAACAGCGTCGAGTCGCCGCGAAGCAAGGGAACATGGAGTGTGACGGTGTCGCCCTCATTCGTGACCGCGGCACCCACGGTCTGCACGTTGCTGAGACTGTTCATACTGAGATGCTCGCGGATGACTGCGAGACACTCCGGATTAGGCTCGATCGAGATCACTTTTCCCTGCGGAACCAGGTCCCTGGCGGCCCTTACCGTAAACGTACCGATGTTTCCCCCGATGTCCAATATTGTTCCGTCGGAGACAATGTCACTAAAGTAGCGATCATAGAACCGGTCACCGAAGACCTCGTAAATGACTTGCAGGTCGCCAGCGTCTACATCCATCTTGAACCGCAGTCCATTGCGAAATCGTATCTGCTGCATGGGACGCTGCCACAAACGCCCGGCTAGGGCAGAGAGCCAATTTTGAATATTGACGATCGACCACGCTAGGAGGCGCAGCCGTCTTCTTGAAAAAAGCATCCTATGTCCCCTTTGGGATGATGAAACCAGTGGTTTACAGGTAACGAGAGGCAAAGCTCGCAAACAGTTCTAAACTCGCATCGCTAAGAACGAATGGGGAGAGGATCTAGCGCTGGGTCACGAAGCTGGCTAGCGTTCTGAATTGGGGCACCCGGAATACGAAATGCGCGAGCACGATGAAGATCGAAAGACCAACGCCGGCAGCGCAGCCGGGCCCAAGATATTGTCCAAGAGTCGCATTTAGTGGGTCGATCAGCAAATTAAGTGCACAACCCTCCGCCAGCGAGCTTAGCGTGACTTTTCCCAGGAAGGCAAAGAAGTCCGCGCCCAGCAAATGGCCCACTTTGTTCCCAAGGGAGTAGCATTCTACGGCCAGGGTGAGGCACCAGAACATGGCATAAGCCATGCCAATGCCGATGTAGGAATAGTGACGAACCAGCAGGCCCGACGCTACGGTGTAGGCAAGCAGAGACAGGAGGCCCACTTTTGCCGGGGTGGCATAGTCCCCTAAGGCGTAGAACCCGCGAATGACGATGGTCATGGGCGCCATGAAGATCATGCCCAGCAGGTAAAAGGGAAGGACGCGAATGACTCCGAGGGTGGCGCTGGGCAGAAAATGACCCCGTTGCAGAAGGATGGATACTAACGTCGATCTAAGTACCAGGGCCAGCATGGCCATGGGCACGATGAAGAGCAGTATTCCATGGATTGCTGCTACCAGCTTGCGGTGAAAGCTATCGATATCGTGGTTTGCTATGTCTGCGGAGAGATCGGTAAAGAGCACTACGCAGAGTCCCTGCACAACCATGCTCGCCAAAGCGATGATGACGCGAGAGGAATAGCCCAAATAAGAGATGCTGCCGATGGGCAAGCGCGAAGCCCAGAAGGTATCGATGACCGGCAGCACGGTGAAGGGCAGCAGCGAAATGCCAAGCATGTAGGTTGATTTGAAGAGCCGGGCAACCGCGGGATGGAATGGAAACGCATGGAACCGAACCCGCGGCGGGACCAGGAAGCAGTAAAGAGCAATAACCCGGAGTAAGGTCGCGACCGCCCAACCCGTCACCACGGAAAGGATTCCGAAGCGGCTCGCTCCCAGCAGTCCGCCGGCAATCATACCGAGGTAGGGCAGCGCCAACGTCATGGCCGGATAGGAAAAACTACGACGAAAGTGGTGAAGCCCGGTCAGGAAGCTGCCGAGCACGGTAAGCCCGACAACCACCCAAACCATGGGAGCAATCGATGCGGCCAGTTCGAAGGTTTGGGGCGGCATGCTCCCAGCGGTCGTGAGACGCAGGATGGGGCGATGCCCGAGTGCTCCCACCACAGCCACCGCCAGCGCCAACAGGCTTAAGGCAGTGAAGGCGGAGTCGCTCACCTGACGCTCCTCCCCTTTCCTCTCATAGCCCATCAACAACGGAACCAGGGTGTAACTCAAATCTCCAATGGCAAGGTTCAAGAGTGCGAACGGGAGCGCTCCGGATATGAGGAAAGCGTCCATGCTGCGGCTGGCGCCAAAGAAATAGGCCAGCACCGCCTGGTTGAGAAAGCTGGCACAAAGGTTCAACCCCGTAAAGAAGGTGACTATGGAAACTCGCTTCAATATCAAGCGCGGCCGCTTTGGCGCCATCGGACCCGGAAACCTGATTTCGCAATCATCAATACCTGCCGGCTCTAGTATCTTGCCCTTAGCGGCGCAACCACTCTTCTTCCTGTAACGGCGTCCTTCAACTTCTCAAGACCCTTAACGAATTCCGGATCGGATTGCGCGTATTCCTTCCAGCACAGCAGCGGCACCAAGAGGCATCCGGCGAGGGCGCCTGCTACGGTGAAAAACATTGCGATCAAAACCCGCTGGGGCGATGAGTTGCGGTCCGGCTCGATCGCCGGCTCAAATGCCTGGATAACGGCCGCGTCTTTGGCTTCATCCAGCCTCGCCGCGTCGTATTGCTTTATCAGCAGGTCGAACATAGCTTGTCGGTATTTCAATTCATGCTCGGCACGCAGATATTCCAGCCCGGCGCCGGGAACGTCAGCCAGCCCCATATCTCGAAAGCCCGAGGAGTGGTTGCGCTGCTCCAGGCGTGCCGCTTCGCCCTGAAGCGAGGAGAGTTCGCGCTCTGCCAGCTCGACCTCCGGGTTATGATCGGTCGAATAGGAGCGCAGCCCTTCCAACTCCACTTCCTTTGCTGCAACATGGGCACGCAGTGCGGCGAGGCCTTCGATCATCGCTTTGGCCTGTGCATCCGGCTGAACCAAACCTCTATTTTGCTCGACTTGCTGCAACCCAATTTCCGCTGCAATCAGGGCGTCTTTGGCTTGCTTCAACCGCTCCTCGTAGAACAGTCGCCGCTGCGACGCCTCCGCGACCGCAAGGCTCTGGGTGAGTATGCGGAGCTGATCCGTGTAAGCATTGGCCATGTAGGCGACGCGTTTCTTATCCTTATCCGTCACCGACACAACGATAAAACCGCCCTTTTCTGAATCGATCTGAGTATTGCGGGCGAGCGTCTTGCGGGCATCGGTCATATTCTTGCTATGGTAGATCGCTTCCAGGCCGAACCTTTGAATGATTGCGTCCGCGATGGGCCGCGAATTCAGCAGACCCACGTAAATATCGTTCGGATTCCTTAACGTCAATCCCCCGCCGGCCATTGCGGCCAGAGAACTTGCCCCGCTACTGGTCAGCTGATTCATCAGCAGAGAAGCCGATGATGGGGCCTGCTGAGGCGGCATTAGCTTGGTGACGGCCTTATACCGGACGGGTAACACTAGGCTTGTAACCACGCCGATGAGCACGGCAATGCCCGTCACTTTCGCGATCAGCCACTTGCGGCGAGCAAGCAGCGTAAGAACCTCAAGCAGGGTGACTTCATAACCGGGATTGCGCTCTTCTGAGGTTTGCCCCTGGTCCCGTGTTAGCCTCGCTTCGGTTATCTGAGACTCTTGCTTGATCATCGGCAGCTCTTCACTTAATGACGCTGAGCGCGGCGGCGGTCAGAGCGGTCTGCGACATGAACTGGGTTACCTGCAGAAAGTCATTCATCTTGGACGTGACCTTGAGCTTCTCCGGCACAACGATGGCGTCTCCGGGCAGCAGCCGCAGCTTGTCAAAGCTACCGTGGCTGTTGCGAGCCCGGCGGCTGACCACGGTTCCGTCCGCATGGATAACAAAGATACGTTTTGGATCGGCCTCCCGAGTCGCACCACCGGCATCATTCAGATACGCGACCAGCCGCTTTTCCGGTTGGTGGCGGAAGGCGTTTGCGTTGTAGACCGAACCTTCCACCTGCACTGTGTTGAACCGGGGCGGGACATAGAAAGTGTCTCCATCTTCGAGCGAGAAATCGGGGATGTCCCCGACGGTTACTGCATCCGGCTTCATTTCCAGAACAACCCGGCCCGTTGGCTTGATCGCAGCAAGCCGTGCCAGGGCGGCTTGCTGCAAACTGAGCTGTGTCTGTTGATCGGCCGCGGTCTGGCCGGTCGTTGGAGTGGCATTCGCGTAGCGGGCGACCAGTTCTCTTTGCATCTGGTCGGTGGCCTGCTGCAGTTGTTCCTCTTGCGCATGACGGGTGGAAACGCGAGTAAGGAGCGAGGCATAGAGGTAAGAGTGCGGCGTGAGCCCACCGGCCGCTTCTACGACGTCTCTTAGGGTCTCGCCGGGATTCACGCGGTAGATCCCCGGCGCATTGACCTCTCCTCCCACGCGGACGAAGGAGGCGTGCTTTTCGATGGGCAAATTAAGATCCGCTCGGGAAAAAATGGTAACCACGTCGCCGGCTCTTAGCAGCTGATTATCCGCGGACGCTCGGTTGTCGATTGCGTTCACCAGGCGAAATGGAATCAGGCGGGTACTCAGATCGTGCTCGTCGAGCCGTTCGATGACTGCATATTCCCAGTTGATCTCTGCATTGTTCTGGCCCACGGTGGCAATCATCGTCGTGCGCGAGTTTCCAGATTGGTCACTGGTCCCGGACATATCGTTGCGCCGGCTGCCTGGCTGGTCGGTGGGCTGGTCTTCGAACTGGTCGGTCCGTTGATTACCTGACTGGTCCGTGGACTGATCTTCGAACTGGTCCATGCTCCGGTTGCCGAATTGGCCAGCGCGCGGATTGCCGTATTGGTCAGTGGGCTGGTCCCCGGACTGGTCCGCACGCTGGTTGCCGGATTGGTCAGTGCGCCGGTTTCCGGACTCGTCGCTACGCTGGTTTCCGAACTGGCCGGCACGCTGGGTTCTAAACGGACGATCTGTACTGCGTGGGGTCGGTTGATTTTGCCGATTCCAGAAATCGCGCGTGACCAGAAAATCGCGGGAGGGAATCAGGTCCGAAACCCGCATGCCTTCTTTCCACACATAGCGGCCGGGCTGGGCAACATTCCCGCGCAGGGTCACCGCGTTTTCAAACTTGGGGGAAAGGGGAAAGATCCGCAGCAGGTCTCCGTCCTGGAGCAGCCTTGCGAAACCCGATGCGTCCAGCGGAAACTCTTCCACCCGGCGGCTGCTATGGTTATCAATCCGTTCCAGCAAAACTCGCGCGGCTCCCGCCAGGTTGGTCAGCCCGCCTGCACCTTCGAGAGCCGCAGCCACGGTCGTGTCGGCTTTCAATTCATAGATTCCGGGTTCATTGACATTTCCGCTGATGGCTATCTGCGCGCCGATGGGAGGGATATAGATAACATCGCCGGGGAGCAAGGGAACATCGTGCGACTTGTCCCCCTTTTGCAGCAGGTCGTACATATCAAACTCGGCCAGCAGCCGGTTCCCGCGCCGCAGCTGAATATGCCGCATCGAGCCGGTTGCCGAGGGCCCCCCGGAGGCAAAAAGTGCGTTGACCAGGGTGCTCAAGGAACCGACGGTGTAAGCGCCGGGCTGCCGGGCACTGCCCAGAACAAAAATCTGGATCGATCGCAGTTGGCCCAGCGCTACATTCAGTTCAAAGTCTTTGAACAGGGCGCTGATGGATGCATGCAGATATCCCTCCAGCTGCTCATAGCGCAAGCCGGCTACGTTTAACGTCCCTACCCGGGGCAGATAAACCTGCCCGTTCCTGTCCACCGTCACCCGGGAATCAAGGTCGATCTTTCCCCAGGCCCGTATCAGCAACTCATCGCCCGGCCCGATGACGTAATCAGCCGGGACCGGAACCCGCTCCACCGGGGCGAAGGTGGTGGGAACCTCGTCGAACAATCGCCTCCCGTATACGGGAAGCCGATGTCCGGTGCCATCCTCAGCGAAGCGCTCAAAATCGGACTTCGTCGTGAGCGGCCCAACAATCCTGTACGGAGGCGCAGTGGGTGCTGGGACCGGCGAGAAGGGAATGCCGTCGCTAGCGGTTCTCTCCCCTGTCTGCTGGGGTGACCGCACGGGCGCCGAAACCGCGCCGGTTGAAGGCGTGTTTGGTGTACCCGGAACGGACCGGGTTGATTCAGTCGGAGTGGTTAGGACCGATTGGCCTTCGCAGAACGTGCAGGACAGAACCACAAAAAGAAACAGTTTTTGCGTCATAAGAAGGAAGAGGGCGGCTCAGATGCAAACAGATTCAGCAAGCGAGGTGACCGCTCGTAATGACCGAAACCGGAGCTTGGTCACATAGGTTCGACCGATTCGCCCGCCCCAGCGTAGTTAAGCCGATTGTGCCAGACACACGGAGGAAGGAAGCAGCATCCAGATGAGCAACTCCCTGGTCATAGGGCAGCGCTCGCTCCCATGGCAGGAACAGCCAAGGCTTCCTTGCCCAGCAGCAGACCGTTCAGCCAGAGCAGGGCGTAGGCGGAGAGCGCCTGCTCGTCGTTCGGATAAGGAGGCTCTTTCCCGTCAAACAACTGGCACAAGCTCTGATGAGCGGTGATTGCCCCCAGCAGGCCAAGTGCGGCCAGCGACGGCGCTACATTGCGCATGATCCCTTTCTCTGCGCAACGTTTGAAGTATGCGCACA
>Ga0182015_10003242_pt1 | contig 18490 bp, 23 predicted proteins | sample 712P3MmetaG_FD_120478 | JGI IMG/M metagenome (GOLD analysis project Ga0182015, IMG submission 120478) | Permafrost microbial communities from Stordalen Mire, Sweden - 712P3M metaG | ecosystem: Environmental > Terrestrial > Soil > Wetlands > Permafrost | place: Sweden: Stordalen | collected...
AGGATCCGCCTGGACAATTCATCGTAATAAGCCGCATGCGTAATCTGTTCAATGATCATTCCAACTAAAATATAGTTCGTGTCGGAATACGCCCATCCCTTGCCAGCAGGAAAAAGAGGAGGCTCATCTAATATTGTCGCAACGAGTTCCTGTGGCGACCAAAATCTCCCGGGATCTTGTCTAACGGCAGCAATAAACTTTCGGCCTTCTGTATGGTCGGGTATTCCGCTGGTATGGTTCATCAGCATGCGGAGGGTGATGTCGCTCGCATTTGGCAATCGGTGAAACCACGGTTCAGCTCCAAACCAATGATCGATTTTCTCACCCAACTTTATGTTTCCCTCCTGGATCAGTTGCAGCATTACTGCAGAAACGTATGTTTTTCCAATGCTCGCCGAAAGCATCTTGTCGTTAGGCCGCATAGGAATTTTCTTTTCTACATCTGAATATCCTGTGGTCACAGAGCCCGAGCGACCGTTAGGCAACACAAAACCGAAAGTCGCACCCGGAAACCCGCCCGTTTTGCGTAGTTCGGCGAGTTTTGTTTCAAGTTTGAGTTTTAACCCAAGCATCCTGTCTGCCTCAGGCGAGAAAGGTTCTCGATGGCTCGCCGAAGTCAGGGAATCCATGACAAACAAAACAACGATCCCAAGGAAGAAGGATATTTTCGTTTGTCGAACCATCAAAGTCACCTCATGGCTACAAGTTTTCTTCTGTGCTGTTGCATATAGTGCCTATATATTTGCAGTCTGTCCATGTGACGCGCCTTCACTTCTCCCACAATGCTGCCACGTTGAACAGGCTTCAGAGGTTCGGTGCCATGGTAGTTCTTAAATACGTCGGCATATTTCAGACCTGATCCCGTATTAAAGAGCACAACTCGGTCACTCGGCTCAAGGAATCCAGCATTGATTAACTTGTGATATCCCACTAGCTTAGCTAGGGATGCGGCACCTTCCGGTGCCGCAAAACTGCCCTCGCCCGACGCCCACTCGTAAACAGCCTGGATCGTTTCATCATCTGTCGCGGACACGGCTGTGCCGCCGCTCTTTCTCAATGGCTCTGGATCATGGGCGTATTGTCCTAGCCCAACGAGACAGGTGTGACATCCGGCAGAACTTCCGCATAGCGCCACATACTAGCTTAGGTGTGCGTCCAAGCATGGTCTGCGGAGTAAACTTTCCGACATATGGCCGCAGGTCGTAGCGAACGTACCGCGCGCCTCCATCCTTCGGGCAAAGCGTGTGAGGCTCATCCGGGTTCAGGTGATCTCCACACTTCGTGCATTCAAAGTAAGAAAACTTGGCCACAAGAACTCTCTGTACTAGACCCGACTTCACACAAGATCACGTGCTCCGCTCTGTTAGAGCTCGAAATCAAAACCATACAAACGGTAGCAATTCGTAGGAACCGCTCCGCCGATGTTCGCGACCCAGCAACAAAACAACAGAAATATCACTTCACTCTTTGCACCGCGGACGATCCCGCCGACCAGTTTCCGCAATAGCCTCCGCATGCTACTTCAACCGTCGCAGTGAGAATGTTCGAACCCGCTTGAATGCCAATTGATGAATGCGGCAGCTTCGTAGAAAAGAAAGTATGACCTCGCATCGTGTGATGCTTATCCATTATACCTCGTGGCCGGGACAAACAATAGCACGGTGCTTTTGATGCTATCAAGGATTTCCGTGCGTGGCATACTGCCCATAAGCGTATGTAGTGGGCCTATCGACTAAGGCAAGACACCAGGCCTCTCATCAAGGAGTTTGATAACAACTAATGCGTTTTACGCACGAAGTATTAAATAATAGTCAAGAATATGAGGTGCTGTGATACTTGCAACATGTGATGCAGTCGTAACCGAAGAAAGAAAGGTAAAAACGGACGTAGTGCATTGCATGGATCATTAACATGTTGGCAACGGGGGCATTCTTGTTGCTTCCGACAATTGTCAACAGAGCACGTGAAGTACTTTCTGATGGCAACATCCGCCACATAACCGGATCTTCCTGTACCGTCCACTACCGTACCGTTGCGGATCACCACATCCCGAAAACCGCAAATACAAGGGTGATGAGTTCTACAAACCCTCTCCACGTACGTTCTTCCCTTTTTGGCCGCGCGGGGCGGGTCACAGCCTCTTTGGCCGTGCAAAGAATACAGCAAACGAGGGCACTTCACCCCGTTCAGGAACAACTAAGGAAATCACAAGTCCAAGAAACGCCGCTCTCCTTAGCACCTGTGTCACCAGTCCCAGTTTGGGATGAAGGCAACCTTCAAGTTCTTTAGCTTTTCGACTGAGAAAAGCCATTAAGGCGTTGAAAAACTACATAGATTGGCACACCAGTAAGAATAAGAGTGATTCCAATTGCGGCTCGCCCCGGCGCAGCGTAAATCATATCCATTGCGATCGCGGCTGCAGCTATGCAGAATAGAATTGGGATGAGTGGGTACAGGGGAACTTTATAGGGCCGCTCTCGATTGCGGTCTTTTCGACGGAGAATCATCAGACCCGCGACCGTCATTCCATAAAAGAGCCATGCCGTGAAAATGACGTAAGTGAAGAGCTGTTCGTAAGTGCCGGACCAGGCTAATATCATTGCCCAGAGTCCCTGTGTAAGCAACGCGAATAGTGGTGTCCCATATTTTCCCGTCTTTGTAAACCACCCGAAAAACAATCCGTCCTTGGCCATTGCGTAATAAACGCGCGGCCCGGTCAGCACCATGCCATTCATCGCGCCCAGCACTGAAATGAGGATTAAAACAGACAGGAACTGGACTGAAGGTGCACCGTAAACTTTGGACAGCGCACTCGCCGCGACAGCGGAACTATCCCTGATTTCTGAGGGAGAAAGCACGAAGTAATATGAAACATTGGCCAGTAGATAAATCGCGGTGATGAGCAGCGTTCCATAGAAAAGCGCGAGAGGAAGGTCCCGTTTGGGCCTCTTCATTTCGCCCGCAGTAAAAGAAACGACATGCCAGCCTTCATAAGCCCACAGAATCGCAGTGAGGGCGGTCCCCAACTGCACGAGTCCGAAGGTGAAACCGGTCTTTGGTGCTCTCGGAACGATCGTATGACGGCCGGTGACGAAAAGTGCAGCCACCATCAGCAAAAGCGCCCCCACCTTTATTGTCGCCAGAATGTTCTGCACCAGCTTACCTGGCCGGACCCCGAAACAGTTGATAATAGTCAGAAGCGCAATGCACGAAACGCTTACAAGCTTCTGGCCCATTGAACCCAGAATAAAGATCCGCGCAGCGTAGATACTAAATCCAACTGACAACGCCGCGATGCTCCCCGAATGGATCATCGAAAGTAATCCCCAACCATAGAGAAACGCGGGCAGGGAACCAAATGCTTCGCGCAGATAAACGTAAATTCCCCCAGCCCCGGGATACGCAGAACCCAATTCCCCGAGCGACAGAGCCCCGAACAAGCTCAGAATACCGCCGGCAATCCACGCCGTTATGACGACAGTCGGAGAGGGAAGTTTCGCTGCAATGGAGCTTGGGATTATAAAAATCGCAGATCCGATGATCGTACCCGCAACAATGGCGATACCATCGAGGACGTTCAGTTCGCGCTGCAGAGAAGCACTTGTTTGCAAAGCCGAGTCGGCACTCATGGGCATTGGGAATGTACGCTATATTTTTTTGAGAAAATAGTATCCAACCTACGCGCTGACCTGCCCCGCTAAGAAAAAGAAAACTCTCATCTTCTAACTGAATGACATCTGGATCGACCGGAAAAAGATCTCGCACCTTCGCCCAAAATTCCTCATCAGCGACCAACTGCGAATCACTGGAGCGACACTCTCCCAGAGCGCTCTGGTGGCGAGAAACGCGATCGCTGCTCCTCCCAGCAAGTCCCTTCGGCTTATCACTCGTCAGCTCCTGCGCATGGAGAGTACATTTGGTACGTGCGCTAAAATTAGGTTAAATATTTTGTTGACCCCCGCCTTTTTGGAAAGAACCCTGCATTTTGATTCTTAAGTTCCCGGTACACGGCAAAGAATCGAATGAAGTTCCCGGGACCGCAAGAGCGTTGCGTCAGACTGGGTCCGCCTTAATTCGAGAGATTCCAAGCTGGCGAAAATGCGGCCCGTATTCTGACTAGGCATACTTTGAGGGCATCGGGGAAAGACCGAGCATCTGGCGAGCTTGTGCCGGCGTCGCAACTCCACGATTCAGTTCGTGTGTTATCCGCACCGCACGCTCCACCAGCTGCGCATTACTCTTTGCCTTCTCACCTCGCCGATAATAGACATTGTCCTCGAACCCCACGCGCACATGGCCGCCCATCAGCGTAGCCAAGGTCGTCAGCGCGAGCTGGAAAGGACCGATCCCCGAGCAAAGCCACAGCGAGCCCTCCGGCAACTCCATCAGCATGTCAATCGTGTTCTTCACCGTCGGATAACTTGATGTCTGAAACCCCATCACTGTCTGAATCCAGTATGGCTTGTCGATCAGAGCCTGCTGAATCAGGTCGTTGACGACCCAGGCACAACCGGGATGATAGATCTCCAGCTCCGGTTTGATGCCGCGCTTCTTCATCGCTCCGGCCCAAGTGCTGATCTGACCGTAGGTGAATGGCAAACACACGTCGAACGTTTGCTCCGGGTGAGGATGCTTCAAGGGCGACTTTCGCTCTTTGATTTTGGACTTGAACATGTTCGGCGCTAAATTGAGGGATGCCACCTCAGGGCCTGCGTCGAGGCACAAGAGCCGTTCCTCCATGGTCAAGTTAGGTCCTCCGCCTGTCGTATCGTTGATAATAATGTCCGGGCAGCGCTCGCGGATCTTGCGATTTACTTCCAGCCAGACCTCGGTGGTCTTGGCCGCACTCGGGAGGTTCCGCGGGTCGCGTGCATGCACATGGACCATCGAGGCACCCGCCGTGTAAGCCCCATAGACCGAGTCCGCGATCTCGTCGGGGGTCTCCGGAATGTTTTCGCTAGCTTCCTTGCCTTGATTGCCTCCATTGCACGCACAACAGATAATTGCCGGTGGCATCCCTTTGCGCACTTTCTCCATGAACGCATATGCATCGGTGTACGACCATACATTTTCAGAAGTGATTGTCATTTAAACTTTTCCGTTGAATCTCCCAAGTTTTGGAGGAGCAAAAATATCGTGGTTTAGCAGAGACAGGTGAAGCATCGAGAGCATTTCCGTTTTCATCCTGGCCGAGCTGCGATAGTCGCGTACTTCGGTGTCGGTGAAGTGCACCCAGTCAAGGAGCCTATCCCCGTCACTTGGCCAGATATTCCTGCAGAAGAAAACGCCTCACCCAAGCCTCGGCGCAAGCGCTCGCCCAACTGATTGATGCGCGGTAACCGCCCGCAATGTTCCGCGCCACATCCGCCCGCTTAGAACAAAAACTTAAGGGCGATTTGCATGATGCGCGGATCTCGGGCTGAAGTCACGTACCCAAAACCACCAGTGCCTGAGTTGTTGATGCACCATTAGCATTGCAATATTCAACGCAGCGTCGGATGCAACGTATGATGCATATCAATAACCGGTCAGACAGTAGCACTTGAATATTCATTTTGTCAAGTGTTAGTTGTCCGTACGAAACAGCATTTTGGCACTCATCTAACTAGTGCATCGTACGATGCGATGCCCTTTAAGAAACCCAACACTAAGGCGTGATCTTGTCGATTTGGCTCGTACTGGAGAGACCTGCTAGGGCTGAGGAGTACGATCCATTCGTCGTCCGTCACACTCCGGAAAGAGCATAATCTGCGGAAAGAATGGCGCAGGTTGAAGAGCGATCGAAGTCGGCCAAGCACCTTGCCCAAGCCTCGAGATTGACCAAGTGCGGCTGCTCACGCAGCAAAGGAGGAGACCGCACCTTCTGAAAAGTTGATCGCTGGATTGATGCTCGAATCGGGGATGTTGCAAGACCTGCTACGAAAAACAGAGATAAGCCCTAAAGGTATTGAGCTACTGCACGCCTTCTGTGCTACTCGGAAACAGGGATTTCCGAGCGGCCTTGAGTCTCCTCACTCCGGGTGAGGATTACTCGCATTAACTCCCTCGGGGATCGCCTGCGAAGTGGTATTGCAATCCTATCCCGAGCTGGCATTCCAGCACAGATCACTGGTATCGGTTCAATGCTAGCGGTACATTTTACCCCAGAAACCGATTACAAATTATCGCGACACGTTGACAGCAAACCGAAACCCCATAGCCCCTATTGCATCTCTCGTTGATGAACCGGGGGATTTTCATGGCACCCCGAGCATTCATGGCAATTTCGACGGCGATGGGAACGGTGGAGGTTGACACTGTGATCGCCCGATTCACCGAAGCCGTCGAGGAATTGCAAAGTATAGGAATAAGGTTTCATTGAAGTAATTTGTCGATAAGAGTCCTGTCGGAGTACCTAGCTAGGGAGACTCTGATTAAGCTCTCTGCTTTCCACAAGCGGTCAAGTTAGAATGTCTGAGAACTGAAACAGAGGACCCTGGCGATGATGACCGGCTTTGAGCAGTACACGAGGAAGACGCGGCGAGCGATATTTCTGAAGGAGATGGAACAAGTGGTGCCGTGGCGCGAGTTGTGCGCGCTGGTAGAGCCACATTATCCCAGGCCCGGGAACGGTCGGCCGCCGGTGGGAGTAGAGCGCATGCTGCGGATTTACTTTTTGCAGCAACGGTTCAACCTGTCGGACCCGGCGGTAGAAGAGGCGCTGTACGACTCGGCGGTGATGCGGCAGTTCGTGGGCGTTGATTTAGGCTGTGAGCCGGTGCCGGACGAGACCACGGTGTGAAAGTTCCGGCACTTGCTGGAAGAACACCAACTGGGCGAGTAGCTCCTGGGGCGGCATGCAGGATAGTCGCGTCCACGATGGTGCCGGTCGTGCCTGCACCTGCAAGCGCGCGGGGTCCGAATCATTGTCTGGTGCATCTCCGGATCGCGCTGCTGCTCCCGGTTCATGGTCGAAGTGGGTATTAGTACTGTTCTAGTCTTCATTCTCAGAGTACGACCGCCCCCCGATTAAGACCGCGCCGGCAAACTACAGGCTCACGACGCGAGCGGCATCAAGGTTATCCAAACTACAGCGAGTCCTCAGTAGTTACACCAGTTGGCGTACGAGAACCCCAGCCAAAATGGACTTAGGCAGATTGGCACGGGTTGCAAGATACACCTATGACTGTTTCAAAGGATGAGAAAGCGTTGGCAGGATTGCGAACTGAATCTGTTACGGCGACAACTTTTATCGGGAGATCCGGGAAATGCCGAAGTTCTGCCTGAAGAACTATCGGACACGAAAGCAAGATACGGCTGCAACCCATACGATGCCCTTGAGGAAACGGATCTGACGGGTCAAGCCCTGGACCCTGAGCCAAAGCTAGCTCGCCTACTTTTGCTCGGAGAATGCCCGGAGCGTAACTCCCTCTTGCCGTAGGGTGCGGGCCACTGCCGCAGCAATGTCCGGAGCTCCCGGAGTGTCACCGTGAATGCACAGGGTCTGCGCGTTCACCGGGACTTCGCTCCCATCCGAAGCAGTCACTGAGCCTCGTTCCACGATTCTCAATGCCTGCCGCTGTGCTTCCTCCGGATCGCGAATCAATGCGTCCTGAAACTTGCGTGAGCGCAAGCTGCCATCAGGTTCGTAGCGCCGGTCGGCAAACGCTTCGGCAGCCACGGCGAAGCCGGCTTGCCGAAACACGTCCAGCATGGACGATCCTGCAAGACCAACCAGCACAACGTCACGACTCCAGCGTGCGACACCATTGGCAATCGCTGCCGCCAACTCACGATTACGCGCCGCCTGATTGTACAGAGCGCCGTGCGGCTTCACGTGTACCACACGCATACCGCACCTGGCGGCAACTGCGGCCAGGGTCTGAACCTGTTCGAATACAAATTTGCTCACCGCTTCCGCAGACAGGTTAAGGTCGACCCGGCCAAAATTCGAGCGGTCAGGGTAACCCGGGTGCGCCCCAATCGTCAGCTTCCAGCGAAGCGCTTGCTCGATGGTCGTCTGCATGGTCCGCTCATCTCCGGCATGACCTCCGCAGGCCACGTTGACCGACGTCAGCGACGTCATCAGAGCTTCCTGCGTGCCATCCGCAATAGCTTTCGGCAGTTCGCCGATATCGCAGTTCAGATCAACCCGTTTCATTCCACGATCAACTCCTTGGCGGCCAGCAGCGTCTCCTGTTCGAGCAACAGGCGCCGGGCTTCTTCCCATCCGACCAGTTCAAATCGAATTTCATCGCGCGGGCGAAGTTGCCCCAGGCTGGGTAGGTCGGCGAAAATCACATTGGCGATTTTCCGGTATCCGCCCGTGGTTTGTTGCTCTACAAAAAGGATGATCGGCAATCCTCCATGCGGCACCTGAATGGCGCCGAGCGAAACGCCCTCGGTCACCATCTCGGCAGCGAAACCCGTCGGAATCGGGCCGTTTAGGTGTGGGCCTACTAGGCGGAGACCCATTCTATTCGATTCCTCAGTCACACGATACCGGCTCCTATAGAACATTTGCTGCGACGATTCTGGAAACCAGTGAGCCTGCGGACCCGGAGTAACGCGTAAGATCTGTCGCGGTGCCAGAGGCCCCCACCCTTGCTGGGCCAGCTTTAGTTTCCTAAAGGACCCTGCCGTGGGCCCGGTGTTGAGCACATCTCCTTTGCGCAGCGCTCTGCCCTCGAACCCGCCCAGCCCGCTCAAGATGTGGGTCGATGCGCTGCCCAGAAACGGCTCGACTGCAATGCCACCCTGCACACACAAATAACAACGCGCCCCGGAACGCGTATGTCTCAGGCGCAAGGTCTGACCCGGACTGACCTCAACCGATGTCCACAACTCCAGGGGTACTCCGTCCAGTGTCGCCGCGAAATCAGACCCGGTCAGGGCCACTACAGCGCCCTGCGGAAACAAGAACGTTCCACCCAGCAACGTCATCTCTAGTGCCGCCGACCCGTCGGCGTTCCCCAGCAATCGATTTCCCAACCGCAAAGAAATCGGATCAGCGGCGCCCGAAGGTGAGACGCCCATCGGCCCGAACCCTTCTCGTCCTAAGTCCTGCACTGTCGTGAGCAGTCCGGGCAACTGTACATGAATCTCCGTCATGCCTTCTCCAGTGCCGCGAGTCTCTCTCCGGAAACCGGTTGAAACCGCACCCGGTCACCGATCGATAGCAGACTCTTCGGGCTTGTACCACCGCGGTCCGGCCGAAACATTTGCAATGGTGTGCGTCCCAGCAATCTCCACCCACCGGGCGTGGCAAACGGATAAACTCCGGTCTGGCTGCCCGCAATGCCAACGCTGCCCGGTGGGACCGTTCGTCGCGGCGTCGTCAGACGCGGAGTTACTAGAGCGGCGGGCAGTTCTCCCAAATATGCAAATCCAGGTACGAACCCCAGGAAATAAACCTCGTAGGTAGCCGAAGCATGCAGTTCGATAACCCTTGCGGGCGTCACACCATGCATCGCTGCAACCTCGTTCAAGTCCGGACCGTGCTCTCCGCCGTAGCACACGGGAATCTCAATCTGCTGCGGCTCGGGAAGACACAGACCTTCCAGCCGCTCGAGATAAAGCCGCAGAATCGCTTCCAGATCGTCGTGCCCAAGCTTTAGCGCGTCGAACTTGATCAGCAGTGAGCAATAAGCGGGATGAAGATTGCGGATGCTGCCAATCGGTTCCGACTCGAGCAGCCGCAACAGTTGCAAGACATGCTGATGCGCCTCCACTGTGATGTGTTCGCCGAAGTAAACCAAAAGCGATTGGTCGCTCGCAGGTTGGAATCGCACATCACTCATACGCGTGCAATTCCCTACCTTTTGTTTCCGGCGACAAGAGCGTAGCCAGAATCATGATACGCGTATGCGTTGCCAACGCTTTCTTATGGTGTCCCTGCGCAAATGCATCGTCAATCTCAACCATCATTCTCGGAGCCACACAGGCCGCCGTAGAGAAGATGCCCACTGTGCCGATGCATAACGCCGGATAAAGCTGGCTGTCAATGCCAGTCAATATAGAAAAACCTTCGCGCGACGTGCGGAGGACTTCCACAAGCTGCCCAAGGTCGGGGTTGGTTTGTTTTAGTCCGATGATTCCCGGAATATTCGACGTCCGAGCAATCAGCCCGGGGGACATATTGTTGCCGGTATATAGAGGGTTGTTGTAAATCACAATCAGGAGCCCAGCGTTTTTTGGCCACTGCTTCAAAGTGAGCATAGATAGATTCGTCGGGCAGCCTAAAGTAATATCGGTGGCACCAAAATCGCAGCATCAGCCCCCGCCTTTGCATCTTGGCAGAGCTGAATCGCTTCCATGGTGCTGCAGGTTTGGCGACCTTGGCGACGTTCTCGGTGACCGCCTTTTTTCCTTCACGGGAAAGGTGCGGAAACTCTCCAGTCCCTCCGCAGGTCATGATTGCGTGGCATCGTCCATCGAGCACATACTGTCCCAGTCTCGCCATGCCTTTAAGATCAAGATGGCCCTCACTGTCGAACGGCGTGGCAATTGCGGCAATTACGCCATTGAAACCTGCTGCCTCCGTATGTCACCTTGTTCTTTGTTCTTTTATTTACGAATAACTACGATGGTTGCCGCGAGAACGTACACCGGTCGATCCGATCGTGAGTTTTTGAGTGCCATGCTTATTAACAATGGTCATGTTGCCAAATGCGCTTGGCCGTCGTGGGCCATGCTAGCGCGGATTCGCGCCACTATTTCGGCGAGAAAGGGACACGACTTGCGACTCACAAGATCGAGATGCACCACGGTTAGCTCAGAGCTTGCGGCAATTTCCTTGGTTTCGTTATTGATGAGTTGGTGTTCAAAACGTACAACCTTCTCCCGAACTTCCAGGATGCGTGACCGTACAATGACAACATCGCCAGCTGCAAGCTCTTTTTTGTAGACGGTATTTTGTTGCAGCCCCGCCATGCCGCGTTTGTTCTCGCGAATATAGCTGGGCGTGATGCCCATCTCTGCGAACAGATTCCAGGTAGCTTCGTCGAACTTGCTTGTATACCACGTCACGTTCATGTGGCCCATGTGGTCACAATGCCAGGGATAGACGACACCTCGATACGTCAGAAGAGCATGGTCAGTCATTATCGGCTTGCCTCCTGCAATATATGATCGATCTTCACTGCTTCCTCGCAGCCCCCGAGGTCAGTGCGAGGCCTCCAAAAAAGGGAACGAGAAGGACGCCCATCCCAATCCACGCGCCCAAAAACAACAGCCCCGTGTTTGCTAGCGCGGTTCTCTGCGGGGGCAATGTGCGTGGATGGAGAATCGCAAATTCGAGCCCAAGCTCGACGGATCCCCCCACTACAGTTCATCAACCTTATTTCCTCTTTCCGTATGGATGCATCAGTTGTTGCACACCATCATAGCGTACCATAGTTTCTATCGATGCCGCCGTAAACCTTCGTTGTTGACGTATTGAATGCATCATGCTATTGTTGGCGACGCCTGCTGGGTGCAGCGACAAGGCATCAAACGATGCGATATTTTTTCTTTCGGCCATCGTCTGTTGAATGGTGTTTCACTGTAAGAATTGGAGATAACACGCGCCATTGTGGCGAGCATTCGGCAGGATCGTACGAAATGCGCAGAAGAGGCGACATTGATGTTTGGCCGAATGACACATTCGGCTCCCATACCATTCCCCCGCGTGGTTCTGAAAGTGCTAATTCCGGACACAAAAATCTTAAAGCAGATAAGAGTGTCTTTAGGTGTGGACTAGATCAAGAAGAGAGTTGCTGATCGACGGATGTGCCGACTAATGAGCTTGCTCAGCAGTTTGGCGGCCTATCAAAAATCAGATTTAGGGTCGCATGATACCTGTGGGGAGCGATTGAAAAATGGCAAACGGTGTGGCAACACAGCACGACTTCAGAAGTGGAGTAGAGTCGGAATATCGTCGTAGGACAGTAAAGTCCGCGGCGCTGTACCAAACAGCATTGAAAGCATTGCCAGGCGGCGACACACGGAGCGTCACTTATTTCGCTCCGTATCCACTGTTCATGAGCTGGGGCGCGGGCTGCCGTCTTACGGATGTCGACGGCAACCAGTACTTGGATTTTCTGAACAACTACTCTGCCCTGATCCACGGGCACGCACATCCAAAAATAACCGAGGCGGTATCTCGACAGCTCGCCAAGGGAACCATCTACGCCACTCCTCTCGAGATTCAGATCCAATTGGCAGAGCTCCTGCGCGAAAGGGCGCCATCGCTCGAAAAGATTCGTTTCTGCAATTCAGGTACCGAAGCGACTATGTGTGCAATTCGGGCCGCTAAGGCGTTTACTGGTCGGAACAAAATCGTCAAGATGGAGGGAGGTTACCACGGCACCCACGATGCAGCACAGATCAGTGTTGGCCCGGCACCTGAGAGTGCAGGCCCTACGGACGCTCCTTATTCCGTTCCACAAAGTCTGGGCCTTTTTCGGGGTGTCGTGAACGATGTTGTGGTGGCGCCTTTCAATAACGTTGAAGCAGTATCGCGCATTATCAACGACAATAGGTCTGATCTGGCAGGCGTGATTGTGGAGCCCGTGATGGGGTCAGCGGGAATCATTCCAGCGCAACCCGAATTCCTGCAATTCCTACGTGAGGCGACCCGCTCTTGTGGCGCATTGCTGATTTTGGATGAGGTAGTCAGTTTCCGCCTTGCGTATGGCGGTGCGCAAGAGATCTACAGTCTAAGGCCAGATCTAACGACCCTGGGGAAGATCATTGGAGGTGGTTTTCCTGTGGGAGCTTTTGGCGGTCGTGCAGAAGTCATGGCGCTGTTTGACCCCCGGCAGGGGAGCGTACATCACTCAGGAACTTTCAACGGCAACGCCATCACCATGACCGCGGGATTAGCTTCTCTCGAGCTACTCACTCGCTCCGAGATTACGCGCATCAATCAGTTGGGCGAGCGCTTGCGCCGAGGCTTGCGTGAGGCGTTTTCTTCTGCAGGAATATCTGGCCAAGTAACGGGGATAGGCTCCTTGACTGGGGTGCACTTCACCGACGCCGAAGTACGCGACTATCGCAGCTCGGCCAGGATGAAAACGGAAATGCTCTCGATGCTTCACCTGTCTCTGCTAAACCACGATATTTTTGCTGCTCCTCGAGGGGATTTCTACATTTCAACGCCGATGGGTGAACAGGACGTTGAAACACTACTCCATGCATTTCGGTCGGCACTGGACGAGATCAAGATGTCGACTGTGATCACGACATAGACTTGTTTTAGGCGGCGACAATTTCATGCAATTGCTCCACTCGAGATCCAACATGACTTGCGCTGATACGCAACCAGTAGGAAGTTGCAGCGTGGCGGCTATCTTCGTAGGAGTGCCGATTTATTTTGTCTTTCAGCGTTTATCGTCCTGTCGCTCGCGACAATCGAAACAGATCAATAAACAATGAACCAATTTGCCATGACATCGGACCGAGTCTTAGCACCAAGACGAGCGAAAGAATTCGCATCACAACTTCGTTGCGGGCACTAAAGCTAAGGTTAGGCAGGTAATTAGAATTCTGCGACGCACCTAACTCGCGAACAAAAAAGGAGACAGCATGACTTCGCTCGGGGAGACATACTGGCGTTACACGGACTCGTACAAGTTCATGGAGAAGGTCCGCTCCGGAATGCCGCCGGTGGTCATTTGCTGCGCCTGTAACGGTGGCATCCAGGGCAAGGAAGCGAATGAAAATATTCCCGAGACCGCCGACGAGATCGCAGATTCGGTCTACGGCGCTTATGAGGCCGGCGCTTCTATGGTCCACGTGCACGGCCGTGAACCGAACAATCTGCCGGGCGCTGCCAAGACCGCTCCGGTGTGGCTGGAGGTGAATCGCAAGATTCGCGAGCGCTGCTCGGAGATCATCATCAACAACACCACCGGCGGCGGGCCCAGTCTGACCATGGAAGAGAGGCTCTCATGCCTCGACGCCCATCCCGAGGTCGCCTCCCTCAACCTGGCCCCCGACATGAGCAAGTTCAAGATCAAAGAACGCAAGCCGCCGCTGAAGCACCCTCATCCCGAGCAGGAATTCGACGAATGCCTTCCCTTCAGCTACGGGCAAATCAGCTCCTGGGCGAGGCATATGAAAAAGCGGGGCATCAAGCCGGAGCTCGAGATTTACCATCCTGGCTGCGTCTGGGTGATCAACGATCTCATCCAGCAAAACCTCATCGAGAAGCCATACTGGGTTCAGACCGTCATGGGATACCAAACCTCGAGCTATCCCACGGTGAAGAACACGATTGACATGCTGGCCGAGCTGCCCGAAGGCTCGGTCTGGCTCTGCTCGGGGATTGGCCCCTTCCAACTTCCGCTGACGATGCTCTCGATACTGATGGGCGGACATGTTCGCGTGGGTCTCGAAGACAACGTCTATTACCGGCGGGGCGAGAAAGCCAAGAGCAACGCGCAGCTCGTCGAGCGCGCCGTGCGCCTCGTGCACGAGCTCAATCGCGAGGTTGCAACGCCGGTGCAGGCACGCCAGATGCTGGGCATTTCCGCCAGCCCTACTAGATATTGAGATGCACTAGTTGGCTAGCGGGTTTAACAGCAGAGTAGTTATGGAACAGACACATTAAAGGTTATCGAACAAGAAGCGAAGCTATGATGCACGCGGACATACCGACGTTTGATGATGTGCAGCGGGCTGCCGTCCGAATACGCCAGTGGGCACATCGGACGCCCGTTTTGACTTGTAGGACATTCGACGAACTGACCGGCGCAAGCCTCTTTTTCAAATGCGAGAACTTTCAAAAAGTTGGAGCGTTCAAGTTCCGGGGCGCATGCAACGCGATTATGTCTCTCTCAGAAGACGAAGCTCGGTTGGGTGTGGTCACCATGTCGTCGGGAAATCACGCGGCGGCAGTATCGCTCGCAGCGCGAATGCGGAGTATTCCGGCCTATATTGCGATGCCGGAGACTGCGCCTGAGTCCAAGAAGCGAGCGGTGGAGGGCTACGGAGGCAAGATCACATACTGCGCGAACACCGAGGCCCTTGGCGAAACCGCGCTGCGAATTCAGGAGGCAACAAAAGCGCATTTGGTTCATCCGTTTGACGATCCGCGGGTCATCGCGGGCCAGGGCACTGCGACTATGGAATTGCTGGCGGATATCCCTGGTCTCGAGGCCATCATTGCGCCGGTGAGTGGCGGGGGGCTATTGAGCGGAACCTGTGTTGCGGCAGCGGGAATGCGGCGTGGAATGGAGCTTTTCGGGGCCGAGCCGCGCATAGCGGACGATGCCTGTCGGTCGTTTCGGGCAAGGCGCTTAATTACGGACAACGTGGGAAGCACGATCGCCGATGGGCTGCGCGCGACATTGAGTGAGCGCACCTTGAGCATACTGATCAGCCATCTTCGGGACATCATCACTGTCACGGAGGAGGATATCATCGGTGCCACGAAAAATATGTGGCAGCGCATGAAGATAGTTGTTGAGCCGTCTGGCGCGGTCCCGTTGGCTGCAATTCTTGCTCAACCTAATTCCTTCGTGGGTAAACGCGTGGGTGTAATCGTGAGTGGTGGCAATGTCGATGTTGATCACTTTCCTTGGCACTAAGTGGGCTGTCGCGGTGAATTCGTCAGTGCGCAAACGGCGGCTGAGGTCAGAGTATTTCCACTGGGTCGGCCAAGCGTTGGCGGAGTAGGCGTTAATGGAGCGACGGAGTTTGCGAGCCAGGTCCGGGACCAAGGTGAAAATGCCGCAAGCGATGACCTCGCGTTCGATCTTGGCGAACCAGATCTCGACTTGGTTGAGCTAAGAGGAGTGCGTGGAGGTGAAGTGAAAGTGCACACGCGGATGCTGTTGAAGGAAGTCGCGAACGAGTTGGGTTTCGTGGGCAGAGAGGTTGTCGAGGATGATATGAATCTGCTGCCGAGCACCATGATACCACTTCTGCGAGAAAGGCAACGACGTCGGGGCTGGTATGGTGGGCCGCGGTTCTTCCGTGCACGCCGCCGGTCTGGGTGTCCAGCGCGGTATACAGAGAAAGCGTTCCGTGCCGGTAGTACTCGAAGCCGTGCCGCTCCGCTCGCCCCGGCGAAAGCGGCAGAACGGGTCCATGCGGTCCAGGGCTTGAATGGCGGTTTTCTCATCGACGCAGAACATAGCGAAGTGCTGCAGAGGCCGCAAATACGGGCCGATAATGTCGGCCGCTTGTAACGACTATTCCCTTTGCCTTGGCCCAACGAGCGCCTTGCGCGGCAGCGAATCGGGCGCGGCGGCAATGCGGGCACGGCCGCCAGGGGACATTGTCCTTCGGGACAGTGCTTTTACGTTCAGAGCTGAGATTGCATGTTGAGGTTTCTTAGTTGGGAAGCTAGACGGGCACGTTCTTGCTCCAGTTGATTGAGTACCGAGGTGAGAGTAATATCCTGTGCCGATGTGTGTGGTCCAGAGGTCTTCGCTCTTGCTGCGCTTTATTACATCTCAAAATGGGAAAATAGTATACATCGACGACTATCCGGCAATTAGTCGGACGGCGTGGGTCTTCATTCTTGTTTAAGTTCTTCGCAAATACGCTAGCCTGCTCTTAGCTTATGCCAATTCCCGGCTTGGGATATAGACACCGAGTTCGTACTTATGTGTGGCAGCGCGAGTGAATTGAATTGGGAATTGATCGCAATCCATACTATTCCAAAGACTGCGCAATAAAATCTTAAAGTCCGCGTCCTGGTCGTCCTGCAAACTCGCTGTGGTGCCGGCTGTAGAAGAAGTAGATTATGAGGCCGAGCCCAAGCCAGACCACGAAGCGAATCCATGTGATCACGGTCAATCCGGTCATCAACCCGCCGCACAGCACCACGGAGATCAGCGGGAACCAGGGCACGTATGGCACGCGGAACGCCCGCGGACGGTCGGGCTGGCGGCGGCGCAGAAAGATCACGCCCAGCGAAACCAGCGTGAAAGCGAAGAGCGTTCCGATGTTCGAGAGGTCGGCGGCGTCGCCAATGTCGACGATTCCAGCCGGAATGCCAACGGCAAAACAGGCAATCCAAGTGGACCAGTGGGGAGTTTTGAACCTGGGATGCAGCGCGGAAAAGAGCTTGGGCAGCAGACCGTCGCGCGACATGGCGTACCAAATACGCGCCTGGCCATATTGAAAGACGAGCAACGACGAGATCATCCCGGTGAGCGCTCCCACCACGATGATCGAACGGTAGAAGGGCCGCGCTCCCAGTTCCTTCAGCGCGTAGGCGACAGGAGCCTCAGCGGCCGCGCCCGAGACGAAGGTCGTGTACTTCATCATACCCAGAAGTACAACCGCGACACCCACGTAGAGCAAGCTGCAGATCACGAGAGATGCGATGATCCCGAAAGGCAGATCGCGCTGCGGGTGCTGGCATTCCTCCGCGGCTGTGGAGACGGAATCGAATCCGATATAGGTGAAGAAAACGATGGCGCCTCCGGTCACGATTCCGGCGAATCCCGAAGGAGCGAAAGGCGTCCAATTGGCTGGCTTCACCATAATTCCGCCCACTACAAGGAAGGTAAGGATCGCGCCAATTTTAATCGCGACCATGACGTTGTTGGCTTCGGCAGATTCGCGAACCCCCCGGACCAACACCAGTGTCAGTAGGAAAACGATGAGAAAACCTGGAAGGTTGAAGTAGGCTCCCGTCCAGTGCCCGTATGCCCACACAGGGCTTGCCCAGCGGTCGGACAAGTTGATGCCGAAGGCCGCAAGTTGCGCCTTGGAATATCCGCTGAACCCTACCGCAACTGCAACGTTGCTGACGACGTATTCCAGAATCAGGTCCCAGCCGATGATCCAGGCAAAAATCTCTCCCAAGGTGGCGTAGGAATAGGTGTATGCACTGCCGGCGATCGGAATCATCGAAGCCAATTCCGCGTAGCACAGTCCGGCGAAGGTACAGACAACAGCGACCAGGAAAAATGAGATCGCGATCGATGGCCCCGCTGCGGGTCGGCCGTGCATCAACGCGCCAGCGGTGCTGCCGGTGCGCAGAAAATTGATCGCCAAGTCCAGCACCTGGGCATGCAGGATCGACGGCGCTTCGAAATGCTCGCCAGCGGCGGCCGTGCCCGTGAGAACGAAAATACCCGAACCGATGATGGCGCCAATGCCTAGGGCGGTCAGCGACCATGGCCCAAGTTTCTTTTCCAGCCGATGACCCGGTTCTTGGGAACGTGCAATCAAATTGTCGATGGACTTACAGCAGAGAAGCTGGGTTCCACGCCCCCCCGTTTCCGCTGAGTTGGCTGGCTCTGTGGTCGTGGGTGTCTGAGTCAATCGGACCTCTTTCCGAGCGGAACGTACCGCGGCTGAAAGCGGCGCCCTGTGGGCAAAATGGTCGAACCTTGTTGCTTCCGATCCCCTAGATTGAGGGTGGATCTGGAGATCCGCCCTCGCTCCCTAGCAGGCTGCGGAAAAAGTCACCCCGGCGACCCTGCCTCACGACGGCGGAATTGCTGAAGTGTGACTACTCCCAGAAGATTCGCCAAAAGCTAGTCCGCCGAGATTCGTAAGTTGCTAT
>Ga0182015_10003243_pt1 | contig 18482 bp, 13 predicted proteins | sample 712P3MmetaG_FD_120478 | JGI IMG/M metagenome (GOLD analysis project Ga0182015, IMG submission 120478) | Permafrost microbial communities from Stordalen Mire, Sweden - 712P3M metaG | ecosystem: Environmental > Terrestrial > Soil > Wetlands > Permafrost | place: Sweden: Stordalen | collected...
ACGATTGGGATATGCGCTCATTGATGGGGTCACGGCCGTTTGGTCGGCGATCCTTCCCCAACCCCGGGAGCAGCCCGTCAGAGGGCTCTGGGAGGGCCAAAAAGCGGATCGTGTCCGGTTTGCTTGTGATTCGACCGGAACCCAAGATTGCGACTCCGCGGGCACTCGATGAGCGACTCTGCAGCATCTGTTTTATTTGCGATGCTGCGTTCGTCTACTGAGTCGAAAGCAGGCAATCCACCATCAGACTCAAGGGGCGCTCTAACCTCGTCGCAAGGCCAGGGTCGGCACAGCGCGTCTCTTCGAGCAGGGTGTCCACGGTGACGCGAAATGCACGTTTGAGTTCAATTGGTTCCAGGGAGCGAGCCAGACTTTCCGCAGCTCGTACCTTTTGTTCTGCTGGGAGATCGTCCAGCCCTCTCCCCTGCACAGGAGCCACACCATGACGCTTGCACGTCAGCGCAAGCACGTTGTCTCGCATTCCGCTCAACATATGTTCCGCCTGAAACAGGCGAGATCGAGCAATACTCGAACGCACGTGCAGCGCGTATAGCCACGCCATTCCGATCAGATCATTTGAATCAGGAACTGCTGATGGAATCGGCTCCCCAGCAGCGCCAAAGATCAGACTGAATTTTGGGCCAATCGCGCGCAATGCGGCGGAGGGCCAGAAGGAGAGATCAACCTGCAGAGTGTTGTCGAGCAGGAAAACACGATACAAAATGTCGCCAAGCTTGACATCGTAGTTCGCCACTGCTGCGTGGTTGCGATACAAACGCGTAGTCCAATCAACCAGTACCTGATCCAAATTGGCATCGGGGACCAAACATAAAGCGAGGTCGATGTCAGACCAGCGATCCACTGAACCTACCGCCGCCGAGCCTAAATGGGCAGCGCCGCCGATACGTGCATCTGTCTTTGCGGTGGAAACAAGTTCCCCACGAATCTGCTCCCGTTGTTGTGATGAGAAAACTGAATCGTCGTCCATGTGCTCAACCCTTATCCCGGGCGCTATCTGCTGGAATTCGAGAATTCCCAGCGACCATGATCCAGACAGAGGCCCAAGTATAACCGAGTCAACTGTGAAATCAGACCAATGTGCTCATCCATCTGCGCGATAGCTTGGAGTTCCGGGCGTATGGTCGGCCAACCGTACACGATCCCTTCCATAGACCCCGGGAGGGCCAAGAGCGGCATAGGGGGGAAATTTTCGGCCATTCGGACGGAACTATTCCCGTGCACTGCGCCCTGTATGCTCGCGGTGCGAGTTGTAACCGGCGTGGAAGCAAGCTCATTGTCTGCGCCGGGAGTCGGGGTAAACTGTTGGCATGGAGTCGCAAGGGTGGAGGTTCGCGCTCGGCTCGGATGCACTTCAACCCGCGACGTTATCTGCGAATCGCCTGATGAAACGGAACGCAGGAGGGGGCCAAAGTGGACCTTAAGACTCTTATAGACACACCTCCATGGGACTGGCCAAGCGATGCCGGGAAGATGTTTCAGAAGATTCTGAATGATAGTCGGGCCCAAGTGTCCGACCGGCTCATTGCCGCCGAACTGGCAGGCGGTTCTACCGTTATCAACGACGATCTGGCTGATGCCTTGATGGCGATCTTACGCGATGCTGAGGAGCCTGAGAAACTGCGGGCCGGCGCGGCAATTTCCCTCGGGGCAGTACTCGAACTAGCGGACACGGATGGGTTCGAAGATCCGGATGACGTACCCATTTCCGAGCGCACCTTTCTCAACATCCAAGACAGGCTCCACGAACTTTACCTCGATTACAGCAATCCCAAGGAAGTACGGCGGGGAATCCTGGAAGCATCAGTGCGAGCTCCCCAGGATTGGCACCAGAACGCCATCATGACAGCCTACTCCAGCGGGGACAAAGACTGGATGCTGACGGCTGTGTTTTCGATGCGCTGGGTTCGAGGTTTTGATAATCAGATACTGGAGGCCTTGAAAAGCGGCGAGCCTGAGATTCATTGCCAGGCTGTCAACGCAGCTGGCAGCTGGGAACTGGACGCGGCCTGGACTCAGGTCATCGCGCTACTCAATGACGCTGGCACCCCAAAGCCGTTGCTGCTTGCTGCCATCGGTGCCGCCTCCAGCATCCGTCCGCAGGAGGCAGGGGAAATCCTGATAGACCTTGCCGAGTCTGACGACGAAGAAATCGCTGAGGCGGCCGAAGAGGCCATCGCGATGTCTGAACCAATGTCAGAGGAAGAAGACGACGAAAACGATGCAAGTGGGTGGATCAATTGAGCGGCACAATGATCGGAGTGTATCCTGCTTTGGAAAGGAACCCATGCGTGAGCAGAAGCCGGAGTTGACGACGAAGCAGAAGGTGGAAAAGGCGCGACTTCGCAAAGAGCACATGTGGATCTTCGTGCGTGGGAAACAGAAGCGGGTACGCCGGCCACCAATGATCGACAGCATGGACGTGGACGAGTTTATCCGGCGCAATGCGGACCCGATCTGGTTCCACCAGGAGGGGCTCTGGGAATACCTGATGATCGATGACGAGGCTCTTCTGTTTTTTTGATGCCTCTTGCGAGGTGCCAAGCTATCGCGGCTTGAAAAGTCCTTTCAGAGAGTTCGGGTTCCGGTCGGAGGTAGAGGAAAGCCGAAAACAGGGTTGGGGACGAATAGCCGGTCATACGACCGGAGCGCACCAAGATCAAATCGGGATCTTACAATTTCGGTTCAACGAACAACGTGGAAAGTGCGTTTCCAGCGCGTGTCTGGGAAGAAATGCGCCAGAACGTGGCCGATCCACGCGAGCTTGTTAACAAATCCTGTTTGTTCAAGTCGTGCCTCTGTGGCCTTGAACGACCAATAGTTGAACAGCGGACGGCCAAGTATGTTGGCGCGCGGCACGAAGCCCCAGAAGCGCGAGTCCAGGCTGTTATGCCGGTTGTCGCCCATCATGAAGTACATGCCGGATGGAACCACCAGGTCGCCGCCCTGGATATAATTCGAGAAGTTCACGGCCCACGACTCAGTTGACCCGGACACCCCGTCTGGAGGTACTGCGGGGAAATCGTCGAGGAACTCGTTGAAGTTATCCGTCGTCGTCGGCTGCGCAAATCCCACAGGCTGTGCGACACCATTAACAATCACAATGCCGTTGCGTAGATGAATATGATCGCCCGGTACGCCAATCAATCTCTTCACTAGGGGAATGTACTGCGGTGTCCCATCGGCGTCTGTCGGATCAATACCAAGCTGATAAACGGGCTTGATGAACACCACTATATCGCCGCGCCTCGGCTCGCGATACCTTATTAGCGGCATCCACGAAGCGGGCGGCATTAGCGTGATCCGGTCGACGACTAGGTGATCGCCTACAAGCAACGTGTTCTCCATCGAACCTGACGGAATGACGTAGTTCTGAGCTAAGAAGGTCAGAATGAACAGGCCCACCACCAGAACTGAGCAGATGCTGGCCAGCGCCTCGAAAGGAGTCTCTTCCCGATTGATGTTGGCGGAAGCTGCGGGCTTCGTTGAAACAGGAGAAATCTTCGTCGCTGGACTCATCCAAAGGCTCCTCAGGAAGGCTGGCGAGCCCCAGAGCGTTCGCAGCGGTCACTTCAAAAGAGATGATTTCATGTACGTTCGACTGTCGTCGAGTTTGCGTCTTGACCAGAGTCTATCAAATCCCTGTGCAACGTAGAATTCTCCGGATGATTCGGCGTGCGAGCGGTTAGTCGGCCATCCGGAAATTACTACTTGAGTAACACTTAGCGGGGCCGTTGCGGGGCCGTTTACTCAATGGTAATTTCCGAGTTGCCGGTCACTCAGGACCTACAAATGCCGCTGCCTTTTCAAAGGATCGCGGCAAGTGTTTTCCTCCGTTTGCCGGCGCGCCAAAAATACAATGCGCCTGCGGCGTTGATGCCAATCACGACACCGCTCACCTTGGCCGTGAATGAAGCTGCGTTCTTTACGTCGATGACCGGAAAAATCGACAGGACCACGTAGAGCAGCGTCATCGAGAACCCGGAAACGGCGGCGACTCGCACGCCCCAGGGAGGCTTCTCACCGCGCGCCACCAGCGGAATGGCGAACATCGCCAGGTATGTAAGCGCCCAACAAATGATGCCCGAATTGTTCAATAACTGGTATGACTCCTGGGCGCCCACTCCCACGTTCCCCAAAATCGTCAAGCCGAAAGCCGTGAGGCCCACGCATAGGATGGAGCCCACCGGAGTCTTGAAGCGCGGATGCAGGCGGCTAAACCACGCGGGTAACAGATGATCCCATCCGGCCACCATCGGCAGGCGGATCACGGCACTGCAGTAATTGCTGGCTGCCCCAATTGTCCGGCAGATCATCAGGGCTGCCGCGAACGGAACCACGAAAAGCGCAATAGCCGACACTTGTGCACCCCGGCTCAACGCTTGCGTCGTGGGGGAAATCTGGTCGATGTCACCGGGTTGGGTAAACGCCAGGACGGAGGCCGTGCCGAGAATATAGATCAGCGCAACCAGTGGCCCGGCCAACCAAATCGAGCGTCGGATGGTTCGCGCCACGTTCGGATCGCGTACTTCTCCCGAAAAAATGGCGGCCCCATCGAACCCGCCGAAAGCTCCAAAGCCCATCTTGCCGAGAAGGTTGAGATTCAACAGCGAAACGGCCGGAAAAGTGAGGGCCACCGGGGCGACGGCCGCTCCGCCATGCAACCAGCGCGGCAACGCGAACAACGCCATCCCTGCCAGGATCAGGAGCAGCATGAAACCGCCGGCGTTATGGAGCCATTTTGCAATCGCCAAACCTCGCACGGCCACCAGCATCAGGCCTCCCATAAAGAGCGCGCCCACGGCCAGATTGACGGACTTGTTTTCGGGGATCCAGGAGCCGGACCGTCCCGCGGCGTACGCCAGATTGTCGGCGAGCAAAGGGACCTCCGAGGCCACGATCAGAACCATGGTCGCCCATAAATTCAAGGCCACCAGGAACCCGGCCATATCGCCGAAACGCAACTTGGCCCATTGATAGAGGCCCCCTTCGAGCGGCATCTCCTGGTTCAAATGGACCACCACGAGGCCCGACGGTATATAGAACAGCAAGACGGCGGGAATCCAGTACATAAGGTGTGCGGAGCCTAGCTTGGCCGCCGTCCCGATGAACTGCAGCCCTGTGATGTAGAGCATTTGGGAAAGGACGAGGTCGCCGAGGCGAAGCTCCTTCTTGAGCTCGGCGCTTTGCAGCTCGACCAGATGCTCGGCCTTGAGGAACTGCTGCTCGCGCTCGCTGGCTGGCATAGTTGGGCGTTTCCTTTCAGAGCTTCGCTTCGGGGCATCGCCGCGCTAACCAACGGGGCGCATCCAGGCCGATATGGGTCTTAAGAATAGCAAACAGGAGACTTCGCCGAATCCGAATCCGTTGCCCTTCCGGATGGTCGCCCGTCAGTGGTTGATCAATGTCACCAGTTTGGAGGCCATTGCCGACTGAAATTGGCCTCAAAAAGTGGAAAGCCAAGTTATCAACATTTGACCGCTCGATGGCCGGCTTGGCGGTTTTACGGCCATTTGCCGAAGCCGTGGATCAATGTGACTTGCTCGATGAGTGCATCGGCCGCGCCAATTCAGATCGGGATAGGGAAAACAAGTCAACTTCTCGTGGATGGCATCGATGGTGTACCAACGAGACGCCGGGAACGGTATGAATGGGAAACCGACGCTAGTCCAAGCCAGTCTTCCCCGGAGACCAGTAGGCCTTCACCTTACTCCCGAAGAGAGAAATGCCAGCCTGCTTCAGGCTTTTCTGCACGCTCTGAATGGAGCCTGCCTTCCCTGTGAAGACCCACTGCGGCGACCGCATGCGCGTTGTTTGTTCCGCCATCAGTAAAACGACGTCAGCGAGATGGGAGCCATCCTCACGTTTCTGCACCAGAGATGCTTGCGACATGCCAAACCTCCGTAGGACCGCTTCGGTTTGTGCAGGCGAGTTCACTTCGAAAACGTAGCGAGCAACGCCAGTTTGTCTGCGGCAAAGGTGTAATGCTTGCGCAGAGGCGAGCGAGGTTTCATCGCCGAAGAACAGGGCGGGCTCTGTGAAGTTTGTAAAGTCAATCGAATCCTTCGGCCGCATTACCTGGCAGATGTCGCCAGCCTTTGCGGATGCCGCCCATCCAGAGCCGGGGCCTTTGCCGTGCAAATAGAAAAGAAAGCATGCCGAGCCGGCATCTGAATCAAGGCTCATGGGTGTATAGGCGCGCTTGGTAAGATTCCCGAGGAAGATCTGAATAGTCTGCCCGGGAATCCACTTCACACTTTGGAATCCAACACCTTGCATGGTTAGCAGGCGAAAACTCTCGCCCACAGCTTCGACACCGGTGATCATTACGGGATGGAACAGTAGCTTCCCTACAGCACTCGACAATATGCGCGACAAGGTTGGCATCGGACTCTCCATAAATTGAGGCAGTTCATCGCTGAACCTGCCGGTTGCGCCTTCTCGGCTGCCGAGCAGCCGTTCGTGTCAGGCACAATTCTCTTGTAGTTCAGTGGCTTCAGCTCCGGCACACTGATTTCATCAGCCGCTCCCAGTTCCCGTGGGCAAATAGCTCCTTCTGTTCTGGAGACAGTGCCGCTTCCTCAACAAAGAGTCGGCCCGGTTTGCCCGGACGGTACTGGTAGGGGTAATCCGTTGAAAACAGAATGCGCTCGTGCCCGACCACTTCAAATGTGCGCTGTAAATAGGACTGACTCCACATGCCACTCGGCGTAACGTAGAGGTTCTGCTTGAAGTAGTCGGCGACAGGTCTCTGGAGATTCGTCACTCGCGCCAGTGAACCCAGCCGCTCCAGATAAAAGAGAACAACTTCGCCCCAATGGCCGAGGATTATTTGCAGATCGGGATACCTATCAAAGACGCCGGCGAGGATCAGACGGACGAATTGGATGCCAGCTTCGTAGTGCCACCCCAGGCCGAATGCCGCAAAAGCGGTATCGATCTGGTTGCCGAAGCCTGAGTAGTAGACATCTCTCACGGCGCGTTGCGGAATCTGCGGATGGATAAAGAGCGGAACGCGAAGTCTTGCAGCGGTCTCGAACATCGGGAAAAAGTCTGGGTGATCGAGGTTCTTCTCGCGCGTACGGCCGCAGAGCATGGAGCCCATCAACGCAAGGTGGGTGACACTCCGCTCAAGTTCTGTCGCAGCATCTTCTGGCGATGCGGTTGGCAACGTCGCAAAGCCCTGAAAGCGAGTGGGGTACTTCGCTACCGTTTCGGCAACCAGGTCGTTGGTCCGTCGTGCCAGAGTCACGCTCTCCTCAGGCTCAAGGTTGTGTAATGCTGGCGTAGTCACTGAAAGCACCTGGACATCGACACCGCTCTCATCCATCAATGCCAGTCGCTGCTCTGCCAGATTGTCCAGCCTTTCTCCGATCTCCCCACGCTCGAACCCACCTGTACCCTCTTCTCCAATCGCAGACGCCGCCCAGGCAGCACGAATGTCCGCAGTCACAAAATGCTCTTCGATACCAATTAGCTTCATCATTGCCTTGCCTCTTCTGTTCATTTCGTGATCTTTCGCTCGCAGGTGCGCCGGGGGCTGAATGTCGACCTCCGTTCTGGACAGTGCAAATCTGACCCGGACAGTCAAAATATACCGGGCAATGGATCATGGCGGAAGGCGCATCGATCGCGCTTTATAGTTGCGTAGAACGCTATGCTCGGGATAGGCTGCGTTCAATGCATGGCTGATTCTGACCTGAACTTGTTGACCGCGCTGGATGCTCTGCTTGCCGAAGGGAGTGTGGTGGGCGCGGCTCGGCGCTTGCGCCTCAGCTCGTCCGCGATGAGCCGGACTCTCGCGCGGCTTCGGGAGGCGACGGGAGACCCGCTGCTCGTGCGCGCGGGTCGTGGACTGGTGCGTACGCCGCGCGCTACCGAACTGCGCGAGCGCGTGCGTGATCTGGTGCAGGATGCCCAAACCGTGCTACGTCCGGCCGTTGCCGCATTGGATTTCGCCGAGTTGAAACGGAGGTTCACAATCCGCTCGAACGAGGGATTTGTCGAGGTTTTCGCTGCACAGCTCGTTGCGGCCGTAACTGCAGTAGCACCGAGCGTGCGACTTCATTTCGCGCCGAAGCCCGAAAAGGACGTGGGAGCGCTGCGAGAGGGGCCGGTAGATCTTGAGATCGGCGTGCTCGGGAAGTCGGGGCCCGAGATCCGCGTACAAACCCTATTCCACGACCACTTTGTTTGTGCAGTTCGGGAGGGGCATCCGTTGCTTGGCAAAGGTAAGATCACGGCCGAGCGATATGCGGCGTTTGGCCACGTCGTTGCTTCGCGCCGTGGAAGCGAGAGTGGCCCGGTAGACGAAGCACTGGGCGCCCTTGGCCTCACGCGAACGGTAGTCGCTGTGGTGCCCAGCTTCAGAGCAGCTTTATCGGTTGCGAGTGAATCCGATCTACTAGCACTGGTGACTGACTCGTTCTTTAACGCGACGCAGGGTGATCAGGCCAGATCCGGTTTCTCGAAAGTCAAGAGCTTCCCACTACCGGTTCGCACCGAGGCGATCACGGTGTCACAAATGTGGCACCCGCGCCTCGACGCCGATCCGGCGCATCGCTGGCTGCGAGGCTTGGTGCTGGCAACCTGCCGCGAACCGTGGCGAAAGATACGCGAAGCGGAATCGGATAGGTTACCAATCACTGCATAAACACTGCACTAAATGCTGGCCCAGAAAGCGCTCTTCTCTCTAGTGAGCAGGTAAGTATTCTAGGTTGACGCGAAATCGCGAAATCGCTCACCGACAATGGAATCCGAGCCGCATGGGTGAAAAGTCGGCATCTCGGCAATAACTCGTTGATCAATATCGCCAGATCGGGGATATTGGCGTCGGGAATTCGCCTCAACAAGTGCAATGCCAAGTTTTCAACACTTGACCGCCCAGCGTCGGGTTTGCCGGTTACTCGGCCGCGTGTCGGGAATCTAACTAGTCGGCTGCTCGTCCACATGGTTTCCGACGAGTGCTCGCTTTGAGAAGTCCCTGTCTTGGTAGCCGGTTATCCAGGCAGAACCAAGGTCTATCCGCAATCCGTGCCGACAGTGAGGTCGGGAAGTTCTGCATTTCTCCGAATCGAATGATCATGAAACTCCTTTTCAGAAGGTCAGCGGCTGCTCCAATGAAAGATTCTGCGATGAGTTGCCAACTCGAATGATGTACTTTCCGGGGATTTGTTTCCAGGAATCGGAAGCCTCGTCGTAGACAGTGAGCCGGTTTCGGCTTACCGGAACGGCGACCTGCTTTGACTCGCCCGGCGCAAGCTCTACCCGGGTCCAGCCGACCAGTCGCTTTGGCGGCTCTTCGGCTGCGTCGGGCAGCGAGGCGTAAACCTGCGCGATCTCAGTGCCGGCGTGTTTGCCTGTGTTCAACACTCTGAACGAGACGATTGCCGGATCACCGGGCGACACGGAGAGACCTGAGTAGGCGTAGCTCGAATACGAGAGGCCGAACCCGAATGGGAAGAGTACAGGCTTCTTTTCGGCGTCATACCACTTGTAACCGACCTTCAGGCCCTCGTCGTAGTCGATCTGGAACGGGGGTAGCCCTTTAGCGGCCAGCTTCATGAAATCGGAGAACTCAGCGACTGCCGCGAAGTTGAACTCAGATTCCGGCGGAGGCAAAATCAGTTTGGGATGCGGCAGGTCGGCGTCGCCCCGGGGGAACGTGACCGCGAGTTTCCCCGTCGGATTCACCTCGCCAACGAGGATGTTGGCCAAGGCCTCGGCGCCGCGGATTCCCGGATACCAAGCTTCAACAACTCCCGACACTTTGTCGATCCAGGGCATGGTCGCCGGGCTTCCCGTCTCGAGTACGACGATGGTCTTGGGATTGGCTGCGGCTACAGTTTCGATCAGTTTGTTCTGTTCGGGAGCAAGGTCGAGGGTGGGCAGATCGGAACCCTCCGCCTCCCACTGGTATGCGAAGACGATCGCCACGTCTGCCTGTTTCGCAGCGGCCGCGGCTGTGACAAGCTCGTCTCCCGAGTTATAGGTCACTTTTGCGTTTGGCAGCTTTGCTGTCAGAGCACGAAGCGGGGAACTCGGCATCCAAGCCGGGCGAATCACGGACGACATTACATCCGTCGCAGGTGGCGGTGGAACAACCGAGCCGCCTGGCGGGTCAGTCTGAGCTGAGCCGCCGCCGGAAAGCACGCCGACATCCGCGTGACCGCCAATCACGGCAATCGCGCGAACGCCGTTGAGCGGCAGAACATCGCCGTTATTCTTCAGGAGAACGATGCTCCTCTCTGCGATGCTCTGAGCCAGCGCGAATCCGCGGTCCACATCGGGTACCTGCGTCTGCACAGGATGATCGAAAAGCCCTACCGCAAAGACAGTGCGCAGAATGCGATGGACATGATCGTTCAACTCTTCCTGCGACACCTCGTCGCTTTCGATCACCTTTTTCAGATCATCTCCGAAGAAGAATATGCCAGGCTCTTCCTGATCGAGCCCCGCATGGGACGCCTTGGCAGTGGAGTGCGTTCCTCCCCAATCCGAGAGAACGAATCCCTTGAACTTGAAATCTTTCTTAAGAACATCTCTCAGCAGGTATTGGTTCTCGCACGCGTAGTCGCCATTCACTCGGTTGTACGAGCACATGACAGCGCCGGCGTCTGAGATTCCCAACGCAATCTGAAACGCCAACAGATCTGTTTCGCGCATCGCGCGCTTGTCCACATTCGCGTTCAACGCACTGCGACCGCTCTCCTGGTCATTCATCGCGAAGTGTTTCAAATCGCCGATGACATACTGCGACTGCAGTCCTCTCACCACGTTCCCGGCCAGTGTGCCGGCCAGCAGAGGATCTTCGCCCTGATACTCAAATGTGCGGCCATTACGCGGCTCGCGAGCAAGGTTCACGCCGCCACCCAGCGACATGCTGTAGCCCTCATCGCGCAGTTCTCGGCCAATCAATGCTCCGTATTCAAACGCTAACTGCGGATCCCACGAGGAAGCCGCGCCGAGATTGTTGGGCAATGCAGTTGAGTAGCGTCCCCGCAGAGAGCCGAGTGTGACGCCGGATGCCGAGTCCGCCATCTGAATTGACGGAATTCCCAGCCGCGGAATGGGCTTTGTGTACCCAGCGCCGCCGTTCGATCCCGTTGGGCCGGCGGTGGAGAAATCGACGCCCTGGCCGTGCAGAAGCAGAATCTTCTCGTCGAGGGTCATTTCCTTGATGACCATGTCAGCGCGCACATCTGGAGAGAGATTTGCATCGGACCAGGGATAGTTCTTCGGCTGAGACTTTCCCAGAAGCTGGGCGTTGGCCCATGCGTCGGTCAAGAGAGCGGCGATGAGCGCCGCCATCAGTGTAATGCGCCTTCTAGACCCTTGTTTTATCGTCAGACCCATTTGCACTCCAATTTCGTGAAAATAGATTGTGTTAATTCCTTCTCAACTCATGAGAAGGGTTTCGACGAGCAGTGTGACGACGTCTTTCAACTTCGAATTGCTAAGCACAGCAGGCGCAAACTCCTCTTCAAGAATCAAAGCCGGAACGATTGCCGCCATCGACGCCAGAGCAACTTGCGCTCCGAGAGCAGAGCGACTATCCAACTTCCTCTGCCCCAGGCTCGCCCAAACATCAGGTAGATACTTCAAATGCTCCTTGAAATAGAGACTCTTATGAATTTTTTGCAACCGCTTCTTCGCAGGATGGTTCCGCACTGCGAAGAGTTTGAATTCGAGAAGCAAACGGCACCACGCCTTGTCGTTTTTGACGGCCGAAAAGAAATGATCCCTCAGCGCGCGGCTAATCTGCTCTTGACTCTTGCAACCCACAAGCATTGCCTCGGCGCGTGTGCGGTACTTACTGATCCGTTCCTCTAAAAGCGCAAAGTAGAGATCTTCCTTGCTTTTGAAATGGCCGTAGATGGCGCCTTTTGAGCGACCGGCCAAGGTTGCAATCTCGCCCAGCTCGGCGCCCAGGTAGCCATCGCGCACGAAAACAATTTCGGCCGAATTCAGCAGCAAATCCCTTGTCTGTTTCGCCCGAATCTGATGCTTGTTTGGTTTCAGTTCACTGACGGTTTGCCTGCCCATATACCTCTCGGTCGCGTTGGACCATTTTCAATTTCAACCTCGTAACGATCACACTCAAAGGCCGATTCTCTGAGTGTGAATTAGCGCCAGTTGCCACTTCACTCACCGGTCGGTGATCTTGACTATGATAAAACACGAAATATACTGACTAGTCGAATTATTTGTCAAGCGCCAGTTTTGCGGTCTGCCAAAGCACGAGCCCCACCGATTTGACAGCCGTCATGCCGCGTTTCAGTTCAGCCTGGCTTCCGCTACGCGCTGGCGGTAACCGTCAGCGCCGAACGCTACTTTAGGAGGTAAAAGACCGTCGTCTCAGTGTCGGCTGGGTCCGGCGTCGGATCCCCGTAGATCTCCCACGAATCCCCTGCGGGCTCCCTCCGGTTCGCCACTATCCATTCTCCGATCGCGTTGTGCGCCTCGTTCATGCGATTGTAGGGACCGCGGTGGACGGCGACGGCAGCTTCGCCCCCTGGCGTTTCGGTCGCGTACACCTCACCGGCAGTTTCAAATGTGCGCGTGACCTCGACGCCGAAGTCGCAGAGTATCGGCGCACCCGGCTGCTTCGGGTGGTGATAGAGGAAGATGTTATGACCTTCAGTTCGTAACCCCGGCTGGCTGCGAATGAACTCCCAGACCTTGTCCAGCGCAGGCCCCCACGCCAAGCCAACCGCACCCGGCGCGGCCTCGCGCCGCACTGCGGCCAACTTGCGGGGGTGAACGGTCTTTACGTTGACTGAAACCGGCAGTTCTCGATCGTAAACCAAAATTGAGATCGCATGACGCACGCGGCAGACGGCGTGATAGCCTGGCTGCCCAGCGAAAATTCATCATGGTTCTCGCAGGCAATTCGGCCTCAGCGAGTGGAAAGCCAAGTTTTCGCCAACTGACCCTTAGCGCTTTTGAGCGAGGTCGGATTCATCCGGTGTTTCGGGCTCAGCGCTGCCGTCAGCGCGAGGATCGGACGCCCCATAGTTGATCTTCGTCGCGCTGTCATGAAGTACAGCCTGACCCCGCCCCCATAGCCGTCGTGTATTGCTTTCTGACCTCAAGAATGTGTCCAGATTGCGTCAGAGTGGTCAGCGAAGACGCAGGTATGCGCGACTCGATGACGATGTTGCACCCAAGTTTTGCATTCACTGTAAAGCGGGGCTCCTCCATTGCGGCCTGAATGTTCATGTGGTAATCCACGACGTTTGATACAAACTGGGCGTGAGCAAGTGGCTGATTGAGGCCGCCCATGATCCCGAACCCGATATGTTGATCGCCATGTTCCATGAACGCGGGGATAATGGTGTGGAAAGGGCGCTTGCGGCCTTCGAGAGCGTTGGGAGCCTTGGGGTCGAGACGGAACATGGCGCCACGATTCTGCAACACAAAACCCATTCCCTTTACGGTGACTTGCGATCCAAATGCGCCCGAGTTGCTCTGAATGAAGGAGATGATGTTTCCATCACGATCCACCACGGAGAGATATGTAGTGTCGCTGCCAGAGAGGGCGCCGGGAGCGACGGTGCAGTTGGCTTTGGACGGATCAATCAGTGCGGCGCGCTTCTGAGCGAAACGCTGCGAGAGTAACTCGGCTACAGGGATGGAACTGAATTTCGGATCTCCGTCATAGGACTTTACGTCGGCATAGGCCAGCTTCATTGCTTCAATTCTTGTGTGGAGCTCGGATGGACTGTCGGGTCCGTCAGGCGAGGGTTGGAACTGGCCCATTATATTTAGCATCTCGAGCGCGGCCATACCGTCGCCGTTCGGGGGCAGTTCATACACCGTCCAGTCGCGATACTTCGTCGAGATTGGCTCGACCCACTCCGAGGAGAACAGGCTCAGATCCTCGGCGGACATTGACCCACCTAGCCCTGTCGAAGTCTCAAGTATCGCTTGTGCAATTGCACCCTTATAAAATGCGGCTTCACCTTCGCGCGCAATGATGGTCAACGCCCGCGCCAGATCGGGGTTGCGAAAGACCTGCCCAATCGCGGGCTCCTTTCCTCCCGGCATAAAGACACGCCCGGTTTCGGGTTCATGCATAAGCCCGTCAGAGTAATGAACCCAATAATCATGCACCATCTCGGGAATCGGAACGCCGTGCTCTGCGTAAAAGATGGCCGGCTGAAACAGAGAGTGCCAGGGAAGCTTGCCGAAGTGGTCATGCAGTTTTGTCCATCCGTCCACCGCACCCGGAACCGTGACTGAATCGATGCCCGTTACCGGCATCGCCGTGAGGCCCTTGGCCTTGAGGTGTTCGATGCTGAGTGCCTTCGGTGCCCATCCACTGGCGTTGATGCCGTAAAGCTTACCGGTTTTTGCGTACCAGTAGATAGCAAAGAGATCTCCGCCAATCCCGTTCATCATGGGTTCTTCGACCCCAAGCACGGCGTTGGCGGCAATGGCTGCATCAACCGCGGAACCACCTTGCTCAAGAATTCTCGCTCCCGCCTGCGACGCCTGAACGTAGCTTGTGGCGACGATGCCGTAAGGGGTTATGACCATCGAACGTCCGGAGGCGCGATCCTGAGCCCAAACAGACGTGCTAACCACGAAAAACAGGATCGCCACGAGCGCGGTGTGTTGTCTCATAACTCGCATGGATCTCCAATCAGGAATGGCCGTACTGGCTGAAAACAATTGCTGCGAGAGTAACATACGAGGTTTGAGGGTCTGTGCAAGTTTTTCCTGAATCAGAGTCGTCTGTTGGACGAGCAAGTCGCAAGTCAGATTTATTGTGACAGTTCGAAGGAAGCCGGCAATCTGTCTTGGCATGAGCCTCGCTTGATGCTATCGGCCCAAAGCGCACTTCGAGGGCAGGCTGTCAGCGGATCGCTCCGCCAAGAACGACGTCTTTCGTTCTCAACGAGTGGAATGCCCAGTTATCGCCAAGTGACAATCGATCAGGGGACCGTCGCCGACTGTTTTGCTGTGTTCGGTATTTACCGAATGGACACAGCTGCTTAGCTGGTTATGCAGGCAAGACAGATCACTTCCGATATAGCCGACTTTTGAGGACCGACCCGCCGTCAACGAGCGACTCGGCTATTATGCGTCAACCGAGAATGATCGACTCAGCGCGACTTCCAAATGGGCGACCAACAAATCGCAATGCGGACAATTTGCGTAAACAATTGGCAAATGGGTTAGTCGGATCGTCAGCCGAACGATCGAGCGGGTTGTACGGTCGGAAGCGCAGAGCACCGCTTGCGAGGGCCTTCCATCGCTGCACCCAGAATCCGGCCATTGAGTGATGGAAGGAACGGCAAGTTCACTCTTCGAGCACAGCGCCTCCGAATACCGGCCGGCCGCCCAGGGAAGTGTAGAAGCCGTAGAACGCCATCGCGGCCATCAGGAGAATCGCGGTCAGACCGATGCCCGCATACCACGCCGAACCATGGGTCGTCAGGGGATACTTCACCAGTAGATTGTTGCAGAACCCTTGAACCACCCAAGCCAGCAAGCCGAACCGGATCAGCAGAAACACCATCAAAACCCAATAGATCAGCTGCTGTACCACAGTAACGGGATCGAACTGGCTGCCCGCTGCGCCCAAGACCGTGAACAAAAGAACGAATGCGACCGCTGCCGCCCCCTGCTTACGCAGCAAGGCGCGGAGAAGGAACAGAATAAACAAAATCCCAAGCGGGATAATAAGCACGGGGCCTAAACTGAGCGATATATCGGAGATTATTGTGCGCGCTCCCAGAAGCTGCCACTGCGGACCCGAATATGGCTGTGGCGGAGCATGGCCGAGCCAAGAGGGAACAAACCACCCGAGTCTTGCAAGGACGCCAGAAAATGCAGCGAAAAGACAACCGACCAGCACGTCGCGTCCCACCAATGGATCCCGAAAGCCCCCCGCGAGCAGGCGGCTCCAGGAGATCAATGTGGCCGGCCAGCGGCGGCGTACAAAGGGCTCCAGAGCAATGTAGAGAAGCCAAATGAAGCAGAACCAGGCAGCGCCCAAGACCAACGCCACAAAGAAGAGCCAGGTTTCGTAGGTACCCAGGACGTGATGTGCGCCAAAGAACACCGCTACCAACCACGCGGCAAAAACAAAAATGGCCAGCCGAAAAGCACCTCGGCGATCACCCCGGCCAAGGTGCAGATTCCTTCGAGCGAGCATCGCGCCAGCCACCACCGATGCCAGGAACAAAACGGTAAGAATCATCCCAAACACCGTCTCGCCGACTGTCGGCTGATACATCTGCATGCGGTCGGGACGGGTCCAAGGGCCGATCAACTCGAAGTAGACGGGCTTGCCCCGGTAGGCTGCCGCCTCAATCCGCATCGGGATATTGGGGCGCTCGGCCAGCGCCCCGGTCCAGGCAGCGCGCGCGTCGCTATACATAGGAGGCGTCCAGGTTGGCTGTGCGGGCGCCCACTTGGAAGGATCGAGCCCGGCAGCAGCGAAAAGCGGCGCCCAGTCCGGTGGCGGCGCAGCGCCTAACGGCTCCTCAACTTGCGGAGGCACTACGATCAGCTGCGTCAGGTTCCCCCGCGGAGTGAGTCTGAGCAGCGTCATCCCAGACGCCTCCATCGGCGGGTCGAAGGTCATAACGAATCCCAATACAGGTGCAAAGGAAAAGACGTAGTGAGCCTCCAGCGGCAGGGGGCTGCCTCGATACCAAAACTCGAACGCCCCGGTCTCAAGGTGGTCCCAGCGCGTCTTCGACTTGTCGTGTTCCGCGATGTAGCTGAGAAACTCTTTCCCCTCGTAGAATCCCTCGTCGAACCCCACCGCCGTGTCCACCGGCGGCGCGGAGTAGCCGACACTCTGCAGAATATCCCGCGCGTGTCCGGCAAGCTCCTCCGGTGGTTTTTCGAGCGGCACCCGCCGGTAGAGCGCGGATTGTGCACTCAACAGAATTCCCGCAGTGACGGACAGAATGACTCCTGCCAGCAGAATCCAGGCCACGAGGGGACGCAGACCCTCGGTTTCTCCAGATGCGGCAACCATCTCCGGTGACGGCGTTTCCCCTGCCGCGAGCGCGGCGGCCAACGGATCGCCTCCGGGAAATGCGGCCGCGACCTGCCGTACTGAAGGCGGCCGAAGCGCGGGATCTTTTTGCAAACAGCGTAAAATCGCGCTTTCCACAACCGGATCCATGTCCTTAATCACCGACGACGGAGTCCTGGGAGAAGACTCGAGATGCGCCCGCCGCCACTCTATGGGAGTGGTTGCCTGATAAGGCAGCCGTCCCGTGAAGAGTTCATACAAGACGAGCCCCAGCGAGTAAATATCACTGCGCACGCTGGCTTCACCTTTTCCAATTTGCTCTGGAGCCATATAGGCCGGCGTACCCGCAGTCTCGCTTCGGCCGAGGGCATCGTCGCTGCTGAGGGCGAGGCCGAAGTCGGTGATGCGCACACGGCCTCGTCCGTCGAGCATGATGTTGGCGGGCTTCAGATCGCGATGCAGCAGTCCGCAATCGTGGGCGGCAGCAAGGCCCGCGCATATCTGGTGTGCTGTCTCCAGAGCCTTGTCGGCGGGCAGGCGGCCGATGCGGCGCAGCAAGGACGCAAGATCCTCGCCGTCGATGTACTCCATGGTTAGAAAATGCTGTCCGTTCACTTCACCGATATCGTAGACGCGACAAACGTTGGGATGCGAAATCTGGCGTGCGTTTCGTACTTCGGCGTGAAATCCAGCCAGAGCGGCAGCATCGTTCTGGAGTGCAGCGGGAAGAAACTTGAGGGCTACAACATTCCCGAGCTTGAGATCCTCAGCGCGATAGACTTCGCCCATGCCGCCGCGCCCCAGCGGAGCGACGATCCGGTACCGCTCGACAAGAACCGTGCCCGGCGAGAATCCCCCGCTTCTTGGCGGGCGCGAACTTGGGGGAGCAGCTGGCTTGGGCGCAACAGCATCTTTATACGGTTCCAGGGTCGGCGTTTCGAGGATGGGTACAGCGTGTCCGCATGAGGAGCACAAGTTCGCATTCTGAGAACATGCGGCGCCACAGTTGGAGCAGGTGATCATGCGAAGATATTAACCCCTTCAAATGCTTAGGAAGCGAAGCCTGAGCGATCGAATAGACATCCTAAATCAGGAAACGCGGACATTCGGTCGTAGGATCCGCCACTGCCCCAAGTGTACTGGTGACCTGGGTCTGAAGCCCACTTCACCGGCAGTAGGAGACTCCATTCTGACTTCCTGCCGATCATCACTGGCAATCCAGAAGTAATTCTCAACTCTTGACAACAGGCCAAAGCGCGTTTCGAGGGCAGGCTCTCATCGGATTGTCCGCCAAGAGTGACGCCTTTTGCTCTCAACGAGTGAAATGCCAAGTTCTCAACAATTGAGGGCTCAATCTCCGCATAGTCTGTAGTCCAATTTCGGAGATCCTTGGAATCCTCCCTCTTCGCAGCTGTGGGATCAATCTTGGTTTGCCGCTCCCTTCAAGGAGCTACCGGTCTAGAAG
>Ga0182015_10003247_pt1 | contig 18449 bp, 18 predicted proteins | sample 712P3MmetaG_FD_120478 | JGI IMG/M metagenome (GOLD analysis project Ga0182015, IMG submission 120478) | Permafrost microbial communities from Stordalen Mire, Sweden - 712P3M metaG | ecosystem: Environmental > Terrestrial > Soil > Wetlands > Permafrost | place: Sweden: Stordalen | collected...
AGCGCCTGGGGCAGCAGCGCGGGCGGCGAGGGCACCGGCTCCGGCTGCTCAGCCGATGATGCCAAGCCCGCCTGGCAGACCGACACCGGCTGCGCGCTGCGGACCGACAACGATGTCGCCGCCGACGCCGACCCGAACACCGGCGTCGCGATCTACGACAGCTACGACCAGGGCGGCTGGCTGGAGGTCGGCGGCACGAGCGTGGCGTCGCCGATCATCGCCTCGGTATTCGCGCTGGCAGGGCCGCCGGCCTCGGGCAGCTACCCGTCGTCCTATCCCTATGCCCACACCAGCAGCCTCTTCGACGTCACGTCCGGCGCCGACGGCAGCTGCGGCGGCAGCTACCTGTGCACCGCCCAGGCCGGTTACGACGGGCCGACCGGATGGGGTACCCCGGACGGCACGGCCGCCTTCGCCAGTGGCGCGACGACCGGAAACACGATCACGGTGACCAATCCCGGCAGCCAGGCCGGCCAGGTAGGCGCGGGGGCCAGCCTGCAGATCAGCGCGTCCGACTCGGCTTCCGGCCAGACGCTGACGTACCGCGCGACCGGGCTGCCGGCCGGCCTGAGTATCAGCTCATCCACCGGCCTGATCACGGGCACTCCGACCACCACCGGCGCCGGCAGCGTGACGGTCACGGCGACGGACACCACGCAGGCGTCTGGATCGGCATCGTTCACCTGGACGATCAGCGCCAGCACCAGCGGCTGCACCGCGGCGCAGGTGCTGGGCAACCCGGGTTTCGAGACCGGCGCGATCGCGCCCTGGACGTCCACCGCGGGCGTGCTGAACAAGGCGGCCAGTGGCCGGCCCGCGCACTCCGGGTCGTGGCTGGCGCGGCTGGACGGCTACCGCGGCGCCCACACCGACACCCTCGCCCAGACCGTCACGATCCCGTCCGGCTGCCAGCACGCGACCTTCTCGTTCTGGCTGGACATCCAGACCGACGACCCCACCGGGCCGGCCTCCGACACCCTCGCCGTGCAGGTCCTCAGCACCAAGGGCACTGTGCTCGGCACGCTGGCGACTTACTCCAACCAGGGCAGCACCGGGTACAGCCAGCATTCCTTCTCGCTGGCCCCCTACATCGGCCAGAAGATCACCCTGAAGTTCACCGGGAAGGAGACCATCGCCGGGCATGTCACCAGCTTCCTCGTGGATGACAACGCACTGAACGTCTCGTGACCCGGCGCCGTTCGCGGTCCGCGGAAACGCCGTTCAGCTAGCGTTTCCGGCGGCATTCAGCTGGCATCCCCCGGCGGGCCAGGTGCTGCCTGCGGGCCGAGGGCTGCTTCCAGGAAGGCCAGGATGTCGGTGCCGACGGCGATCGCCTTGGCAGTCGGCTTGCCGGCCCCGTGACCGGCCCCGGTCTCGACCCGGAGCAGGATCGGCGCGTCGCCGCCCTGGGCGGCCTGCAGCGTGGCGGCGAACTTCAGCGAGTGGCCGGGCACCACCCGGTCGTCGTGATCACCGGTGAGCAGGATCGTCGGCGGGTAGTGCGTGCCGGGCCGCACGTTGTGCAGCGGCGAGTACGCCCGCAGCCAGCGGTACTGCTCCGGGTTGCCGGGGTCGCCAAGCTCGCTCATCCAGGCCCAGCCGATAGTGAATTTGTGAAACCGCAGCATGTCGAAGACCCCGACCTCGGCGACGCAGGCGCCGAACAGGGCGGGCTGCTGGGTCATGCACGCGCCGACCAGGAGCCCGCCGTTGGAGCCGCCCATGATCGCGGTGCGGTCCGGGCGTGACCAGCCGGATGCCGTCAGCCATCTCGCGCAGCCGCAGAAGTCGTCGAAGACGTTCTGCTTGCGGTCCAGCCGGCCGGCCTCGTGCCAGGCCTTGCCGTACTCGCCGCCGCCGCGCAGGTTAGCCACCGCGAGCAGGCCGCCGCGCTCCAGCCATACCGCCCGCAGCGCGGAGAACACCGGCGTGAGCGCGACGTCGAAACCGCCGTACGCGTATAGCAGCGCGGGCACGTCCCCGGTGGCCGCCAGGTCCCGGCGCCGGGTGACGAACATGGGGACCGGGGTGCCGTCGGCCGACGGCGCGTACACCTGCTCGGTGATGAACGCGGCGGGATCGATCCGCGCGCTGGACGGCCGGATGAGCCTGGTCTGTCCGGTCGCCAGGTCATGCGACCAGAGCTGGCCCGATTCGGTGAACGAGACGACCTGGAAGTGCACCAGGTCGCTGCCGGGACGGCCTTCGATGCCATCTTCGCTGTTATTGCTGCCGGCCAGCGAGGCGATGCCCGGAACCGGGATGTCGCGCACGTAGGTGCCGTCGAGCGCATGCACGCGCAGCACCGAGTGCGCGTCGCGCAGGTAGTGGCAGACGAAGCTGCCGCCGAAGAAGTACGCCGCCGCGATCGTCTCCGCGGCCTCCGGGATGATTTCCCGCCAGTCCGGCCGGCCGGGCCGGTCAAGGTCGGCGGCGACCAGCCGCTGCCGCTCGGCGTCATGGTCGGTGAGCAGGTAGAAGGTCGTCCCCGCGCTGGTGACCACGATGGCCTTGCTGGCGAAGTCCGGGACAAGCGGCCGCGGGACGGCATCCGGATCCGCCAGGTCAAGGACGTGCACCTGATTCTCGCTCGATCCCCGTTCGATCGAGATGATCAGGTAACGGCCGTCGTCGCTGACCTGCACCCACGGCATCCAGTCCGGCTCTGCCGCGGCGAAAACCAGCTCATCGTCGCGCTGCTGCGTGCCGATGCGGTGGAAGAAGATCCTCAGCGCCTGGTTCGCCTCAAGGTATTCGGCACCCGGGGTAGCCGGCTCTATCGCGCCGTAGTAGAAGCCCGAGTCGTCCTTGCGCCACACCGCCTCGCAGAACTTCGACCACTCGATCACGTCGTCGAGGTCTGCGCCCGTCGTCACGTCGCGGACCCGCCAGGTCTGCCAGTCCGAGCCCATGGCGCTGGTCGCGTAGGCCAGCAGCGTGCCGTCACCGCTGACGTTGATCTCGCCGACGGCGACGGTGCCGTCCTCCGACAGGGCATTGGGGTCGAGCAGCAGCCGCCCATCCGCGTCCGGCGCGTCCATGACATACAGCGCGGGCTGGGCGGCCAGGCCCGGGTTGCGGGTCTGGAACCAGCGGCCGCCCCGCTCGAACGGCACCCCGTATTTCGGGTAGTTCCAGAGTTCCGTCAGGCGGGCCCGGATCTCCTCGCGGGCCGGAACGGCCGCCAGGAACGCCTCGTTCACCTCATTTTGCGCCTTGATCCATCCGGCCACCTCCGGATCCTCGGTCACCTCAAGCCACCGGTAGGGATCACCGACAAGCTCGCCGTGATAGTCGTCAGCATCGGTGCCCAGCCGGGCTGCCGGGTAAGTACGCATGGTCAGGCCAATCCTCGCAGCGATGTCCCGGCCAGCCTACGGAACCACCGCGGCGAGGGCTCCGGCCGCCGCGATGCCCGCGGCGAGGGCAGCGCCGTGGATGTTGGCCAGCGCCATCAGGATGACCGCCTCGGCTACGCCGCCGGCCGCGACGATCCGGGCGGCCGGCCAGCCCCCGCGGCCGCATCCGGGTCACCGCGGGGATGCCCGCCGCGAAAATCACTACCGCTGCCCAGCTGCCCCCGTGGCTCACGGTGGCGGCGAGCGCGCCGAGCCAGCACGCCGCGGCGAGCGGCGCTGGCCACGGCGCCGGCACCGCGCCGGTGAGCGTGACGAGGATGAGGCCGCTGGCGGGGGTCATTGAGCCGGTCAGCAGGGCCGATGCGGGCAAGTCACCGTGACCTCGGCCTGGCACGGCAACGAGGCCTGCCTGGAATGCTATGCGGGCAGGGCGGATCGTCGCGAAGGTCCGGTGATCATCTGGCAGGCGAATCTCGCTGCCGCTGCGTTCGGCGCCTATGGCACAGTCCTGATTGTGCCGTTGGACGATCTGCCGGACTGGTTGCCGGCCTGGTGCCTGGACCATCTGGGTGGCGAACCCTCCGACGTGCTGTTCCAGCTGCAACAGATCTCGATGGTGTTCGGTCTGCGGTTGGCCGGTGGTACGGACGTGGTGGTCAAGGCGCGCGCCGATGACGGCCGGGCCGTGTCGTGTGTCGCGGCGCAGGCCCGGCTGGCCGGGCGCGGGTTTCCCTGTGCCCGGCCACTCACGCCGGTGGCCGGTGTCGGTTCGCTGGCTGTGCACGCGGAAGAGTTCCGGCCCGGCGGCGAGGTGTTGCACGGGGACTCGCCGGACGTGGCCGCGTGCTACGCGGAGGTGTTCTCCCGGCTGATGGCCGAACTGGCCGGCGTGACCGTCGCGCCGCCGCTGCCGAATCCGCCCTGGGTGCGCTGGGACCACACCGATTCCGGGGTGTGGCCGGCGATCGGCTTCCTCGATAACCGGGACCAGAGCGTCGTGCCCGCGTACGTCGCTGACACGGCCGAGCGGGCCCGGCGGCGGATACTGGCCGCCGGCCTGCCGTGCGTGCTGGGCTACGCCGACTTCGAGGCGCAGAACCTGCGGTGGCACGGCCGGGAGGTGTGGGCGGTGCACGACTGGGACAGCCTGGCGTGGCAACCGGAGGCGGCGCTGGCGGGAGCGGCGAGCGGGTCTTTCGCCAGTGCCGGGCCGCCCGCGCTGGCGCCGATCGAAAGCTCCGAGGCGTTCCTGGTGGCTTACCAGGACATTCGCGGGCGCATGTTCACGGCCGTGGAGCAGGAGATCGCGTGGGCGGCCAGCCTGTGGATGGCGGCGTACAACGCCCGAGAGGAAGCACTACACGGCGACACCACGGTGTGCGGCGATGCGCTCCGGGCACAAGCAGCCGAACGCCTCCGCCGGGCTAATGCCTAGCACCAGCATGCGGGTCCAGCGAACGCCTGCCCCGCAGGAACGTCCGGGCACTGGCCGGGCTGAAAGGCTACGTCGCCAACCTCGCCGCCTGCCCTGACGGCACACCCGTCACCGACGACTTCGTGATCGGTGCCGGCCCCCGGCTCAACTAACTGCGCACTAATCTGAGCCAACTCCGGACCACGCCGCGCTATGACGCACCGGCCAGCGCCCCGGGCTGGCTGGCCGGCCCGCTTGCGTGCCGTCAACCTGTGCTCCCGCCGACGGACCCGGCGCCGGCCAGCACCCCGGCGAGGCGCTCCGCGAAGTCCGCCGGATCAGTCGCGTAGCCCGCGTGGCCGCCGGGGAACTCCGCTGTCTCGCTGCCGAGGCGCGCGGCCAGCACGGTGGCCGGCCGGCCGGGAAGCAGCGTGGCCGATTCGCGGCCAGTGCCCAGGATGATCCGGTCGCTGACGGCCTGCAGCGCGCCGATGTCCGGAACGAAGCTGCTGAACTGCCGGAGCTCATGGGCGAGGAAGAAGTCCGTGTTCGCTTGCATCCGGTCGATCGTGGCGTGCATCCGGCGGATCATGGCAACTGCCTCGGCCGGCCGCCGGCCGCCGCCGGGCGGGCCCGGGCGGCCCTGACCGCCGGGGCCGTCCATGCCGATACCGCCGGCGAACTTAGCCATGGCCGGGCCGGCGCCCGCTCGCAGGTAGGTCTCGTGCACATCGTCGATGAACGCGCGGGCGCGGGCCGCGTCCGGCAGCAGCCGCACGAGCGGCGGCTCGTGCGCGACGAGCAGCCGGACCTGCCCCGGATGGCGGGCGGCGAGTTCGAGCCCGGCGACAGCGCCGGAACTGCTGCCGAAGATGAACGCGGCTTCCGGCGTCAGCCGCGCCAGTAGCCGGCTGGCGTCCTCGCCGTGGATCTCGGCCCGCTGATCCTCCGGCGGCCCGGCGAGCTGGCTGCGGGAACGGCCGCGCGGATCGAAGGAGATCACCGTGAAGCTGCCCGCCAGCGGGCCGGCCACGCCGTCGAAGATCCCGGCGTCACAGCCGCCGCCGGGGATCATCAGCAGCGGCGGGCCCGATCCGCGCATCTCGTAGTAGAGGGTCGCTCCGTCGACGCTCAGGGTGCCGGTCACCGGGACGTTCATCGCTGGCTCCTTCCTCGACCAGGCTCGCATATCGCCGGGCGGCCGGCTCCCGGTGACGGTGCCGCGGTCAGTGCAGCACCTTGCGCCGGAACAGGTACACGGCCGCGGGCGCGAACACCGCGATCAGCGCCACCGACCACAAGACGACGGCGAGCTCGGGGTGCTGCATCGGCCAGGCCTGGACGGCAGCCGCCGGGTTGGTGCCGCCGAACAGGTCACGGCAGGCCGCGGCGACCGCGCTCATCGGGTTCCAGTTGGCGAAGTTCCGCAGCCAGTCCGGCATGCCCTGGGTGGGCACGAACGCGTTGGAGACGAACGACAGCGGCAGGAAGATGATGAAGCCCAGCGCCTGCGCTGCCTCCGGGCTGCGCAGCAGCATGCCGGCGCAGGCGCCTGCCCAGGTCATCGCGAAGGCGAAGAGCACGCAGAGCCCGAACGCCGCGAGGGCGTCGGCGGCGCCGTCGTGGATGCGCCAGCCGACCGCCAGCCCGGTGACGACGAGCACCGCGATGCCGATGACCTGGGTGCCGAGATCAGCCAGCGCCCGGCCGGCCAGCACCGCCGCACGCGACATGGGCAGCGACCGGAAGCGGTCGATCAGCCCGCTGGACATGTCGGTGGTGAGCCCGACTGCGGTGCCCGGCGCGCTGCCGGCCATGGTCATGCCGAACATGCCGCTGATCAGGTACTGGTGATAGCTGCCGCCGCCGGCCAGGTGAATGGCCGAGCCGAAGATATAGGTGAACAGCAGGACGAAGATGACCGGCTGGATCGTGACGTCGGCGAGCTGCTCGGGCTCGCGCGCGATCCGCGCGATGCTGCGCCGGGCCAGCACCCAGGTGTTCTTGACTGCCCACCAGCCGCGGGACAGCAGCGGCTCGTCGGTCACGCCGGAAACGGGGATGGACAAGCTGGTCATGCCGGGTCCCTTTCGCTCGGTGCGGACTCGCCTGTCCCGGCGGCATGGCCGGTCAGGAAGAGGAAGACGTCGTCGAGGGAGGGATGCCGGACATTGAGATCGTCAATGAGCACGCCCGCCGCATCGAGGTCGCGGACGATCGCCGCCAGCTGGCGGGCGCCGCTGGTCACCGGGGCCTCCACGGTGCGCGCCACCGGATCAGCGTCCGGCGGCGCGTCCGCATGCGCTGCCAGCACGTCCACCGCGGCTCCCAGGTCCGACCCGGCGGCCACAGTCAGCTGGACGCGCTCACCGCCGAGCTTGGCCTTGAGCTGCCCGGAGGTTCCCTCGGCAATAACCCGGCCCTGGTCGACGACCGCGATCCGGTCCGCCAGCTGGTCGGCCTCGTCCAGGTGCTGGGTGGTGAGCAGGACCGTCGTGCCATCGGCCGCCAGGTCCCGGACCGCGTCCCAGGTGACCAGCCGGCTCCGCGGGTCAAGGCCGGTCGTCGGCTCGTCCAGGAACAGGATGCGCGGGCGGCCGACCAGGCTCGCGGCCAGGTCAAGGCGGCGGCGCATGCCGCCCGAGTAGGTCTTCACGCCCCGGTCCGCCGCGTCGGCCAGGTCGAACCTGGCCAGCAGCTCGCTGGCCCGCTGCCGGGCCTGCCGGCCGGACAGCCTGCCGAGCTGGCCGACCATCACGAGGTTGGCGCGGCCGGTCAGGCACTCGTCGAGCGCCGCGTACTGCCCGGTCAGGCCGATCTGCCGGCGCACCTGGGCGGCATGCGTCAGCACGTCAAAGCCGGCCACCCGGGCGGTGCCCTGGTCCGGGCGCAGCAGCGTGGTGAGGACCCGCACCGCGGTTGTCTTGCCGGCCCCGTTCGGCCCGAGCATACCCAGGATCGAGCCGGCCTCGACCTCCAGGTCGAGGCCCGCCAGCGCACGGGTGCGCCCGTAGGCCTTCGCCAGGCCCCTGGCCTCAATGGCGAGGGACTCACTCATCGCAATCCTCCTCCAGTACGGTGTACGAGTTACTTCCCGTACACCGTACTAGCACGTACGATGTACGAGAGTCAAGCCGAGAACGACGGACCGGACAGAGCACGGACAGGGCACGGACGGAGCACGGATGGAGAACCCGGATGACCTCTGGCCGCCGTTCGGCCCGCAGGGCGCCGGGCAGGCCCGGCACCAGCAGGCTCGCGGCGCGCAAGCTCGCGGCGCGCAGGCTCGCGGCCAGCTGCCGCGTGATCAGCGCGGCCGCGCCCGGGGCCGGGTCGCGCCCGCCCTGTCCCGCGGCGAGATCGTCGACGCCGCTATCGCCGTCGCCGACGCCGAGGGAGCCGGCGCGATCAGCATGCGGCGGATCGCCCAGGTACTCCGGTCCGGCACGATGTCGCTGTACTGGCACGTGGCGAGCAAGGAGCACCTGCTCGACCTCATGCTGGACACGGTGGTCGGCGAGATCACGATCCCGGATCCGGCCGGGGACTGGCGGTCGTTCCTGCAGGCGACGGCGCGCGAGAACCGGGCAGTCCTGCTGCGGCACCGCTGGGTGATGGACTTCATCGGCGGCCGTCCGCCGCTGGGGCCGAACACGATACTCAACCTCGAGCACTCACTGGCCGCGCTGGAGAGCTTGCAGCTCGATACCGCCACCGCGATGAACATCCTGATGACGGTCAGCACCTACGTCATGGGAGCGGCGCTCAGGGAACTGCGCGAGATGCGGGGGCAGCGGGACCTGGAGCAGAGCGGCTTCGACCAGGCCCAGGCCATCGCGGGCATGACCGTGTGGCGCAAGCGGCTTGAGGCGGACGGCCGCTTCTCGCACTTCCTGGCGATCATCGAGGACGACATCGATCCGGACGCCGAGGAGACCAGGGGCGAGCGGTTCGAATTCGGCCTCGACTGCGTGCTGGACGGCATCGCCGTGCAGGTTCAGCGCAGGCCGCGCGGCGCGGCGGACCAGCCGGGCGACACCCGTGCACAGTCGGGCAGAGCTGGGTGAACGAGCGAGGTGACCTGATCATCCGGGCTTCCCGGGTCATCACCGGCGGTGCGGAGACCGCCTGCAGCATCGTGATCACCGGCGGGTGCATCGCGGCGGTCATGCCGCTGGCCGGCCACTGGCTCGACGATCTCCGCGAGGAACCGGGTTCCCTCCGCCCCGGCGGGATGCCGGACGGGGCCATCCGCATCCTCACCGCGATGCTGGCGGGCCCGCCTGCGGATTCGCCCGGATAGACGGGCTTGCTGACGCGACCCGGCTGGCGTCGCGGGCTCAGCTGCCCTGGCCGGCGGCCAGCGGCTGCTCCGGCCAGAACGGCCACTCCTCGAACTCCGCGCAGCGCCCGTCCGGGGTGAACCGGATCACCCACAGGTCGCGGTATTCCTGCTGGACGGGGTTCCCGTACCAGACCCCGGCCCGCAGCACCGCGACGTCGCCGCTGGCAGCAACGAGATCGCATTCCATCCGGAACACCTCGTCCGGCCCCTCGCGCTCCGTTTCCCACATCCGCGCGATCGCCGGCAGCCCGGTGACCGGGTCGCTGTAAGGTGACTGGCGGTAGATCGCGTCCGGCGTGAAGAGGGCGGCCAGCGCCTGCGTCCCGGCCGCCCGCCAGGCGCGCTCGTATGCGGCGGCCCAGCTCATGATCTGATCGGCGTTCACGGCAAGCCACCCTACGGTCCGGCGGGGCGCCGCGCGGCGGCCATGCCGCAGGACGCGGGGTGGCCATGCCGCCGGGCCGGCAATTACCACCGCACCCTGAGCACCTACCTGAACACGCTGCTGGCCTGCGGGTACGCCCTGACGGCTGTCGACGAACCGGCCGCCGGCGACCTCCTCGCCGCGCACCAGCCGGTCTACTCGGCGGTGCCCATCTTCTTCGCGGCCCGGGCCGTCCAGCCCTGACGGGCCGCCCGGCGCGGATGGGCACACGACTCGGACGGGCCAGTAGAAACGCGGACTTCCGTCACCGAGCCCGCGGCGGCGGCGCCGGGGGCCACGTTTTCCGCGAGTCCTCGATGGGACTCATCAGGCCCACCGGATTGCCGTCGGGATCCTCCACGATCGCGTACCTGGCGCCCCAGAACGCGTCATAAGGCGGCTGCCGCCCGGCATGTCCCGCGGCGGTGATCTTCGCATAGGCCGCGTCCACTGCCGCCCGGGCCGGCAGCGCCACCCCGAGCACGATGCTGCCGCCCGTGTTTCCCGGCCAGCCGGAATCCCACATCGCGACGGAACTCCCGTCGTCGAACTCCACCACCAGGCCGTTCGCCAGCGGCAGCTCGACATGCGATGCGCCAGGCTCGGCGTCGATAACGAAGCCGAGGCTGCGGTAGAAGGCCAGCGTCGCGTCCATGTCGCCGACGATCACGTTCAGCTGGCTCAGCACTGGCTGATCGGTCACCAACGCCTCCTCTTCGATACCCGATGCCGGGGCGACGGCGTCGCCCCGGCCACTGATGCAGGCTGCTGGCATGGTCTTCCCCGGCAACGAGCCCGCCACGCCAGCCGCTGCCGGCGCCCTTGCTGCCGTGTACGGCAATATAACGGCCGTTACCAGCGGGCTCGGCGAGGCAGCGCTGATGCTGCCGGCCGCGCCGTCCGGGCGGGCATAACGGACTTACGTCGCGCGGTGCGGCGCAGGTCAGGGCAGCGATCGGACCGAACTGGCGATATTGAGAGCATCCAGCCGCGTGATGGTGTTGGATGAGGCTGGTTGCAGCAAGAAAATTTTCGTGCATGTGACAGCGTCTGCCACGCCGGCAGAAGGCTCCGGGTACATCCGCAGCCTGGCCATCAGTTAAAATGGCACGTTGCCACAGCAACCCGGGATCCTCATCCGTGGAACCCGGAGATCATTCATGTAGGAGAGAGTGCATGCCTCAGGGCACCGTGAAGTGGTTCAACGCCGACAAGGGCTATGGTTTCATCGCCCCCGACGATGGCACCGCCGACGTCTTTGTTCACCACTCCGCGATCCAGGCTGACGGGTTCCGCAGTCTTCAGGAGAACCAGCGGGTCGAGTTCACCGCCGGCCAGGGCGCCAAGGGCCCGCAGGCTGAGCAGGTCCGCCCGCTCTGATCCTGGCCGCACGATTGTGACGGGCCGCTTCCGGGCGGGCCGTCAGGACGGGTGGGGGTGACCCGGATCGGGTCACCCCCGCTCTGGCTTATGCAGGCTCCGGCTAGCGCCTGGCGATCCACGGTCGCCAGCCTTGCCGTTTGCCTCGCCAGTTCTTCCGGCTTGCCAGTTCGTCTCGGCTTGCCAGTTAGTTCGTTCGTTTCGGCTCGCCGCCGAGTCCGGTCCTCCGGCCAGCACGCCTGGCTTCAGGCCTCTGGCCAGCACGCCTGGCTTTAGCGAGCGCGATCGCGGAATGCCCTGGCCTTAGCCCGGTTGCCGCACACCGCCATCGAGCACCAGGCCCGTGATCTGTTCCGGGACTGGTCATAGTAGGCCCGCCGGCAGCCAGGATCCCTGCATGCCTTCAGCCGGTTCCACGTTCCGCCGGCCACCGACTCCGCGACGGCCGCCAGCATCAGGGCAAGCACGCTATCCGCCGTGCCCCGGTAGAGCGGCCGCAGGCGCGGCGGCCGGCTGGCTATGTCCAGCACCAGTGGCAGGCGCCGGGCCAGCCCGGCGACCTCAGCCAGAGCGGATCCGCCGGGGCCGCGCGCTGGGCGGCTGCCGCCGCGTGCATGATCAGCCGCGCCGGGCCCGGTGTTATTCGCCGCGATAAGCGCCCGCAGCCCTTCGCGCATCCGCAGCGCCCGATGGTGCTCATCGATGGTGACCAGCACTCCGGCAGGCAGCAGATCCCGGTGCCGCAGCCACCCGGCCAGCAGGGCGGGCGTGGCGATCTCGTCCGCGGCGGACGCCACCTTCCGGGTGTTGATAAATCCTTCCACCCATCGCAGCGAGCCCGGCGCGGACGGGACGGGTGGTACGGGCGCCTCCCCGTCATGATCGGGCATGTCCCTCCCAGACGATCATCGCGATAACGCATTCAGCCACTAGCTCGCCCGGTGGGCCCTTACTGGTGTTCGCTAGACGAAGGTTACGCCAGGGCCGCGCCACCAGCATTGCCGGCGCAGGCAGGCACACCGCGCCGCCACTGCCCGCTGGCCCGGCTGCTGCCACAGCATCGTTGCGGCACGCTGCGGCGAAAGCGATGATGTCATTAAATGTACTTATCATGAGTATTTTATTGTTATGCCGGAAATAGTCGCTTGCGCCTACCCATAAAAGCATCTCTATCACCTTATAGAGTGTTAACTATTACGAATAGCCGTATATCACTACCGACAAATCAACGATGCCGGATTGCTTCCGTGAAATTGCACGCGAGACGAGCCCAGCCGTGCTATATCTCTCTGTGTAATCAGGAGGGAGCGCTGCGTTGGCTAAGACGGCTGCGGATGCTGGTGCTGCCTCGTTACGGAGCGAGGCGGCGTGACCGGCATATCGACTGGTGCCACACGTCAGGCCAGGCACGGAAGAAAGCCGCAGCGATCTCCGCTGGAGGGCGCTGCCGGCCACCTCCCCGGCCCCGCGCTGCGGCTGCTGATCGGCGTATCGGTCTACCGCGAGCCCGCCGGGCGCAATGCACTGCTCTTCCAGGTTGGCCAGGAATGCACGGCCGCCGCGCCCGGGCCCACGGTGCAAGGCCCTGCGCCGCCCTACCACGCCCCGGCCGACCTCGCCGAGCTGGTCGCCGAATGCGAGGACGCGGGCCTGCTGGTGGTGCCGGAGATCCCCCGCGGGCACGTCCCGGCACAAGGCGACATCCCGCCGGTGTTCGTCGACCGGCGGACGGCGGGCATACTGCACCGCGACCTGCTGGCCGCCGGGCTTGGCGGCCAGCTCACCAGCGCGCACCGGCGCGCTGCCGGGTACTGGCAGTGGCGGGCTGCCGCCTGGCCGCAAGACCGGTACGCGGACCTGCACGACCTGCTGGAGGGGCGCCACCACCTGCACGAGGCGGGTGACAATGACCAGGCCGGGGCTCTCACCGAGGTCGTGTGCGCGCAGCTGCACGCCTGGGGCGAGCTTGATCACGAGGCCGCGCTCATCCAGGAGACGCTCGCGTGGCTCCCCGCCCGCTCGCCGCTGCGCGCGGCCTGGATCCAGGAGATCGGCAAGATCGCCCAGGTCCGGGGCAATAACGTCGAGGCTGAGCGCCGCTACCAGCAGTCCCTGGAGATATCAGCCAGTCTCGGGGATGCGGCCGCCGTGTCCCGCAGCCAGCATCGCCTCGGCATCCTGGCTCAGGCCAGGGGCGACTACGCCGAGGCGGAACAGCTCTACCAGCAGTCCCTCGACCTGGCCAGGGAGCCTGCGGACGACGCCGCGGCGGACTCCGGCGGAGCCGGTGACAGTGCAGTGCCCGGCAGCCGGCCGCACGCCACCGAGGCAGGCGACGGCCAGCCCGGCGAGGTCATCCTGCTGCGGGCCGGCCGCGGCAAGCTGCCCGGAGCGCGGAGCCCCGGACGCCGCAGCAGGCGGCGCACCGAAATGCTGTGCCTGACCGGGACTGCCCTGGCTGCCGCCGTTGTGCTGGTGGCGCTGCCCGCGGCCGGCTTCACCAGGTTCCTGTCCCCCGGCAGCAGCGCGGCATCGGCCGTTCCCGCCGCAGCCAGCTCCACCAGCGCGTCGGCCGTCCGGCAGCAGGCGGCTACCTGGGTTGCCCGGCAGCTCGGCCGCAGTGCCGTTGTCTCGTGCGACCCGGCCATGTGCGCCGCGCTGCGGGCGCAGGGCCTGCCCGCCGGGAATCTCCTCATGCTGGGCCCGTCGTCGGAGGATCCGCTCGGCTCGGACGTGGTGGTAGCCACCGCGGCCGTCCGGAACCAGTTCGGCAGCCGCCTCACCGGGGTGTACGCGCCGCTGGTGGCGGCGGCCTTCGGGCCCGGCAAGGCAGCCATCCAGATCCGGGTCGTCGCGCCCTACGGGGCACTGGCCTACCGGACCGCGCTGCGCGCCGACGTGCTGGCCCGCAAGGCCGCCGGCACCCAGCTGCTGCGCAACAAGGAGATCAGCGTCACGGCCGCGGCCAGGAAGCAGCTGGCCGCAGGGCAGGTGGACTCCCGGCTGCTCACGACGCTGGCCGCACTGGCTGCCCAGCGCCCGCTGGCCATCGTGGGCTTCGCCGACTCCGGTCCGGGCGCCAGCGCCGGGATACCGCTGCGCGCTGCCGAGATAGCAGCACCCGGCACCGTGCCCGGGACGGCCCGGGCCGGGCCTGGTAACGCCAGCTTCCTCCGTTCCGCGCTTGCTTTCCTGCGCGTGCAGCGCCCGCCCTACCTGGCCGCGAGCATGCTCACCGTCCGGCTCCCCGGCGGGCCGGACGTGGTGCGGGTGCAATTCGCCAGCCCGAGCCCGCTCGGACTGCTGACCGGCGGAAATGCCAGCGCCGATACCAGTCCCTAATCAGTGCCAATCCCGATGAAGGTTCACCCCCCCCAATAGCTCCGGGCTGGCCGATGATGCCCGCGCGGACAAGAAAGAGGAGTCATGACACTGCCCGCCAGGGCCTTTCGCATGGCCAGGCCACTCGCCGTGCTCGGTCTCTCGCTCGGCTTGCTGTGCTACGCCGTGCCCGCCGCGTCCGCTGCGTCCGCTGCGCCTGCTGCGTCCGCGCACACCGTTTCCGCATCGAAGGGCATCGGCTGGCTCCGGCTGGCCCACCTTTCCCCCAATACGCCGCCAGTGGACGTCTACCTGTATTCCTTCGGCAATGCGCACGCCATGATCGTCTTGAAGCACGTCGCCTACGGCACCGTCTCGGGCTACCAGAGCGTTAAGAGCGGCGATTACACGGTGGCCATGCGCTCGGCCGGCGCCCCGGCCAGGTCCAAGCCGGTCCTGTCCACCAGCGTCGACGTCGCCGCCGGGGACGCCTACACCGTCGCCGGAATGGGTCCGCTGTCGGGCCTGCGACTGCAGGTGATGCGGGACAGGCTCACCACCCCGCGGGGCAAGGCGCTGGTCCGGGTGATCCAGGCGTCACTGCAGCAGCACCAGGTCACCGTGACGGCCGGAAAGCAGGTCCTGGCGAACAAGGAGGCGTTCGCCAAGGTCAGCTCGTACCAGGTCGTCTCGCCCGGCACGTGGAACGTGCGGGCCGCCGGCGCCACCGAGAGTGCCGTCGCGAAGGTCACGCTTACCGCTGGCAGCATTCACACGTTTGTCGTCCTCGACCACCCCGGCCACCTGTGGATTACCAGCCTGGAAGACGCCGCCGGCAGCCGGGTCTTCCCTGAGGGCGGGGCAGCAACCGGGTTCGGCGGGACCGCGGCGCAAGCTGGCGCCTCGCCCGCGCCCTGGCTGGTGACGATCGCGGCTGGCCTGCTGCTGGCACTGGCCGGCGCCGCCCGGCTGCGCCGGCCCCGGCGCACCGCCCTCGTCGCGCGCGGCCGCGTGCGCTGACGGAGGCAGGTTCGGTGAAGATTCGCTCCGGCCGGACGGCAGCGGCGGCGATCCTTGCCTGCGGCATGCTCGCCGCCGGCGCCGGCGTGGCTGGCCTGATCATGGTCAGCCACACCGGTCACGGGGCAGTGCTGGCCGGGCCGCCGGTCGCGATACCGGCGCCGGCCGGCCGCCAGGCGGCCCCGCCGGAGACGGCCGCGATGCCGGGAACGGCGGTGGCCCGGCCGGTATCGCTGGTCATCCCGGCGATCGGCGTCCGGACCCGGCTGATCAGGCTCGGCGTCGCGCCAGGCGGCGGCCTCCAGGTGCCGTCGACCACGGCGGTGGCCGGCTGGTACACCCGCGGCCCGCGGCCGGGCGCCATCGGCCCGGCCATCATCGCTGGTCATATCGACTCCTACCGCGGGCCGGGCATCTTCTTCCGGCTGCACCAGATGCGCCCGCGGGAGCGGGTCTACGTGCGGCGGGCTGACGGGACGCTGGCCGTCTTCCGGGTGACCTGGGTGCGCACCTACCCCAAGGATCATTTCCCGACGGCGGAGGTATACGGCCCGGTCCCGGACGCCCAGTTACGCCTGATCACCTGCGGCGGCACCTTCGACCCGGCGCTCGGCTCCTACCTGAGCAACGTCGTCGTCTATGCCGTGGCGGTCCGCTGACACCGCCGTGCTTACCCGCTGACGCTGCCCTGGCAGCCCCGCTGACGACGCGCCCGACGGCATTCTGGCGCGTCGTCAGCGGGCAGGCATCCGGCCGGAACATAAGATCGGGCCGTCCGGCTTGACCGCAGATCTGGGAGGCACGTTGACCGCTCCGATGGATGCCGCCGACCCGGCTGCGGCCGCGCCGCAGGCCGAGGTCTACCGCGCCGCCCGGCAGGACAAGCCATGGGGCCACGAGCTGATCTTCGCCGCCCTCGACGGCAAGTACGCCGGCAAGATCATTCATGTCGAGACGGGCCACTCACTGAGCCTGCAGTACCACCGCGAGAAGGAAGAGACGATCAGCGTGCTGGCCGGCGACGCGCTCGTGCTGTACGGCCCGGCCGCTGACCGGCTGACCGAGCAGCGTTTCGGCCCGGGTGACACCATCCACCTGCCGCCGGGCGTGCTGCACCGGATCACGGCCGTCACCGACGTGACATTCGTCGAGTCGTCCACGGCAGCCCCCGGCTGGCGCGAGGACGTCGTCAGGCTCGAGGACGCCTACGGGCGGTCCGGCACCAGCGCGCCCTGAGCTCCGCCGCGGCGCCCGGGCCGGGACGGGCGCCTGTCGCCGGGGGAAGCATCACCCGGGCAAGCGGGAACATGCCAGCGGGAACATCTCGTCCTGCTGATAGGTTAGGGATCACAGCGGCACGTGTTGCCGCCACTCCCGCGGGCGAGCTGCCCGCGTGGTCGCTTCTGTGAGCAGTTCGCTTCCCGGTGAGCCCGAGGTTCGCCGCCGTCGCCGAGATCTCCTCCCGCTACGCGGCCCCGAACTGCTGATGGAGTTTTTTCATGCCCCAAAGTGCTGACCGACGCGCGGCGACGCCGCGCCGCCGTCCGGCCGATTCACGCCGCAGCGCCGCTGGTCCGCGCGGCCGTGGCGCCATGCCCCGCTACCGCGGCGAGGACGCCGCGAGGAACGGCCCCGCCGTCCGCCGCGACGGCAGGCTCACCAGCCGCCGCGATGACCAGGCCACCGAACTGGACCGCCAGCTGACCGCCGCCCTGGCGGTACCGCAGCCCGAGCCGACTACCTTCCGCGAGCTCGGCCTCGCCGCCCGGCTGGTCGACGCGCTGGCGGCGCGCGGTATCGACACGCCGTTCGCCATCCAGGCCCGCGCGCTGCCCGATGCCCTCGCGGGCCGGGACGTGCTCGGCCGCGCGCAGACCGGATCAGGCAAGACGCTTGCCTTCGGCCTGCCGATGCTCACCAGGCTCGCCGGGTCGCCCGGCAGCCGTCGCGACAAGGCCCCCCGCGGGCTGGTCCTGGTCCCCACCCGTGAACTCGCCCAGCAGGTAGCCGACGTCCTCGCGCCGCTCGGCCGCACCCTCGGCGTGAGCGTCACCACCGTGTACGGCGGCGCCTCGATAGGCCGCCAGATCGACCAGATCCGGCGCGGCGTCGACATCGTGGTGGCCACCCCCGGACGGCTGATCGACCTGATGGAGCGCAGCGCCGTGACGCTCGCCGAGATCGGCATCACCGTGCTCGACGAGGCCGATCACATGGCCGACCTGGGCTTCCTGCCCGCCGTCACCCGGATACTCGACGCCACCCCGGCCGGGACGCAGCGGATGCTGTTCTCCGCGACCCTGGACCGCGGCGTCGCCCAGCTGGTGCATACCTATCTCAGCGATCCCGCCGTGCACGCCGTCGCCCCCGAGGTGCTGGCCGGCGGCGTTGCCGAGCACCGCATGCTCGTGACGTCCGCGCAGGACAAGCTGCCGGTGGCGGCCGAGATCGCCGGGCGGCCGGCCAGGACGCTGTTCTTCGTCCGCACCAAGCACGGCGCGGACCGGCTGGCCAAGCAGTTCCGCCGGGAAGGCGTCGACGCTGTCGCCATCCACGGCAACCTGAACCAGAACCAGCGGCAACGAGCACTCGCCGCCTTCGCAGCCGGCCAGCCCCGCGTCCTGGTGGCCACCGATGTCGCCGCCCGCGGTATCCACGTCGACGACATCGAGCTTGTCGTGCACTTCGACCCGCCCAATGACCACAAGGACTACCTGCACCGGTCCGGGCGGACGGCGCGAGCCGGCGCCAGCGGCATGGTGATCGCGCTCGTCGACCACGCCCAGGCGCGCGACGTCGGCCGCATGCACGTTGCCGCCGGGGTAACCGCCATCCGGGACGACGTGCAGGCCGGGCATCACGTGGTCCGCCAGATCGCGACCTCGGGCACGCCGTTCGAGCCCGCGCCAGTCCCGCAGGCAGCGCGCCCGCAGCAGGCCGCATCCCGGCAGAATCCGCGCGGCGCGAGCCGTACCGGCACCGGACGTTCCGGCGGGAGCCGGTCCGGCGCGAGCTGGTCCGGGGCAAGCCGTTCCGGCACCGGCCGGCCCAGCGCCGCCCGTCATCCGCGCCAGGGCGACCAGCCGTGGCAGGCCGGCCGGGCCTCCTAGCGGAAGCTGAGCAAGCTGGCGTTGAGGGTCGGCTGAGCAGGCCTGCTCAGCCGGCCTCGCCGCCGGGTTCGCGAGC
>Ga0182015_10003248_pt1 | contig 18449 bp, 14 predicted proteins | sample 712P3MmetaG_FD_120478 | JGI IMG/M metagenome (GOLD analysis project Ga0182015, IMG submission 120478) | Permafrost microbial communities from Stordalen Mire, Sweden - 712P3M metaG | ecosystem: Environmental > Terrestrial > Soil > Wetlands > Permafrost | place: Sweden: Stordalen | collected...
AGCTCAGGGTAAACCGGACGTAAAGCCAGATCGCCTGCTGGATGATTTCCAGAGGGAACCGGTACCCCTTGTGGCTGATTTTCTTCATCCCCCTGGCTACTTGACCGCCAACGGGACCGCAAGTCCGAATCGGCGTGACAAGGCCGTTGAACAAGCACGGATTGCAGGAAACCGAGACATCCATCACCGGCAAGCTGGCGCGGGGGACATTTGCCGTGTCGTTCTTTTTGGCCTGCCTGGCGGCGCTGGAGTTGGAAGGGGTCAGCCTGGAGGATATTTGACTGGAACTTGCTCAGCCGTGTCTACAAGTTCGCAATTGTCTAGTTCCAAAACGCGCTTATGAATTCTACCGATCTGACCAATCACCGTTATTTTGTCCCATTGTTTCAGGATTTTGAGACGGTCAATCTGCAGTGTTCCCATGAAATAACATAAAATCTCGGCGTAATCGAACCACGTTTGCGGTTTAGCTGTTTTTTCGAATGAAACTTGCACAAAATGCCCGCTGAAAGCCCCAACGTTTCGCACAGTTCCAGTGACTCGCATCCATTGTCCAATGCGGTCCTTGGTTAGTTCTGTCGCCTGAATGGCGGTATTCTCTTCGAAAAAGATGAGTAGGCGTTCAGGGGTGAGTTCTGGCGGAGCGAATACTCGTTCCTTATAATTGCTTCCTCTAATTAACGGGACGCCCCAAATACCGAATGTATATATAGTGGCAACTAGGATTGTCCCTGCAATGACCTTTTCGTCAATTCCGGGAGTGTTGAGCCATGTCGGCACATTATGGATTCCAACCCATTGCGCCCATGCAGCTAAATTAGACGCCGCGTCTTCTGGCTTGATAGAGGCCGCCCCGATCACAATTGGCACTCCCAAGCCGAGTGGAATGGCCTTAAGAATTTGCCAAAAAAGTCGCATGCTGGAGCTTGTGACTCCGTTCGCAATGCTCCGCAACCGTACAAGTCATAATTTCGAGAGGGCGCGCGCAATGTTGTGTTGCTCATTTCCTGATTCCTCTCAGAATCAGATGGGCAGCGCGTTCTAAACCGCATGTGGCAGCTGCGCCATGATACCGAAAATTCCCTGCAAATTCCCTGCTAGCAGGGAATTTAGAACCGAGACTGGTTCGCCGTTGACTGTCTCGTCCGCCAAGATCACTATACCCCTCCGCCTTGCCTCGGCCATTCCGCGATTCGTGGTATCGAAATGAGCCGCTGGCCAGGTTAGCCCGCGTCAACGGCGGCTGAAAAACAAATGAATCGTTTCCGGCTATGTTCGTGGCTCGCCGGGATCACCAGAGAAATTTTAACCCCCCACGGTGGCAAGCGCGGCGTCGCGCTGACTGGAAGGGCCGAAGCGCGGATTGAACCGAACCCCAGGCTCTTATCAAGCGGCTGAGTGGCCGGCATACGGCTCAGGCGCATGTCGGCGCGCAGAAATCCGAGGTCATGACAGGAGTGTGATCTTCCTACTCCTCATAGGTGATCCGGTACAAGGCGCCGGCGAAATCGTCGGAGACGATAAGCGAGCCGTCGGGCAGCTCGGCCACGTCCACGGGGCGCCCGTCATAGGTGCCTTGGTCGTTGAGCCAGCCCTCCGCAAAAACTTCCGCCTTGTCGCCCGTGCCGTCGGGTTTCAGCGACGCGAAACTGACCCGCGCTCCGATGGGTACAGTGCGGTTCCATGATCCGTGCTGGGCGAAAAAAATCCCGCCCCTATATTTGGGGGGAAACTGGGTCCACGTATAGAAGATCATGCCGAGATCGGCGGCATGCGCGGGGGTTTCGATTTCGGGAAACACGAGGTTTTCCGGCGGCGTCTCATTCTTGTATTCCTCCGTGCGGGTGTGGCCACCGCCATACCAGGGAAAGCCGAAATTAAGGCCGGCCGTGGGCGCGCGGTTCAATTCCTCCAAGGGAAGGTCGTCGCCCATGCAATCGGCCTGATTATCGGTAAACCACAAGATCCCATCCTTCGGATTGAAATCCATGCCCACAGAATTACGAATGCCGCGTGCGAAAACCTGGCGGCCCGATCCGTCCTGATTCATTTTGATGATGCCGCCGATTCCCCATTCGTTGAATTTTGGCATTTTCTCGTGCGGCGGCACGTTGTAAGGTTGCCCCAAGGCTATGTAGAGCTTGCCATCTGGGCCGACGCGGCAAACCCGCGCGCTATGATTGTCGCTCTCGTCTTCCGGCGGGATGAGCTTGCCTTGAGCCACGACGGTTGTGGCCGCAATCTTTGGGTCTTCATAAGCTGCTTCCGCCGTCGCGAAAGACAAGACCCGGTTTTGTTCGACGACGAAGAGAACGCCCTCTGTGGAAAAACAAACGCCGTTCGGGAGCGCCATGCGAATTGAGGGGGCAAACTGCGTGACCTTGTGGGTGCCCGCTGACCCCGCAGGGCCGGTTACCGCGTAAACTTTTGTCCCCATCGTTCCAACGAAAATAACCTTTCCTTGCGGTCCGACCGCCATGTGACGCGCGCCCGGCACCAGCGCATAAAGGCTGATCTTAAACCCGGGCGGGAGCTTGATCCGCTCGAGAGTTTTTTGGATTGTCTCCGGTTGATGAAGTAGCGCGCTTCGATGCGCCTGCCGGGCCCAAACGATAGCGGCGACGCCCGCCGACAAGCCCAAAACCAAAATGGCAATTGCGGAAAGTCTCTTATTCATGTTCCTTGCGCAATTCGATTTTCAGGAATGGACAAATTTTTCCGGGTGCGGCGGTGCGAGCGCGGCAAACAGGGCGTCGTCCTCGCTCTCGGTAACATTGGGCGTCGTCAGCAAGGTTTCGCCATAAAAGATCGAATTCGCCCCCGCGACCATGCAAAGTATTTGCGCCTCGCGGTTTAAAACGGAACGGCCGGCCGAAAGGCGGACTCTTGCAGCTGGGAGAACGATCCGCGCGGTGGCGATCATCCGCACGAAATCGATTGCGTCGATTGGCTCCCTATGCCCGAGCGGCGTGCCCGCGACCGGAACCAGCGCATTGATCGGCACGCTTTCGGGATGCGGATCGAAGGAAGCCAATATTTGCAGCATGGATGCGCGGTCCCTGACGGTTTCACCCATACCTATGATGCCGCCGCTGCACATTTGCAGCCCGGCCACGCGCACCGCCCGCAAAGTTGCGAGCCTGTCCGCATAAGTTCGCGTCGTCACGATGTTTTCGTAGAATTCTGGGCTCGTGTCGAGATTGTGATTGTAGGCCGTCAGCCCTGCCCCTTTCAGCCGCTCTGCCTGGTGCGCGGTCAACATGCCGAGCGTCACGCAAGCCTCTAGCCCAAGCGCGCGAACGCCGCGCACCATATCGAGCACCGCATCGAACGCAGCTCCGTCGCGCACATTCCGCCACGCCGCGCCCATGCAAAAGCGATCGGCGCCGAGCACTTTCGCGCGGGCGGCCGCGGCAAGCACCGCCTCCGTTTCCATCATATCGGCCTTGTCGAGGCGAACGTCGCGATAATGCGCGGATTGCGGACAATAGGCGCAATCCTCAGGGCAACCGCCGGTTTTGATGCTGAGGAGACTCGCCTTTTGGATGTCGCTCACGTCGTGAAAGAGGCAATGAACGCGGTTCGCATTCGCGATCAAATCGAGCAGCGGCAAATCGTGAATTGCGACAATCTCATTCGTGGTCCAATCGTGCCGGAGGAACTGGCTGGGTTCTGAATGTGTCATGCGGTGCGCCTTCGTGTCCTGCAACGGCCGCGGCCAATCTTATGACTCGCCGCCGGCAGGCCTGCCAGTCAATTCATGAACCATGGCCTCGCATTTTGCAATCGGGCCACGGCGGCGCGCTGCTGGTTGCGCGTTGTCAGTAACGCGTCCGTTTGAATTTCAACTTCCCGTTCATATCGACGCTAAGCTGGCCTCGCCGCAACGACTGCTCAGCGCCCGCAGCAGACTGATATTTGACCATTTCGGCCCGACAGTCTTGCTGCCATAGTTCGACGAGCTTAGTGTAAGGTCTGTTTGGAGACATAATGCAGCTTCTTGCGTAATGGAAGGCATGTTGAGACGTCGCAATGCTAGAGCGGTCGATCTTTCGATCCCTGGGCTTGCTCGCCATGTTGTACGGCGGCTTTGCGCTGGCAGGATCAGAAAACGCAGCGACAGGCAAGGTTGAATCGATCGAAACATCCGTTTGCCGCCTTATCGAATCGTCGGCTCGAACTCAGAGTCTGCCGGTCGCGTTCCTGACACGCCTGATTTGGCAGGAAAGCAGCTTTCGACCCAACGCGATCAGTCCAGCCGGTGCGCAAGGCATCGCGCAATTCATGGCGAAGACGGCCGATGAGCGTGGCCTTGCCAATCCATTCGATCCCGAAGAAGCAATTCCTAAATCCGCCGGCCTTCTCGCCGACCTCAATCAGCGTTTCGGCAATCTTGGACTGGCCGCCGCCGCCTACAATGCCGGTCCTGCCCGTGTTGCGAACTGGCTTGCCGGTCACGGCAATTTGCCGGCCGAGACCCGGGACTACGTGCTGACCATCACGCGACATCCGGTCGAAGATTGGACTGGTGCCGCCGCGGCGGAAACGATAACCGGCAGCGCAATATCCTCGAAGCAATCCTGTTTACAAGCGACAGCCGCCATTCGCCGCTCAGAACCTCGCTCCGTTCCCGCCTCGGCGCTCTTTGCGCCGTGGGGCGTCCAGCTCGCCGGCAGTTTTTCGAAGGCGGCGGCGTTGGCTGCTTACACACGCGCCCGGACTAGCTATTCCACCATTATTGGCAAGATCGAACCCATGGTTATCGGCGGTCGTGTGCCCAGTCGCGGCTTCGCTCCGTACTATCAGGTCCGCGCACCCGCGCCCTCGCGCGCGGCAGCTGACGCACTTTGTGAAAAGATCCTCCGCGCAGGTGGCGCGTGTGTCGTCCTGCGGAGTTGAAGCCGATCTGGGAACGCCGATTACTGCCGCCGGGCCAATGGAATTCCCTCGATAGCTGCCGGAAGCGAACCGCGCCAGCACTTACCTTCAACCTCATAAAGGAACATTGGCTGCGCGACGAACCGTTGCTAGGAATGACAACTCAAGGCAGGAAGCACCGAAAAGAGCGGCGAGTGGCCAGTCGGACGACAACAGTCTCGGAGAGCAGCAGTTGACCCGAGGCAAGGAGGCGCACTTTTGAATTCGGTTTTATTCAACGACGCAAATCAGTATTTGGACCTTTATGGGTTCGAAGATGGAAAGAAACTGCTCGATCCGATCAAACAACAGAGACCTACATTTTTTGTTTACGCGCAGATCGATGACGAGGTTCTCCGGAATACGCGCATGTAAATTCTTTTCGGATAAGCTCAATAAAATAAAGGAAATCGCAAATTCTGGGAATGCGACAGCCGCCCATTTAGCGCGCAAGTCGGATGCAAATGCTATCAAATTCAATGCCTGGTGTTGATCAATTCCTGAGGGGGCTGTTTTTGGTGTCGCTGCTGCTTTATCTTACGCCGGCTGTCTTTAAATTGGACAGTTTTGCAGAAGGCCGGCGATGGTTCCAACGCGCCGCCATTTTCACGCTCGGAACAGCTATAGCAATTGCGGTGGTCGCGAGCGTGATATGGTACACTCGTTGACGCCTGAACATCTATCCATCGGCGGTGGCCTATCACCGGCAGGCTCGACGTAATGTCCGCCTTTTGAGGTCACAAACCGAAATTCAAACCGATCCACTACAGTCTTGCTCCGGGATCGTGCCGGATAACCTTTGGCATGAAATGCGCCGTCATCTTTTCGTCACGGACCATTGCGTGACGGGCAACGCCGGGCGCCAGGCTTGATACGAGCCTAGAGGATTCGCCCGCGCAATTGCGATGCGGATGAGATCTCCGCCAACTGCCTTGAATCGGCGGATGAGCTCCGCCTCGGCCTCTAGCGTCACCGCATTGACGACAAGCCTACCGCCCGGCGATAGAGCAGCATAGGCGGCGTCGAGGAGATTTGCATCGCTTGCGCCGCCGCCGATCAAAATCGCCTGTGGCTGCGGCAGATTCGCAAAAGCCTCCGGCGCCCTGCGAGTGACAATCTCGATATGCGGCACGCCGTGGTTGTCGGCATTGCGCCTGATCAGGTGCGCGCGATCTTCCCGCGCCTCGATGGCTATCGCGCGATTGGCGGGGTCGCTGAGCAGCCATTCGATCGCGATCGACCCGGACCCGGCGCCGACATCCCACAACAGCTCGCCGCGCCTTGGCGCCAGCGACGAGAGCGTGACGGCGCGGACCTCCCGCTTGGTGAGCTGGCCGTCCGTTTCGAACCAGGAATCGGCAAGACCGCTCGCGACTGGAAGAATGCGCGACTTTGCCGTCGCGGCGATTTCGAGCGCGACGATGTTCAAAGGATCGATTCCCTCCATGCGGAAGGCCTCGGCGGTGGCGGCCCGCGTGCGCTCTCTCATGCCCCCGATCGCTTCCATCACCACGATCCGCGATTGGCCAAAACCTCTCTCGCAAAGGAGTTTCGCAAGGCGCGGTGGCGTCGTCTCGTCCCATGAGAGGCACAGGATTTTCGCGTACGGCTGCAACGCCGGAATAATCCGCTCGAAGCCGCGCCCATGCAGCGACATGAGGCAACAGTCTTGCAGGCTCCAATGGAGCCTTGCCGCCGCGAGGCTGAAGGCCGAAGGCGCCGGAAAGCACTGCATTTCTTGCGGCCCAACATGGGCGCCGAGCAAGGTTCCAACGCCGTAAAAGAAAGGATCGCCCGAGGCGAGGACACAGACGCGCGAACCTCGCCGGGCGAGAATTTTAGGGATCGCATCGGCAAGCGGCGAAGGCCAGGTCATGGTTTTGGCCGTGAGCGGGCCAGCGAGAGCGAAATGGCGCGCACCTCCCACAACCAATCGGGCTTGCGCGAGCAATTTTCGCACGGCGGGAGTAAGACCCTCGATGCCGTCTTCCCCGATACCGATCAGCGACAACCATTTTTCGTGAGAAGGGGCAGTCATGGCGGCGACGGCAAAAGTCCGGGAAACGAGCGATGCGGGTTCTGGTGCTTGGCGGGACATTCGAGGCGAGCAAGCTCGCGGACCTCCTTGCGGGACAAAGCGCCATCTCGTCCAAATTGTCGTTCGCTGGCCGCACCAATGCGCTTCGCCCGCCAAAAATTCCCTATCGGATCGGCGGCTTTGGCGGCGTGGATGGCCTTAACGCCTATCTCGAAACCGAGCGCATTGACGTGCTTGTCGACGCCACGCATCCTTTCGCGAAACAAATGTCTCGCCATGCGGCGATCGCGGCGGCGCGGGCGAAAATTCCGCTCGTCGTCTTGTCGCGACCGGCGTGGGTGCGGCAGCCGGGGGATCATTGGATTGAGGTAGCCGAAATGGCTGCCGCCGCCGTCGCGCTCGGGCGTGAACCGAAGCGCGTTTTTCTGACAATCGGCCGCCTGCAAATCGGGGCCTTTTCGGCCGCGCCCCAGCATTTCTATCTTATTCGCACGATTGAGCCGCTGGCGCTTTCGCCGGGCCTGCCGCATCATCGCGTGATTCATGGGCGCGGCCCTTTCACGTTCGAAGCGGAGGACAAGCTTTTGCGGGAGGAAGCGATCGATGTGGTCGTTAGCAAGAACAGCGGCGGCGAGGCGGCGTTCGCCAAAATCCGCGCGGCATGCGATCTGGGATTGCCGGTTGTCATGGTCGCCCGCCCACAACAAGCCTCGGGACTGGTATATCACGATCCGGTTGAAGTCATGGCACTGCTCCTCCATCATTGCTCAACCTTGACCCCGCGCGGCGTATAGACGAAAGGCGCGCCGCCGCGGCGTGGAACGATCCGGGTCTCGCTGGAGCCAACGATGATCAGCGTGCTCATGTCCGCGCGGGTAGGGTCGGCCGTGGCTAACGTCTTAATTGAAATGTCTTCATCCGCACGCCCGAGCGCGCGGGCAAAAACAACGGGCGTCGAACCGGACTTAAGACCGCGCAGCAGCGCGAAAGCGTCATGGATGCAGCCGGGCCGCGCGGTAGAGGCCGGATTATAAAGCGCGATCACGAAATCCGCGTCTGCCGCCGCCGCGAGCCGCTTTTCCACCAGCGACCACGGTTTGCGATTGTCGGATAGGGAAATCGCGCAGAAATCATGTCCCAAAGGCGCGCCGGTCCGCGCCGCCGCCGCCTGCATCGCCGAGATTCCGGGGCTAACCGCGACGTCGATGTCGTGCCAGCTAGCTTCGCCCTCTTCAATTGCCTCGAAAACGGCCGCCGCCATCGCGAAGATACCCGGATCGCCGCCGGAGACGAGGGCGACACGGCGTCCCTCCTCGGCGAGGCGCAACGCATGGCGCGCGCGCTCCATTTCGACCCTATTGCCGGTTTGGTGCCGCGTCTGCCCTTGCTGGGGAGGAAGCCGTTCGAGATAGGGCGCGTAGCCAACAAGGTCAGTTGCATTCGCGATGAAGCGCGAGGCTTCGAACGTGATCCAAGCGTCGCCACCCGGGCCAAGGCCGACAATCCGCAACCTCCCCGGCTTACTCATGGGCGCCTGCCTTGGCCGGGAATGAGAATGGAGGAAAAATAGGGCGCGTGATCGCCGGTCTTGATATCAAGCGGAATGATGGTTTCGGTTTCGCTGGTGCCATGTTCGACATAGATCGCTGTCGAGAGGCGACCTGCCTCGGTGACCGCGGCGCGGATTTTCGCCAGATTGGCGCCGATCTTGATGACGACCGCCGCATTGGCTGCACCGAGATGACGCACCAACGCCGCGTGCCCGAGCGTTCCCGGTAGAACGCTCAAGACGTCGTCGCCCCAGACCATCGGCGTCTTCGCCGCGCTCCAGCACCCCGACATGCCGGTGACACCGGGGACGATCTCGACTCTGAAACGATCTTTCAACCGGACATAAAGATGGATGAACGATCCATAGAAAAGCGGGTCGCCCTCGCAGGCGAGAGCGACATCGCGCCCTGCCAGAAGATGCGTCGCGATGGCGGCCGCGGCCTTTGTGTAGAACGCGCGCAGTTCCTTGACATAGGCGGGGTCGCAAAAATGGGTTTCCGTCGTCAAGGGATAGAGCAACGGCAATTCGAGACATGTATCGGTGACCCAGCGGTCGAGGATGGCGCGGGCTTTGCCGCGTGCGCCTTTCTTGGCGAAATAAGCAACGACCGGAACGGCGGCGATGATTTTCGTGGCCTTGATCGTCACAAGGTCGGGATCGCCGGGGCCGAGGCCAACGCCAAAGAGGCGGCCGTTCGATGAGGGAAATCCGCTCATTCAGCTTCGCTCGCGATCGCATTCAAGGCGGCGGCGGCCATCGCGCTGCCTCCCCTGCGTCCCTTAAGGGTAATGAAAGGCACACGGGCATCGGCGATGAGCGCCACTTTCGATTCCGCCGCGCCGACGAAGCCGACCGGCATGCCGACGATGCAGGCAGGCCGCGCGGAGGTTTCGTCGAGCATATCGAGCAGATGATACAACGCGGTCGGCGCATTACCGATGGCGGCGATCGCGCCATCGAGCCGGTCGCGCCAAAATTCGAGCGCGGCGGCGCTACGCGTAGTGCCGAGTTTTTGCGCGAGCGATGCGACGGCTGGGTTGTCGAGCGCGCAGATCACCTCGTTTCCGCGTGGCAAGTGTGCCGCGATAACACCTCGCGCGAGCATTTTGGAATCGCACAGGATAGGCGCTCCGTGGCGGAGAGCTTGCCGCGCGTGCGCCACGGCCGCATGCGAAAATACGAGATCGGCGGCGATCTCTACGATGCCGCAGGCGTGAATCATGCGCACCGCGACAGGTTCCTCATCGCGCGAGAAGCGGGCGAGATCGGCCTCGGCGCGGATCGTCGCGAAGGAGCGGCGGTAGATTTCCGCCCCGTCGCGCAAGTAGGTTAGGCGGCTCGATGCTTCGCTCATCGCCTCTCCAGCTCGCTCCGCCGCCCGGCGTTCCGCGCCATCGTTTCCAGTATTTCGCGCACCGCCGCGAGGTCGAGGCGACTCGCATCGTTTATGCCTGCAGCAATTTCGGCCCCATCCACGACAAAATCGTAGCGTCCCGCATGGGCGATGAGGGTGAAGGGCGCCGCCGCTTGCCGTGCGCAGCCCTTGGCGCAGCCTGAAACATGCAGCGCGACACCCGTTTTGCACAGTCGCCGGGCGGCAAACATCAAAGCCAAGGCATCGGCGCGGGTATCGGTCGTGCCACGCTCGCACGTGGATGCGCCGCCGCAAGCCGCGACCGCCAAGCGCGCATCCTCGGAATCGACGATGAAACCATGCGTGGTAAAATAGGCGCGCATCTCACCGGTTTGCTGTGCTTGAACATGCGGCAAGATCAGCGCGCGCCACGGCGTGAGCCTGATCTCGCCAGTACCGAAGATTTCAGCACCGCTCGCCACCGCGTCAAACATGTTCGCGTCAAGACGCCCGAACGCCGCGCCAACCCCGAAGCAGTTTTTGTCATTGAAGCGCAGCAATCCAACCGGACAAGGCTCCTCGATGGCGCCGCTCATTCGGGGTGGACCGGGTCGCAGTCCGGCAAGTGCGGCTATCGCAGCAACCCCGCAGCTTTCCATAACGCCACGCATCCGGCGCGGCGGCTCTGCCATTTGCGAACCGAGCCGCAGGAAAGCCCGGGCGAGGAACGAGGCTATACCGGGGATATCGTCGCCCCCGCAGCGTCCGAGAAAAATTGCCTCGTTGGCGTGTCCTCCGATCCCGATCGCGAAGGGTTTTTGACCGCCTATCCAATCGAAGCGGACGTCGGCGGGGACACTGCCGAGCGAAAGCGCGCTGCCATCGTCGATGAGAAAGCAGAACTTTCCGGGTAAAGCGTGTAAATCCCCGTTGGCGGCAAGCGCGGCTTCAAGCGCCTTGGCGGCTCTCTGCGCATCGGTTCGCCCATCAAGCCCGGCGAGCGGGCTCAGCAGAACGTTGCGAACCGCTTCGGCCGCCGCATTCTCGTCGATGAGGCCAAGGCCATCGAGCGTTTCGATCAGCAAGGGCAGGATCTCGCCGCGTACCCCGCGCATTTGCAAATTAGCCCGCGCGGAAAGATCGAAAAGCCCATTGCCGTGGGCGCGTGCCGCTTGCGCGAGCCCGCGCAGCGCCGCGGCCGTCACGATGCCGCCGCTGATCCGGAGCCGCATAAGAAGCCCGTCCTTGGCTTGCATCGGCCGCCGCGCGCCGGGACACCAGCCTTTGCGCAACAGACTCCCGCTGGTCATGCGAGCGTCTCCCGCATCGAGGCGAGGCAGGCGAGGGTCGTGTTGCGCCGGCTATGCCAAAACCCCCGGGCGAGCGCCTCCTCGAAACGCTTGACGATAGCTTGCGCGGCCTTTGGATTGGCGCCGACGAGAAAATCCCGCACTGAAGGCGTGCCAAGGGTCGCCTCGAACAGAAGCTCGAAATGCTGGTTCGATACCGCATCGCTCAACACCGCGAGAGCATAGAGACGGTCGATCGTCCCGGCGATTTCAGCAGCGCCACGATGGCCATGACGCATCTGCCCGGCGATCCAGCGCGGATTGCTCGCGCGGGCCCGCACGACTCGGGCGATTTCTTGTGCCAAAGTGCGCACTTTGATGGTGCCGGGGTGCGCCGTCTCGACATGATAGACGGGCGCATCGTTGCCGAGCATTTGCGCGGCCGCGGCGAAGCCACCTTCATGATCGACAGCGTCGCTCGCGTCGAGAATGTCCTGCTCGTCCTGATCCTGCACATGAATGAAGGCGTTGGCGGCGGCGACACATTCGCTGAAGGCGGTTGTCGCCACACCTTCTCCTTGAGCACCGCAATAGGCATGCGAAGCCGTTGCGAGATAGCGCGCGGCAAGCGCGTGGCGTGCGAGCGTAGGATCGTGATCGATCGCCCGCGTAAGCCCTATACCATAGGCGCCGGGCGCCGCGCCAAAAACCCGCAAGGGAATCTTGGGCGCGAGCCTGCGCGCCGCCGCAAGCGGATTGACGTCGTCTTCTTCGTCGAGTTCGCTAACTGCCCGTACCGCCTGGTCGAACAAGGCGATCTGGGCCGGAAAGACATCGCGGAACAACCCGGAGATCCGCAAGGCGACATCGACCCTCGGACGCGTCAGGCGCGCTGCCGGAACGATCTTGAAGCCCGTGACTCGCGAGGACGCATTGTCCCAGAGCGGTGCGACGCCGATGAGCGCGAAAGCTTGGGCGAGATCGTCGCCGCCGGTGCGCATGGTGGCGCTCGCCCAAAGATCCATGACAATTCTCTTCGGCCAGTCGCCGTGATCCTGGAGATGGCGGTTCAAGACTTCCTGGGCCGCGCGTTGACCGATCTCCCAAGCGGTGCGCGTCGGCACCGCGCGCGGATCGATCCCGTAAAGATTACGCCCCGTGGGGAGCACGTCGAGACGTCCGCGCGACGGCGCGCCGCCAGGGCCCGGCGCGACAAAGCGGCCATCGAGCGCGGCTAGGAGCGAAGCGCGTTCCGCTTCCCCGCAGCGATCAATCAGTTCGCCTATACGCGCAGCGGCATCGCCCCCTGTGCCCGCTTCGCCGCGCGCCGGTTGTAGGGTTTGAGTGAGCGCGGCGACGGTCGCATCCCGCAGGCCGGCCTCCGGCGATTGCCCGAACACATGCAAGCCGTCGGCGATCCGCATGTCCTTCAGATCGCAAAGCCAGGAATCGAGCTGGCGCAAAGCAACGGCCGGACCGGCGCCGTCCTTCAACCCGCTATCTTGAAATAATCCTGTCTCTTTCGCCCGCGCGAGGATTGCTTGCGCCAATAGCCTCGCGCGCTTTGGGTCGAGCGACTCTGCAATCGCATATTCATCGAAGAGGGCTTCGATTTCGAGCGCCGCGCCATGACTTCCGGCGGACGTCAGAGGCGGCGTCAAATGGCCGATGGTGAGCGCGCAAATGCGGCGTTTGGCCTGCGCCGCCTCGCCCGGATTGTTGACGATAAACGGATAAATGACGGGCAGCGCTCCGAGCACAGCCTCGGGCGCGCAATCGTCCCTGAGCGCTGCTGCCTTGCCGGGCAGCCATTCAAGCGTGCCATGGGTGCCGCAATGAATCATCGCATCGATCTTTTCATGCTGGCGGAGCCAGACATAGAAGGCAACATAGGAATGGCACGGCGGCAACCCCGTGTCGTGATAGTCCGCCTTGCGTTTGGCGGCAATGCCGCGATCGGGCTGCAATGCGACGATCAAATTTTTCGCGCGCACCACTGGAAACGCAAATGCGCCATCGTCCGCCTCTGCTTCCGGGTCGCCCCATTGCGCCCGCATCGATTCGACGAATGCCAGGGGCATGGCACCAAGAGCCAAGACATAATCGGCGAGTGTGAGGCGTTCCGTTGAAGATCCCTCTTCGAGGTCGCGCATTAATTCGTTCGTGCGCGGGAGCGGCCCGATGCCGTATCCGGCCTCGCGCATCGCAAGGGCGATCGAGGCGACGCTTTTCGCCGTGTCGAGGCCAACGGCATAGCCGCCGCGGCCTTGCCTACTTGGATAATCCGAAAGGACGCAGGCGATTTTGCGCGCGGCGCGGGGAGTCTTGCGCAATCTCACCCAAGCGGCGGCGAGGTCCGCGACAAAATTTACGCGCGATGGTAAGGGGGCGTGAATGCGGGGAGTGAATTCGAGATCCGCGCGATGTCCTGCTTCCGCCTTGCAGGCAATCGCGCGGGTAATCAAACGCCCGTCCATTTCCGGGAGAACCACGTTCATGGCGAGATCGGCGGCGCCAAGGCCGCGTGGGTTTTCCCGCCACTGCGCCACCGTGGCGCTGCTGAAAATCGCCTGCAACACCGGCGCGTCGGACCCATCGAGAACGCTACCTTCGGTACCGAGGCGGGCCGAAAAGCCTGTTGTATTGATGATCACATCGGGTTTTTCGCGGGCGAGTTCGGCGCACACCCAGGCGGCGGCGTTCGCGTCCTTCAGACTCGTCACGAAGATTGCGGTCACTTCAAGCCCGCGCGCGGCGAGCGCATCGGCGAGCGCGCCAACCGGCGCGGTGTCCCCCGCGGTCATGAAGGAACGGTAGAAGACAATGAGCGCGTGGCCCTTGGCGTGATCGAGCCTGCGGCAGGCCGCGGAAAAACGGCCCACTGCAGCAATTGCGGCCAGGGCCCCGGGCTCCTGCCATGCCTGCCGGGTGCCGGCGCGACTCTCGATGAAATCGAGAAGCGCCGCGATGTGTTCTGTCCCGCCATGCTGGAACGCGGCATGGATATGGCGGAGATCGGCGGCGGGCACTGTCGAGGCCGTATCGAGCCGTGGATCTTCCATCGCGTCGCCCGGCACGACGGCAAGCGCGAAATTTTGGGTCCGCGCGGCGCGGAAAAATTCCTCGACGCCATAGCGCCAATAGTCGAGACCGCCGAGGAGACGGATCAGGACGAAACGCGCTTGGCTCGCGGCCTTCTCGACATAGAGATCGACCGAATAAGGATGCTTGAGCATGCCTAGATTGGCGAGCCGCAGGCTCGTGGCATTCGCCTTGCGCCGCGCCGCGGCCGCCGCGACGAGGCTAAGATCGCTGTCGGAAAAGGAGAGAAACCAGATGCCGGCCGGGGTTTGGCCGAGATCGACGGCGGCCTCGGCCTCGTCGAGCGACCGCTGTTCCGTGCGCAAAAGATGCATGGATCAAGATCCCACGCGCGCGAGAAGCCCTGCGATCGACACTTTGTCGAGACCTCTTTCGCCGATGATCACGAGACTGCCGCGTCGCGATTCGCCAGGCCGCCACGGGCGGTCGAAGCTCTTTTGCAAGCGACTGCCGACGCCTTGGACGAGAAGCCGCACCGGCTTGCCGCGCACCTCGACAAAACCCTTGATCCGCAACACATCGTGGCGCGTGGCGACGTCGGTCAGTTGGCGCAGCAAGGCGTCGGGATCGTCGATTTCCCCGGTCTCAAAGACGGCGCTTTCGAAATCGTCGTGATCGTGCGCGATCCCGCCATCATGGCGCGAGGGCCGGCCGGCAAGATCGTCTTCGGCCGCGGCGTCAAGGCCGAGCAGGATCGCGGCGTCGATTTTGCCCTCGCGGGCGGGCACGACCTTTACCGCGCGAGGGACGCGCGCCGCGATGTCTTTGGCTATGCGGCGCTGTTCGTCCGAATCGATGAGGTCGGTCTTGTTGAGGACGATGAGATCGGCGCATAGCAGTTGATCCTCGAACACCTCCTCGAGCGGATTGTCGTGGGCGATGGAAGGATCGGAGTCGCGCTGGCGCGCCAATCTTGCGGGATCGTTGGCGAAGCGCCCCTCCGCCACCGCCTTGCCGTCGACAACGGCGATCACGCCATCGACGGTCAAGCGCGCGCGAATGGCTGGCCAATCGAAGGCCTTCACCAAGGGTTTTGGCAAGGCGAGGCCGGAGGTTTCGATCACGATATGATCGGGGAGAGGATCGAGCCCGAGAAGTTTCTCGATCGCGGGCAAAAAATCATCGGCGACGGTGCAGCAGATGCAGCCATTGGCAAGCTCGATGATATTTCCGGCGCCGCAGGCGAGGTCGCCGCACCCGTTTAAAATTTCCGCATCGACGCCGATATCTCCGAATTCGTTGATGACAAGGGCGAGGCGGCGGCCGTCTACGCTTGCCAGAAGATGGCGGATGAGGGTCGTCTTCCCCGCGCCAAGAAAACCGGTGATGATCGTTGCCGGGATTTTGGAAAGGGGGTTCATGCGCGGCACCCGGTCCTTTGGCGCGTCGGCGGGTGCTTGATTGGAGCGCCGGGCGAGCCCGGGCTCCTTCGCTGGAACGGCAAGCGCACCAACATCGATAGTGGCCGGAGCACCCCGCCGGCCCTTGCTCGATCGAACGGCAGGTTTCCTGGCTCGCGGATCATCGCTTCGCGCCGCCTTCCCAGGATGCGGCTTCGCCTTATCCCAGTGGCGTACCGGCGCAGGGCTACCCGCTGACAGTTGCGGGGGCAGCTGTGGCTTCGGGTGCTGGCTAGAAAGCCGGCGCCGCACCACATTCCCTTTTACCCCTCGAAGCGAGGGACCGTTATCGGAATAACACTAGACCGAACGGCGGGCATGTCAATCGGGTCTGTTTGAACGCACGCTCCGCCAAGCTATCGGTTCTGGGGCTCGAAGGCGATCAAGGAGAGCGCGTGGCTGTCGAACTCTTTGCAAACGAGCAGAAAACGAGGGGCGCCAGGGGCATAACGATCAGACGGGACGCAAAGCGAGCGCGTTCAATCGCCGCAAATGCCGAAATAGACATCTTCGCGATCCACAAAAACTCACCACGGATGCCAAAACTTTTATCTGCAAATACGTTGATTTTCTGAAAATCGTCCCTTACATGCCATACTGGCGCGTGCTGTACTTGGACGGCCCCCCACATCAGCGTGACGGCTTATCAACAACGATTTGCGACGGTCCGCGACATGGTCGTGGGGGTTGCAGTCTGGGGAGAATGGCTTTGGCCAAAAATGCCGGCGTCTTTGTTTCGCCCGCCGGCGACGAGAGATTTAGAAAAAATGCCGCCTTTTTCCTATGAGATGCATGAAATGGCCTATCTCGCCTTGGCTCCGGCGCGGGCCGTTTCGGATGCCGCGCGGACATGGCTAGAACATCCAGGCAATCCGCTCTCCTATACCGCCGCGGGCCGGAACTTGGCTGCCTCGGCGAAAATTTTCGAGCGGTTGACGAGGCGTTACGACAAGCCAGCGTTCGATCTCGCCACGACGGCCGTTGACGGCAAAATCGTTCCTATCGTCGAGCGAGTGGCCTGGGAGCGGCCGTTTTGCAAGCTACTCCATTTTGAAAAGCAGTTTGACGCCGGGGCCCCCGAGCCGCGGCAAAAGCTGTTGATCGTCGCGCCCATGTCGGGCCATCACGCGACCTTGCTGCGCGGCACGGTGGAAGCGTTTCTCCCTTTTTACGATGTCTACATCACCGACTGGGTGGATGCCCGGACGCTTCCTCTTTCGAGCGGCCGGTTCGACCTTGACGATTACATCGACTATGTCATTGCGATCTGCGAAACCTTGAGCAAGGAGCGTGACGGTGAGATAGTGCATACAATCGGGGTTTGCCAGCCGGCGGTTCCGCTGAGCGCGGCCGTTGCCCTCATGGAGGCGCAGGACAGCCCGCACGTTCCGGCTTCGATGACGCTGATGGGCGGTCCGATCGACACAAGGCGTAGCCCGACCAAGGTCAATCTTATGGTGCAGGAGCGTGGCAGCGCATGGTTTGCGCAAAATTGCATCTGCACCGTTCCTTTCGGATATCCCGGGGGCGGACGCGATGTCTACCCTGGTTTTTTGCAACTCACGGGGTTCATGGCGATGAACATCGATCGCCACATCACCGCGAATTTGGATTTTTTCGACCATCTTGTCAGCGGCGACGGCGATTCCGCAAGAAAACACAGCGAATTTTACGACGAATACTGTTCCGTCATGGATCTGCCCGCGGAATTTTTCTTGCAAACGGTCGATACCGTTTTTGTCAAACACGAGCTGCCGAAAGGCGAAATGACGCATCGCCGCGCGCCGGTGGATCTATCGGCCATCCGCCGCGTGGGGTTGCTCACGGTGGAAGGCGAAAACGACGATATTTCCGGGATTGGCCAGACCCGCGCCGCGCAGGAACTCTGCACCAGCATTCCGCCATCGATGAAAGCGCATTACCAGCAGGACAAGGTCGGGCATTTCGGCGTGTTCAACGGTTCCCGCTTCCGCAACGAGGTCGTGCCCAGGATCCAGGAATTCCATGCGTCGTTAAGGCCTCCAGCGAGAGTCCTCAAGCTGGTGGAAAACAGCTGAGAATTCGGGACCTCCGGTTCGCCTGAGAACCTGTCTCAAAAGCTTCCACCTCATCCTGAGGAGCGCCCACAGGGCGCGTCTCGAAGGATGGGCCGCGCGGCTCCCGAGGCGCCCTCGTGCTTCGAGACCGGTCCTTCGGAGCCTCCTCAGCATGAGGGCTGGGGTCCGTGCAGCTTTTGAAACAGGCTCTGAGTCCAAGCGAAGCCGCGACTCCCCCCAATCCAATGTGTCCATTTGATCGGGAAGGGGTGCGTGCAGACCCGACGCGCAGATCGCATGAAGCCTACGACTTCATGCCCTGCAGGGCTGCGAACGGCAGTTCAATCGGCTTGAAGGCTGCCTTGGCGAGGTTGGAATGGAGTTCGCCCATTTTGGTCGCCTGCGCGACGAAGTCGGCGTATGCCGTCTTGGCATAGTCCGTTTGGATCTGCATCACGGTCTCGAACGACTTGGCACCGAGCAGTTTTTCTACGAGCGCTAGACGGGTTTCCACTGACTTTTTCGTATAGTCGGCCCCTTCGGCGAAAATGGCCTGAAGGGTCGTCGTAAAGGAAGCGAAGTCCGCCCCGTTGAGGTGTCCGATTCCTGCGTCTTGTATACTACCACTCTCTTTAGTCATTACATCTTCTCCCGGTTTAATTCTATCACGTTGAGCAACGTCGCGCGCAACCTTAGCAACGCCATCTCAGTAACCCAAAGCATCTCCTTTCACAACGCTTTGTGTCCTATAACACAAACGG